>Ga0114979_10001679_pt1 | contig 14946 bp, 12 predicted proteins | sample S_140625_EF_Meta_FD_87315 | JGI IMG/M metagenome (GOLD analysis project Ga0114979, IMG submission 87315) | Freshwater microbial communities from Lake Simoncouche, Canada to study carbon cycling - S_140625_EF_MetaG | ecosystem: Environmental > Aquatic > Freshwater > Lake | place: Lake... | reverse complement strand
TTTTGCTGGTATCGAGATGAGAGTTCCTGTCATCGCAGCTCCTGGCGATGATGAGAATAACGGTCTAGGTTATCGAACCCGTATCCAACTGCACGTGAATGACGATGGAGATGTTGGGCCTTATAAGGAACGCTCTCATGAAGTGGTACGCGTGAAGACCTTACCTCTGGCTGTGCTCGAAATACAAGAACTAGGTTTGCATCTAAAGAACTGGCAGGACGTTAGCAAGATTGAGATTGCTGCTTCTAGCACTGGGCAGATTCAATACACAGTTGACAAAAAACTAAAGGGTGAAGAGAAGTTTATTGAGCGTGCCGGCGGCAGAACATTTAGGTTATCCGCTGGAGCTTTTTGGCAGGTTCACCGTGAAGCAGCTGACATGCTGGCTAAAGAAATTGTTCTGCTAACTAAAGCGGAAGGCTTTGATAAGAATGCACAGAACTACGACCTCTATGGTGGAGTAGGGCTATTCAGTGGTGCACTAGCAGCAGCTTATGGACTTGATATAAATATCACGACTGTCGAGGCAAGTAAGAGTGCTGCCGAGGACGCTAGAAGAAACCTGATTGATATCAAAGGTGCTAAGTCTGTTGCAACATCGGTTGAAAGATTCCGCGACGAATTAGCTTCGCATGGAAACCTAAAGCCAAACAGTACGGAGATTATTGATCCACCAAGATCAGGTGCTGGTAAGCACGTAATCGAAAGATTGCTCACCATTTCTCCAGATCACCTGATCTATGTTGCCTGTGACCCTATTGCTGTTGCCAGAGATCTAGCTCCACTAACTGCAGGTGGATACAAGATTGCTAGCATCAAGGCCTTTGACCTCTTTCCACACACCCATCACTTTGAAACCGTGGTCAGCTTAGTCCGATGATTTCTACGAACGAGCCCATCACCATAGCAATCGTGGATGACCACGATTCGGTGAGGCTTGGCGTCAAGGCAGGAGCTCAGGACGCAGGGTATGTAGTAGTTGAGCATGCGGATTCAGTTGAAGCGCTTTTAGCTAAATTACAAGAACCACCAAAAGTTGTTGTCCTGGACTTGTCATTAGCAGACGGCTCTGCTCCCGCTACCAATGTCAAGAAACTCGTTGAGTTTGGCTCTAAGGTATTGATTTATTCAATTGCCGACAACAAGGACAAAGTTAATGAAGCCTTGAGAGAGGGAGCTGAAGGCTTGGTCTCTAAGAGCCAAGACATGGCCACACTGTTTGAAGCCATCAGGCTAAGTGCAAACGGAATCACGATCAATACAACTGAAACTGTTGCGGCAATTGATAATGACATTTCTTTTAGAGCTAACCTTTCAGAGCGTGAATTACAGGTAGTAAGACTTTATGCATCAGGGATGACCCTCAAGAGCGTGGCGTATGAGCTCAAACTGAGTAAATACACAGTCAAAGAACACATTGATCGCGCAAGAGATAAATACTCTAAGGTAGGTAGACCGGTTACTGGTAAATCAGAATTGCTAATCCGTTTGATTGAAGATGGCCTCTTTGGGGAAGATCTAATCTAATGAAAACACCAGCAACTATCGCAACCGCCAGAGTTGACAAGCTTCTAGGAAAAACATTTTCAGTGGCGGCTGTCGCGCTAAGCATAGAAAGTGGCTTTAACTTCTATGGACAACTCGATTACTTGAATCAGCCATTGGCGTGGTTACTGGTAGCAATTCTTTGGAGCACAACTATTGCTATGGTTTATACCTTTTGGTTTGGGCAGTCTAATTTCTTGATTGTGCAAATCCATGCTCTTTTTATGCCAGTTCTTATTCTTTCTTGGCCATTTATGTTGGCTCAGGAAGTCCCACAGGATGGAACTTTCTATCCTTGGATATGGTGGGGAGTGGACACTGGTTGGGTAGCCATGGCGCTTAGCTTCAAGTGGCGAGCGACAGTTATGTATTACATCGGCTGCATCTTCTTCATGCAGGTCATTTTCTCTTTGCCTATGGGTGGCTCACACCAAGACATTATTTTGATAACCGACAGTCTTTACACATTGCTTACTAACGCATGTCTGTCAATCATCGCCCTGATGATTCGCTTTGCGGCTCAGCGATCTGATGCTGCTAACTCTGAGGCTATTCAAGCTGAAGTTCTAAGGGCTGAAGCCGAAGGAAAAGCTAGGGAAAAATTGCGCATTGACGGCCTGATTCACGACAGTGTGCTGACAGCTCTTATCAGTGCCACACAAGCCAAGAATGATGATGAAGCCAGAACCAGCTCTGAACTGGCAAAAACAGCTCTAGCTAAGCTATCCGAGATTCAAAAAGGAGAAACCAGCCAGTCCAGTCTTTACTGCGGTGAACTTTTTGATTCGATTATTCTTGCCGCCCAGCGTATTTATCCTGAAATAAAGATTAAAAAGAACTGTGCAACTAGCATCCCGGTTGATTCCGAAACAGCCTCCGCTCTAACCGAGGCAACTATCCAAGCAGTTCACAACTCTGTAGTGCACGCTGGGGCTAAAGCCACCCGAGAGCTAAGCCTCAAATCCACTAGCGCTGGCCTAAAGATTGTTGTCAAGGATGACGGGGTAGGTTTTCGTGTGGCTCAGGTCAATCGGGGAAGACTAGGTATCAAAATATCTATCATCGCTCGCATGAAATCAGTTGCAGGATCTGCCCACGTTGTTTCATCGCCGGGCCAGGGAACAACAGTTATCTTGGAGTGGGAGAAGAAATGATTTCACTCAACAGAGCGGTTATCTCTCTGCTGCCATTCGTTTATGCAATGTATCTTCCAATTCAATCGATTTTCGTTCCTGGGTTTAGTTCCAGAAGTTATGAAATAGCTGCCTTAGCTATTTACCTTTATGTATCGCTAGCTACGCTGCTGTTTTTCAGGGGTCTGAGACTACCGATATGGCAGGCGTGGATAAATCTTTTGGCAACCTGCCTAATTCCATGGCTAGTTATCATCCAGCGAAATGCAAGCGATGATCACAGTATTGGAGCTTGGCTAGTCATGGGCACAGCCATAGTTCTTGCAGCTACTGCTGTTAGACAACAGGCTCGTATCGCTCTAATAGGCTTAGGCCTTCTTTTAGTAACACTGTTTTACGAGTATGGCCTCCAAGGTCTTACGGCAGCAGGTCTAGCTGGTGCTCTTGTATTTGTGCTGGCAGGACTTGCTGTTTCAAGAGGAATTGCTAGGGCAACAAAAGAGACTGAAAAGTTTCGAGCGATTGAGTTGGAGTCTATTTCTAAAATTGCAGAACTTGAATCGGCTGCTAAAGAACGTCAACAACGATTGTCTCAAATGCTTGGCACAGCAGTGCCTCTGCTATCGGTAATCAAAGATAGCAAGGGCCCACTCGATGAGGAACTAAAACAGTCGGCAAGGCTAGTCGAAGCGACTCTTCGAGATAACTTGCGTGGAAGAGATTTACTAAATCCGGCAATGAGCAAAGAGGTTCAAAGACTTAGAAATCTTGGTTGTGAAGTTTTGATTCTTGATGAGGGAGGAACCTCCCTCTTGAGCCCAACTGAACGTGATCAGTTACTGCAGAAAGCAGTTGATGCTTTACAAGTTGTGCAAGGTGGTCGAGTGACGATTCGGAGTCCTAAAGCAGAGGAATTCAAACTTACTGTTGTTGCAACAACTCCGGGCCAGGCACAACCAGTACTTTCAATAAGGCTTTAAACCCCAACGGGCCTTCACTGCTTCTCTCGAAGAGCTAGGCCCGTCCCCTGGTGGCTATTACTTAGACCCCTTAGATCTACTTGTAATCACCTAATGAAAAACTATTTCCATTGGTCTAAATATCTTGGAAATACGGCCTAGTTTTAAGTCCCCACTTAAGGGGACAGGAGGTTAAAGAGTAGAGCCCCCCTTCTCGAAAGAAGAGGGGCTCTGGAACGGTACTCGCTATCCCAGCAATGCAGTTTCTAGTGTATCTAATCCAACGCTTCCTAGGTTCAAAGCTTTCATGTGGAAATCCTTGATGTTGAAGTTAGCACCCTGACGAGCCCTGTATTCATCACGGATGTTCTCCCAGATACGCTGACCAATCTTGTATGAAGGTGCCTGTCCTGGCCAACCGAAGTAACGGTGTACTTCGAAGTTGATGAACTGCTCGCTCATGTTTACGTTCTGGCTCATGAAGTCAAGGGCATAGTCAAAGTCCCACTTGCCAGTGCCATCCAGTCTTGGCTTGCCAAGGTGAACGCCAATGTCTAGAACAACACGGGCTGCACGCATGCGCTGACCATCTAGCATTCCTAGGCGGTCGCCTGGATCATCTAGGAAACCAAGTTCTTGCATGAGACGCTCAGCGTAAAGAGCCCAACCTTCGCCGTGGCCTGAAGACCATGAGGCTAGACGACGCCATGAGTTTAGTTCTGCCTTGTTGTATACCTTCTGAGCGATCTGCAGGTGGTGACCTGGCACACCTTCGTGGTAAACGGTTGTAGTTTCTCTCCAGGTGTCGAACTCGGTCACACCAACTGGAACTGACCACCACATTCTGCCCGGTCTTGAGAAGTCGTCGGTAGGAGATGTGTAGTAGATACCACCGTGCTGAGTTGGAGCAATCATGCACTCAAGCTTTCTAAGTGGCTCAGCAATGTCGAAGTGTGTACCGCTTAGTTTCTCGATAGCAGCATCTGAAAGTTTCTGCATCCAGCGCTGAAGTTCATCAGTGCCGTGCAGCTTTCTTGAAGGATCGTTGTCTAGAACTTCGATAGCTTCCTTGACTGATGCACCTGGCTTTATCTCGTTTGCAACAGCGTTCTGTTCAGCGATAACACGAGCAAGTTCTTCTTTACCCCACTCGTAAGTTTCATCAAGGTCAACTTTCTTACCTAGGAATCTTCTGCTCAGAAGTGAATAACGCTCGCGACCGATGGCATCTTCAGGGTTACCTGCTGGAAGCAGTTCATTCTTGAAGAAGTCAACTAACTTTGCGTATCCCGCAGTTGCTTCTTCAGCAGAAGATGCAAGCTCAGCTTTTAGTGATGCTGGAAGATCTCCATTTTCAGGCTTTGCATTCTTGGCAAACTTTCTGAAAAAACCATCTTCAGTTAGCAGCTGCTCTGCCTGAGTAATTGCTAAAACAATCTGACGAGTTGCAGGAGTATCTTTAGCTTCGATACCTTCACGAAGAGTTGCGATATATCCATCAACTGCACCTTCAACAGCCTTCATACGCTTAGAGATGTTTGACCAGTTCTCTTCGGTAGCAGTAGGGGTTAGGTCAAAGATATCTCTAATGCCTTGAGCGTTAGATGCGATTGGGTTTAGATCTCTGTGACCCATACCTGAGTCATAAATCTCACCACTGAGTTTTAGCGTTGAGGTCATTGCCAACTTGGTAACTTTGTCCACATCATCGCGAACTTCAGTCGCCTCAACTTTGGCAAGCATTTCTTTTTCAAGTTTGTTGTGGTGCGCAGCAGCTTCAGGGCTGGTGTCCTCAAGTCTGTCTTCGCCAACTTTGAAACCTGCGTAGGTAGCAAATTCTGGGCTTAGATCAACAAGGGTTTTTACCCAGTCTTCAGCTAACAGGTCTAGCTTGGATGGTTCACGGGTCATCTTGGTACCTTTCGGGTATGCGAAATTACTAAGGATAAATCTAGTCCTGTTTAGGCGGAGTTAATCGAGCCCAGGTCGATATTGTGCTCGCCACTGGCCAAAGCCAGGAGTTAGGTCGTTTCTGAAGATGGAAGTGTTCCTATTCCAAGAAGAAGCAGGCTTCTTAGCCAGTTTTTTACCTTCGGTTATTTGCTCGGCGTGAGCTGCCTCCAGGATGGCCACAACAGCAGCCAACTCCTCAGGGCTAGGGTTACCGGCTATAACCTTTATGGCTTCACCGATAGGCTCAGGGTTCATCACAGTGGGATGTTTCCATGCTTCTTAGGAGGGGTGGTGGCACGTTTTGTCTTGAGTGCAGCTAAAGCCTTGATGACACTTATACGAGTAGCGGCAGGCTCAATGATGCCATCTAGCTCACCACGTTCAGCAGCTAGGTAAGGGCTAGCCACGTTATATGTGTATTCGGCAGCTAGTTGGGCTCTTACCTGCTTAACATCTTCACCTGCTTCTTCAGCGGCTTTGATCTTGTCACGGAACAATATGTTTACAGCACCCTGTCCACCCATTACGGCAATCTCTGCTGTTGGCCAAGCTAGGTTGATATCTGCTCCTAGTTGCTTAGAGCCCATAACAATGTATGCACCGCCGTAAGCCTTACGAGTGATAACTGTTACTAGGGGCACGGTTGCCTCTGCATATGCATAAAGTAACTTCGCTCCGCGTCTGATAACTCCAGCCCATTCCTGATCTGCACCAGGCAGATATCCTGGAACATCAACAAGGGTTAGCACTGGAATTGAGAATGCGTCAGCGAATCTAACAAAGCGAGCTGCCTTCTCAGCAGCATCAATATTTAGCGTTCCAGCTAGAGCACTCGGTTGGTTGGCAACGATAGCTATTGACTGACCTGCGACTCTGGCAAAACCAATCAGGATGTTAGGGGCAAACAGTGGTTGTACCTCTAAGAACTGGTTGTCATCAACAATAGATTCAATTACCTTAATCATCGAATAAGGCTGGTTAGGTGAATCCGGAATGATTGTGTTTAGTTCACGATCAGCATCGGTAATCTCAAGAGCGTCTTCGCTTTCATAGTGAACTGGTTCACTTAGATTATTTTCCGGTAGGAAGCTCAAAAGGGTGCGTGCATAGTCCAGTGCATCGTCTTCGTCGCTTGCTAAGTAGTGAGCAACACCAGAGGTCTTATTGTGAGCAAGAGCTCCACCAAGTTCTTCCATTTCAACTACTTCACCGGTTACTGTCTTGATCACATCAGGTCCAGTGACAAACATGTTCGAAGTCTTATCAACCATAATGACAAAGTCAGTCAAGGCAGGACCATACACAGCACCGCCGGCGGCCGGACCCATGATGATAGAAATCTGGGGGATAACTCCAGATGCCATGGTGTGACGCTTGAAGATTTCACCATATTTACCAAGAGCGATCACACCCTCCTGAATACGAGCACCGCCTGAGTCAAGAATTCCAATAAGTGGCACACCGGTTGCAATAGCTAAATCCATGATCTTGATGATCTTGTTACCAGCAGCCTCACCTAAAGACCCACCGAAGATAGTGAAGTCCTGAGAGAACAATGCCACCTGGCGGCCACCAATCGTTCCGATACCGGTAACCACTGAGTCACCATAAGGTCGGTTCTTGTCCATGCCGAAAGCTGTTGAACCGTGTCTGACAAATTCGTCCATTTCAACAAACGAACCCTCATCAAGTAGAAGTTCAATGCGCTCACGCGCAGTCTTCTTACCCTTAGCGTGCTGCTTAGCAATGGCAGCTTCGCCACTGGCATACACGGCCTCGTGATAGCGGTTACGTAGATCTTCGATCTTGCCTGCAGTAGTGGATAGGTCAGGCGTATTCTTCTCGGTCAAAGCTTTTCTCCAATTAAGGTTGGGCAGAGGTTCTCTTAGCTCAAATGCAACTCTATCCAAGAGGTGTCGGTTGGAGGGTCTAACCTTAAGGCTATGGAATTAAAATTGAGTAGCGAATTTGCCTCAAGAATCGAATATTTGCCTGTTACAGGCTCTACAAACACTGATTTGCTTGCCCTTGCCACAACAAATCCAGAAATATGGACTGATTTCTCAGTTCTCCTTACTGATAATCAAACTGCTGGAAGGGGCAGGTTGGACAGGCAGTGGGAGGCCAAGCCGGGAGCTGGCTTAGCTGTGTCAGTTTTCCTGAGGCCAACAAGCTTTGGGATTGAAAACTTTGGTTGGCTACCCTTATTAGCTGGCCTTGCCATGACTAATGCCGTTGCCAGCCTGATAGAAGATTCCCCTGTTTCGTTGAAATGGCCAAATGATGTGCTGGTGGCTGGTGAAAAAATCTCAGGCCTATTAGCTGAAGTGCTCCCAGATGGCAAAGGGGTGATTATCGGTGCGGGGCTAAATCTTAGTCAGACCAAGGACGAACTGCCCATTGCTACTGCAACATCGCTTGCCCTGCATGGGGTTAGGAACTTTGAACTTGATGACATCCTGGTGAGATACCTTGCCGCTTTCAGAAATTTGTATGAAGACTTTTGTGAAAGTCAAGGCGATCCTGAATCCTCTGGGCTCAGAAAAGCAGTTCAGGATGCATCCTCCACTATTGGTTCGGCGGTAAGAGTCTTGCTACCAGATGGTTCGGAGTTTTCTGGAAAGGCAGTTGGCTTAGATGTCAGCGGAAGGCTTTTAGTCGCACTCTCAGATCCGTTGGAGATTCGTGCCGTTGCCGCGGGAGACATTCAACACTTGCGACAATAGGACTGTGTCTACCATCCCAGAATCATTCCAAGAGCAGAATTATGTGCTGCTTAGGAAACATGGTTCTGCACTCATAATTCCGGTAGGTCTTTTATTTTTAGATGCGGCTGTATTTTTCTTTGTTGACTGGCGTATGAATGAAACTTGGCAACATCAAACCCTTCTCGGCTTGGTAATAGTTTTTGGCCTGCTGTTCTGGTTCTTGCCTTCAGTCAGATTCTTTTCCAATAGGTATGAGCTAACTAGCACCCGAGTGGTTATTCACTCTGGAATTTTCGGAACACGTGTTGAAGAAGTTCCTTGGGGTGAAATAACTGGTGTGAGCGTAACTCGAGGAATCTTTGCTTGGTTTCAAAGGGCAGGAGATCTTCATCTGCATCGAGAATTTGGAAAAGATGTAGTTCTAAAGAGAGTTCCTAGGGCTAAAAAGTTAGCAAAAGATTTTGAGAGTTATTTAGCCTCGAGGTCGAGAAATCTAGGCAGAGGTAGTCAACGTTGAGTAAATCTATCGGTGTCATCGGTGGTGGCCAGTTAGCACGCATGATGGTAGAGCCAGCAAGAAGAATCGGGCTAGACATCAAGGTGTTAGCAGAAACAGAAAACTCGCCAGCAGACTTGGCAGCAACAATCATCGGGGATTACAAAGACATTGACCTAGTTCGCAAATTTGCTCAAACAGTAGATGCGCTCACTTTTGATCATGAACATGTCCCACTCCAGGTTCTAGAGACTTTGGAAGCGGAAGGCTTTAAATTCGAACCATCATCAAAAGCTTTGCGCTTTGCTCAAAACAAACTTGATATGCGAGCAAGGCTTTCAGAGCTGGGTATACCTTCGCCAGCATGGGCTCAAATCAACTCTGCTCAAGATTTAGATGAATTTATAGACTCGCACGGCGGAGTTGCAATTTTGAAGACGCCAACCGGGGGTTACGACGGTAAAGGTGTTCGGGTAGTGCGATCCAGCGGTGAAGCGGCAGATTGGCTAGCTGGAGCTCTTCCTTTGTTAGCTGAAGAGAAGGTTAGCTTCGTTCGCGAACTTGCTCAGCTCTCTGCTAGAAACAGACTAGGTGAATGGTCCAGTTGGCCATTAGTTGAGACCATTCAGAAAGATGGCGTTTGTGCGCAAGTGCTCTCTCCTGCAGAAGATGCTGACTTTGCTTTGGCCGCTGAGATTGCTAGAGCCATTGCGGAGGGACTAGATGTCACGGGAGTACTTGCAGTTGAACTCTTTGAGACTGCCGATGGCAGGCTTCTGGTAAATGAGTTAGCCATGCGGCCGCATAACTCAGGTCACTTCAGTATTGAAGGATCACAAACAAGTCAATTTGAACAACATGTTCGAGCTGTCATGAACCTGCCACTGGGCAATACCGAAGCTACGGAAGCATATTCGGTGATGCTGAATCTTTTAGGGCAGAACGATGTCGATAGTTTTCAGATAAAAGAGGATATGGTGCTTAGCGGGGCATACGTGCACACCTATGGAAAAAGCTCAAGGCTTGGAAGGAAAATGGGGCATATCACTGCAATCTCTAATGATTCCCTAGCGGCTGCTCATGAAATTGCTTCTCGAGCCTTGATCGAGTTGCAAGCCTAACCAGTTTTCGGGCTTGGCGAATCTAAAATCAAGAAGTGGCCATCTAAAGCTACTGAGCAAATCTATTGAGGAGAATCCATGGTTCAAGCACTTGTTGGTGTTGTAATGGGCTCAGATAGTGACTGGGTAGTTATGAGCGATGCAGCTCAAGCACTCAAAGAGTTTGGCATCGAGTATGAGGTGGAGGTTCTCTCTGCTCACAGAACTCCTGATTTGATGATGGAGTGGGGCAAGGCTGCTGCCGGAAGAGGTATCAAGGTAATCATCGCTGGAGCTGGTGGAGCTGCACACTTACCGGGGATGATAGCTTCAGTAACCACCCTGCCTGTTGTTGGTGTGCCGGTTAAATTGAAAAGCTTAGACGGAATGGATTCATTGCTGTCGATTGTTCAGATGCCAGCTGGAATTCCGGTAGCAACAGTGTCTATTGATGGGGCTAGAAATGCAGGGATTCTGGCAGCAAGAATCATTGGAGCATTTGATGCCAAGGTAGCTAAGGCTTTGGAAGTTTTTAGTGCCGATCTTGCAGATCAGGTTGCCGTAAAGAACAAGAACCTCAAGTCCAAGTTATGAGCTCTAGAAATAAATCAAGCGAACTAAACACTCCCTTTCGTGATGTCGATAGAGCTGATTCCAGACAACTAATAAAACGCAGCTGGTGGATTTTTGCACTCAATTTTGTTGTGCCAGGCTCTGTTCAGGTAGTTGCCGGTAACAAGAAATTTGGACGCGTCGGAATAATCTTCACTTTGGCTTTTTGGGCCTTTGTTTTGATTGCTGTGCTGTGCGCTTTGGTTTCTAAAGTCGTTCTGTTTACCCTGCTAACTGCACCTGCAGTGGCGACTCCTTTTGGAGTACTACTAATTGTCTATGCAGCGCTTATTTTTATTTCAACTCTGGATGCCTTGCGGTTGATGTATTTGCACAAAGTAACTTCGAGATTCAAGTTTGTGGCAGCAGTATTACTGATCATCACCGGACTTTTCAACACTTATCTCACGGGGTTTATTGGGTCAACAGCACTGACTGCAACAAATTTCTCCACGACGATTTTCAAAAACAGCGGCAGCCTTGAACCTAGCAAGGGTCGATACAACATTCTGCTTTTAGGCGGGGACTCTGGATCTAATCGATTCGGCTTACGTCCAGACAGCATTTCTGTAATAAGTATTAGCTCGGAATCAGGTGTTGCTGTGAATATAGGTTTGCCTAGAAACCTAAGTCGCATCAGGTTTATGCCTGAATCGCCAATCCACACTGTTTACCCAAACGGATTTTATGGTGATTGCGGTGGACCATGTTTTCTAAATGCAATTTACAAAGACACTATGGATAACCACAAGAGTCTTTACCCTGGCATTGGCAAGAAAGCCTCCACTGCTGGAATTGAAGCTACTAAGTCAGCAGTTGAGTGGGTCACCGGCCTCAAGATTGACGCATATGTTTTGATCAACATGAAATCCTTCGTTGGCCTAGTTGACGCTTTGGGTGGAATAACTGTCAACGTGAAGAAGGCTTTGCCTATCGGAGGCCAACAAGATTGCATGCCAGCTGATAATGAGCATGAATCAATCTGTCCCGATGCTATGGGTTGGATTGAAAAGGGTCGACAACATATGGACGGGCGAACTGCTCTTTGGTATACCAGATCACGACACAACACCAACGACTATGACCGAATGAAACGTCAACGCGAAGTAGAGAGGCTGGTCCTCAAGAAAATAGATTTACAGACTTTATTGTTGAGACTTAACTCTGTGGCGGGGGCTGGGGCCAAACTAATCAAGACAGACATACCAAATGGCTCGCTACCAACTCTGTTGGATTTAGCTCTCAAGGCTAAATCGGCGGGGCTAAAAAATCTTCAACTTTCGTATCCAACCATTCAGGCAGACAACCCCGATTTTTGGTTGATGAGACACCTAATCGCCCAGAAACTCAGAAAGTATAAGTAGCTTTCCCAGTTTCGCAGAAGAGATTTATCAGGGTTAAAAGTTAGTCTGGATAGATGAAGAATCTACGTATTTTAGTTTTTACGGTAATACTCACTAGCGTCCTAACTGGCTGCTCGGTTTTGTATCCAAACTGGGGTAAGCCAACTGAAACTCCGACAGCAACTAATACGCAGACCCAGACGCCTGGCCCAACCCCAACAGTTACTGATATAGAAACCCCTGATCCTTCAAAGGGTATAGCCAACGTTGAAATCATGGATGCTTATGTCGATGATGCGAATGGAGTCCTGCAGGTGGTTGCCCAGGTAACCAACTTCAGTGAGGAAGGTGGAACCTGCACCGCTACCTTCGAAGGTAGCGGCAAGAAGGCATCCGTCAGCGTAACTGCGGAATCTAATGCCGCCAATACTCAGTGCAGAACCATGGAAATAGCCCTAGGTGGCTTACCTAAGGGCACTGGACAGGTAATAGTTACCTATGATTCTGTTGCTCATGCTGGTACTTCAAGCCCAAGCTCGGTAACTATTCAGTGATTCCTAGCCGGTTTGCCAAATGTCTAGCCGCGGTGCTGGTTGCGCTGTTGGCTGGTCTTGGCCTGACCGCTATCCAAGCTGCTGTTGCGCTGGATGGAAAGAAATTTGATCCTGGGCTAATTATTAGTGACAGTGTGTTTTTCGATTTTGGAACAATGACCGCGGATGATATTCAACGCTTTCTCGACTCTCAGGTTCCTGTCTGCGGCTCAAGCTCAACCGGAATGCCATGTCTGAAGAATTACAAAACCGATACCCCTGAAAAAACAGCGGATGTTGGCAAGTGCGCGTACATGCCTGCGCAAACAAACATTTCAGCGGCACAAATCATTTACAACATATCAAGAGCTTGCGGTATTAATCCCAGAGTGCTTCTAGTGACTTTGCAAAAAGAGCAAGGGTTAGTTCAAGCAAGAATTCCTTCACCATATATGTATCGTGCAGCGATGGGCTATGGCTGTCCAGACAGCGATCCTGGGATTTGTGGCAAAGTGTGGACAGGGCTTTTCAATCAGTTGTATAAAGCTGCCGGTCAGTTCCAATGGTATGGAGACCCAAATGGTTCATTTACATATCTAAAACCCGGACGCACAGTTTCTATCTCTTACCACCCGAGTGCTTCAAGAAATTGTGGCAAGGCATCTTTCACTTTGAAAAGCCAGGCAACGGCCAACCTTTACTACTACACACCATTTGTTCCTAATGCCGCCGCACTCGCTAATTTGCGCGGCACTGGAGACAACTGCTCATCGTATGGAAACAGAAATTTCTGGAGATTCTACTGGGATTGGTTCGGTAGTCCAATTGGTGGAGGATTCTTACTAAAGAGCTCAACCAGTGACCCATATTTCATCTCTAATGACATCAAGTATCCAATTGCTGATCCAGAACTCGTTAAAGAACTCGGTCCACTGGGTCCACTTGGTGAAATTTCCAAAGAGTATCTAGACTCCTTCCCAACTGGTATTCCGCTGACCAGAATCATTAAGACCGCACCGGTAAATAATGTGAGTACATACTTCTTTATTAGTGGCGGTAAAAAGTACCTCATAGCTAACTGCGATCAAGCAACCAACCTAGGGTTGGATTGCCAAGCCGCTGTCACTCTTACTCAGGTGCAACTAGATGCCCTACCAACAGGAGCTTTCAGGCCGGACATAACTGGAGTAGCTAAAACTGCTGCAGTAGCGCCTGCGCTACCTTCATATTTCCTAGTTAGCGCAACTAAAAAATACCCGGTTGATTGTGCTAAGTCACACCTACTGGGCTTTACCTGCTCTACTGCAACTGAACGCACCTCCCAAGAGTTAGATGCCTTGCAGACAGTACGCATATCCGCAGCTGCATTAGGAATATCTTCGATGCTGAACTTGGCAGACGGGTCAAGAGTTTTTATCAAGAACGGGCAGAAGAGGGAAGTGTTGGACGATGCCTCTCTCACAGCTGAAGGCATTGGTGCAACTGCTCCTTCTCCATTGAAACTTACTGATTTTGGGTACCTCCCTTGGGGCCCGCCTATAGCAATTGATGCAAGTCTTTTCGTGAATAGAGATCTAGGTAGGGAAGGTGTATTGGTTGGTGGTCAGTTTTACGACATAGATTTAGCCACGAATAAAGACATCGATTTCAGTAAGTGGTTCACCAAGAGTTCTGGAACTCTAGGTGCACAGGGCTTGAGCGGTTTGCCTGCAGTAAAACCGCTAACTAGCTTGGTGGTTGATGACAAAGAGCAGCGCTGGCTACTGAATAGAACTGGCAAGACAAGAATTTTCAGCAAAGCAAGCTGGGTTGATAAGGCAGTCGGTATTTCTTCGGCTTTGGCGGATAAGTTGCCAACTAACGAATCTGTTATTACTGAGGCAAACTTCATCAAAGCAGACACTCAAAAAACCACCTACTTATTAAGTGACGGAGTTCTTAGGGCTACCTTCAATCAGTCGGACATGGATGTTTTTAGTGCCAGCCTTGATTCGGGTGAAGTTATTCCTGTCAGCGCTTCGGGTCTTAGCTTTATCCCGAAGAGTGTAATGATTCTGCCGGCTGGATTAGTTGTGAAGAATAAGCAGACCGGGGTTACCGGAATAATCGATGCGCAGTCCAGGCTAATCAATTTCTCGGAAAACTCGATGACTTTGAAACTTGAAGAGCCTAGAAAACTATCTACCTTGCAACTCATTGGCTATCCAAGCACAGAGACGTTCAGCCCTTACAAGCTTGTCTGCTCGGGGCAAATTTATGTTGTTGCTAACGGCATTGCCCATCAAACCTCTATTCAGGTTGCCAAGGAGTTACCGGGTGGCTCAACCAAGCTCAGTGATGCTACCTGTGCTGAACTAACTTTCACGGATCAGATTTTTGGTAAATATATTGGTCACCAATGGATTGACCCACTTACCAATAAGGTAAAAAAGAAGGCATACAAAATAGTGAAGGGTAAGAGGCTACCGTTCAAGAGTTTGAGTGCATACAAACTTGAAAACAAAACAGAACCAGCCATAATCTGGGTGGACGATGATTTCATAAAGAACCTGCCTTTAGGGTCA
>Ga0114979_10001678_pt1 | contig 14949 bp, 13 predicted proteins | sample S_140625_EF_Meta_FD_87315 | JGI IMG/M metagenome (GOLD analysis project Ga0114979, IMG submission 87315) | Freshwater microbial communities from Lake Simoncouche, Canada to study carbon cycling - S_140625_EF_MetaG | ecosystem: Environmental > Aquatic > Freshwater > Lake | place: Lake... | reverse complement strand
GAATAGCGCTTCCACTAGCACTATTATCAATCATTAATTCTAGAAACTCTAGAATCGTTTTGGATAATATTTACCGTGCGAGCATCCCTGTGATTTTGTCTTCTTCAGGAAATTTTGTGAATGTATCTAGATTGGAAACACTGGGTTCGGGTGTGTTACTTTCACAAGAAGATTTCTCTCCATTTAGTGCTGGAAAAGAAGTAGTGCGCTCAAAACAAATTGGCACAGAGGCGCTACAAGGAAAAACTCCAAAGAACCCATTTGGAATGTTGCAAGCAGTGCTCACGACTTCCCCCGGAATGGTTATTGCCTCCTCCGCTATCGGGCAGACCAGAAAGAAACTTCCGAGCAATCATGCACAAGGCTCGTTGAACCCGTCAGGTCTTGTTTTTGTTACATTGACGGATTCTGCAAATTCAGAGCTAATCAAAGAGAATCAAGGCTCAAGGGAATCAACTGACCGCGTTGAAGGTACGCTGACTGCGCTGTTGAGTTTAAATACAGGTGATCCCGTTGCCCAGGTGGATTACTTGAATACCCGAATCATGCATGAGGGCGGTTGGCTCAATAATTTGTTGGCAGTCTCTCCAACAGTGCCAAAAGTTGTATCATCAAAGAAGGCGAAGAAATTAAGAACAGAAAAAGGAGTCGCTGCGCCCACTGAAGCATCTACAGATGAGTGGGGCAGCCCAGTGAGCAATGCAGATCATTCAACCCCTCAAAAATCGAGTGGCTTCACACAGCCTCCGAGTCAGAAGGCCCCAACTGATGATTGGGGAAGCTCGTCAACGAATTCGGATTGGGATACCCCTGGTTCTTCAGGTGGATCCAAGGAAGAATGGTGACCAGATTGGCCACCGTAACGGAAGGGAAACATAGATGCTCACACCATTCCTAATTATTGGAGTAGGCGGCTCAGGCGGCAAGACGTTACGTTCTTTGCGGCAAACACTCTTGAGACGTTTACGTGCCAAAGGTTGGGAAGGAGATATCCCTGAAGCGTGGCAGTTCCTTGAAATCGACACCATTTCAACTCAGGCTGTCGAGAATTTCCCAGCTGATTTACTTCCATCCGATCAATACCTTGGACTTGTGCCAACTGGTGTGAATTATGAGGGACTGAAAGCAGCCACAATTCAGAACGTAATGAGGGAAGACCAGATGGCAGCCCTCGCTGGATGGCTTCCAGAAACAACAGCAATTCCGATCGCAAAAGGTGCAGGCCAATTCCGAACCTTGGGTAGAGCTGTCGTCGTCTCACAGTTAAATCGTGTTGCTGAAAAATTAAGAACTTCACATAACAGAATCACAGCCCCTGGTGTAGATGCAGAACTACGTGCAGCGGCAAAGCTTCTTTATGGCAAGGATGAAGGTCAGCTTCCACCTCCAATTGCAATTGTTGTAAGTTCAATCGCGGGTGGATCAGGTGCTGGAATTTTTCTTGATGTCGTCGAGGCGCTGAAATCAATTGATACCGGTTACGCAGATAGAACTCATACATTTGTTTATGGGCCAGACGTTTTTAACTCAGTGCCGGCAGGAATGCGTGATTCAATTCCAGCAAATGCTCTGGGCGCGATGAATGAAATTGTCGCTGGCTTGTGGGCGGATAGTCCCGGCGAAGGTAGTGGAGCGCTATTTAGATCAGCCGGTTTAATTGGCGAAGGTACTCGTGGATTTGGCTCTAAACATACTTATCTCGTAGGGGCTTCCAACGGGCTAGTTAGTTTCCCTACTCAAGATTCTGTCTACCTTGCAACAGGTGAATCACTGGCAACTTTAGTTGTGGATGAAAAGATTCAAGATTGGCTAATCAACTTCCTTATCGTCAATGTATTTGTGAATTCGGCAAATGAAATGATTTGTGACGATCGTTCACGGTTGAAGATATCTGGCAATGTACATCACATGCAGCCATTAGCTTCTATTGGTGTGGGAAGAGTAAGCCTGGGTCTAGAACGCTTTAACGAGTACATTGCAGAAGGTTTAGCTCGTGCAGCAACTGAAAAAATGTTATGGCCACAATTTGAGCTTGAAAATCCGCTCGAACCAAAGACTCCAAGCCAAAAGATTGATGAAGATGTAGATCGTGAATGGAGCGAGTTCCTCAGCACTAGTGGCATGAATGAGCGCGGAGAAAGTAACGATGTCATTGATTATCTCCAAGGCGTCGCGGCTAAAGATAGAGCCAAGGCTTTTGCCCAAAAAGGCTTGAGTTTTGCGGAGCAAGGTGTCGATGCGGCTGGTTTGCCAAACGATCAGTGGATTTCTCGCCTCATGAATTTCTTCAACTTGAACCGAAAGTCTTTCGAGACTGACGAGCTAGCAGAGATTCATAAGCTAGCGCAACATTGGAGTGTTGAGATACAGCAACAAATTCTCAACGTAGTTTCTCTCGAAATTTCAAGACGTGGTCTAAATGTAACTGCGAGATTGCTTCAAAAGCTTCGTGATGAGGTGCAATTTATCGCCAAACAAGAACTACCGCTTGAGGCTGCTGCAGAGTTGAGAAAGATTGATCAACTTGCTAGTAAATTGAATGAATCGTTGCCAGCGGGAATGTCAAAGGTTCAAGCGCAAGCCATGAGGCAAGCTACAGGACCGCGATTGGCTCAAGTTTCCGAGTTTATAACGAATGCACTTAGGAGAAGTGTTGCGTCTGAGCTAATGACAGATTTAGACGATTCTTTCCTAAATCCGTTAGAGAACTTGGTGAAGAACGCTTCAACACAACTATTGTTGGCAGCTACTGGACCGAAGACTGCCACGGGAGAAAACAATCCGTTCCCTAATTATGCAGATATTCCTTCTAGGGCAATTCCATCTCGATTCAATGCAAGTGTTGTGGAAAGACTTCTAATTCCTGTTGAGACATATCCCGAGGAATTTGAGAAACTTGTGAAAGATAGTCTTCCAGGTGAGGACCAAACAAATTGGTGGAATCGATCAATTGAGAGAGTCATCCTGGGAACTAAACTCGATCAACGTGGTGATTCAGAAAATGCAACCCTAATTTCCGTAAGAGCGAATTGGGTACCGTCTAATTCTGCATATCGCGCAACAAACGCAGGTGCCACGAAGGCAGAATTTTACTTGGAGACAGATCCTCAGAAGTACATAGATCGAAATAGAAAATGGCTAAGTGATCCCGTAACCGCCCTAGGTAAGTTCTTGAATCAAGACTTGGTAAAGTTCTTGACTCACCCAGATCCTGCGGTCCAATCAAAACGTCGCACTGAGTTTAGAGATGGATTCTCGACAGCGCTGAAGTTAAGTGCACCTTTATGTGCACTTAATAACGCGCTCATCGGTCAGGTGCACCCGAACGTTTCAGCGAAGGGATCTCGATATTTGCATATGAGTCGAATTCCATTTGTTAATCAGGGCGAATATGCTGATTTGTATCAGTTAGCAGAAACCACGATTAAAGATGCTGGCCTTTGGAATGATGCCAATTCTCCGAAAGTTTTCGATATGGCAAGCGGGGTCCAACAAATTGATATGTTTTCAACGGTGACTTCAGCTATGAACCCAATGGTCTTTTCATCATTAATGGAGGACATCGCTCAAAAATGGAGTAAGAATTCCGTTAGCCAAAACTTGATGCAAGGCTTCTGGACTAATCGTCGAGCCCGTCCGCTCACTGAGGCAATTCCTGCTGCTCCAGAAGTTGTACGAGCCATGGTGCGCGGATGGTATCTCTCAACTATCCTGGATCAAAAGAAACAAGTGGCAACTCCACAGCAAGGGCCAAAGATTTCTATTTGGTCCCCGGATACAAATGGATACATTGATTTTCCACACCCATTGTTACCACTTAGAAATCCCGGGGTTAACGCAAACCCAGAAATTTTAGCTGCAGTTTTGAAATCACTTTCAATTGCTCTCGCAGCTTGTCACACGCAGAGCAATCTAGAACCACTGCGACCTTACTGGCGTCTTATGGATATGGGGAACAACGCTCAAGAAATCATTGAGAATTGGACCAGAAAAGGAAGCCTGGAGGGCGATGCGCCGATTCCAGCGGCGGCATTTGCTGGCACGCCGGGTGGAACCTTCGAAGAACGCAGAGCCGCGATTCTTTCGACTCTTGAGAAAACTTCAATCGCTCTAGAGGGAATATTTACTGCCGAAGAAAAAGCTCGAGATATTTTCAAAGTAGCGCGCATTTGGGAAATTCGGGAGTATGTGAGGAGTGCATTAAATGAGCTCACCGAGTTCACAATGCACTTAACCACAACTGAAGGCGCAGCGTTTTGAGCAATTCTCAATGGCATGAGGGCTCCGCCTCAGTAATTCTCCTTCCGGGAGGGTCGACTGGAGCTGATCTTGAAGTGCTAATTGCAGACTGGACAAAGAGTTGGATGCTCAAACCAGCCTTCTGGATTTCAGAGGGTCAGATTAAAGAAAGCCCAGTTGGACCTCCTCGAATCATGGCTCGCGTTACTGGACGAAATGGTTCCCAGGAAGTGGATTTATTCTCTCAATTGAGCAGATTAGATATTCAGAATATCCGAGTAATTGCCGCAAGAGTTGTTGGGGCGGATGAAAAATTAGATCTTCAACAAGATTTAGCTGTTGGTGTTATTGAAAAGTACATCGAACAGTCACGGCCTATCGTTACCCGAAGTGGTGGCGCCGAAGTTGGAATTAAAATTTTAAAGGTTAATTTAGTGTTCGCCCCAACCGAACAAAAAGGAGCCTCATATGTTGACTTACTAGAGTCACACTGGGATGTGAACTTGGTAGTTGCACCTGAAGACAGAGCAACTCCTACTTCTTTTGATGGCTTCACGCGTTACGCGGATAAAGAGAAAATGAACGGATTTATACTCTCAAACATAGCTGCTACTGCCGGGCTTTGGTCTGGCCAACAACGCAGCATATTTGAGTTAGAAAACCAATTTTCAGATTTATCCCCGATTCAGAATCAAGTTCGAGTAATGCGAACTTTCGTGAGGGGAATCTTAAGTGAAGGATTGGCAATTCGAGTTGCTGCTGAAGCGCTACGACGCGCTGGAAATGCGACTGAATCGAGCTTAGATGGACTGAGAACGGTGCCGAATCCAAATCTTGTTGCATATGAAAAGCATGAGACTTCGCGCATAATAGATCAAATGGTTCAGGACACTTTGGATTTCCAAAATGGTGCATTAAAGTATGAAAAAGTTAATTTAGACGTAGAGGTTAATCAATCAGCCTCAGGAGTTTTTGCCGCGATTAGGATGTTTGGTCGAAATTCTTGGTCTTTAATCAAGGTGTTACCACTATGGTTCTTTGCAGCTTTATGGAATTTCATAGCAAGAGCGGTTACGTTAAAACTTTTTGGAGCTCGCGGTAGAGAAGTGGCTAAGGGAACAATAGATTTTCCAAAGACTGACCTCGATAAAGATGCGGCTACAAATCTGTTGGAAATTAAGCTCCGACGGGAAAAAGTTAAAGAGGTTTTGCTGCAATGGCCAAGGAACACTCTCAGAAAATCTGAGCCAGGGCTCTGGGCTGATTTAAGAAGAATTGTTTTGGGTCGGCTTGATGGATCTTCGTTACCTGTGGGTTTGGAACACTCACGCGACAGCGCGGGACTTCGAGTGTTAGGAGATTTGAATCAAGTTCTACCCTCGCTGCATGAAAAATGGAGTCTTCCCGAAGATATTCGGCGAACCCTTGAATCCGATCCGCGATCTGCAAATTGGCAGGAGATGGATGTACTAACTGGAATCGAAGAGTTCTTGCAAACAAAGATTTCAGCGGCGCAATCGGAAATTGATCGACTTGGAATTAGATCCAGCGAATTAGATGACGAGCTCGCTAAGTTAAATGAACAGTTACAAGCGGTTTCAATAGAGTTTGAAAAATCTCGAATTTCTATGAGTGATCCCGTTTTGCATGGGGGACTTTAATGATTAACGACGACAGCCGCAGTCAAGCACCTATTGGAGATTCCGATGTTTCGAAGGAAGTAGTCCTTTCCGATGTGCCTGATTCAGTTGAATTAGTGAGGGAGCAGGTGGATGTGACTCAAGCCGATGTTGAAACTGAAGTTGCGACTGAAACGGAAGTTGAGACTGAAACGGAAGTTGAGACTGAAGTTGAGATTGAAACTGAAGTTCAATCATTGATGCCCATAGTGGATTTAGAGACGGCAGTAGTCCAGTCTCAAGAAACTCCAGGGCAAACGAGCACCATAGATTCTGATCTTCAAGTAGAAGAAAGTCTAATAGTCCTTGAAGAAAAGCGTTCTAAGTATCTCGTAGATAAGGAAGATATAGAGAAACATAGAGAGCTGCTATCGGACGAGATTGAAAAGTATGTGTCAGTCCGAGAGGACTTAAATCAATGGATCAATGCACGTAAAGAAAGTTTTGCGTGGCAACTTACTGAAATTCTGCGCAACCATGAGAGACAACTGGCTGCTGACGAAGCAAAAGTAAGAGATTTTTCAGCGAATGAACCCATTTTGGATACCGAGTTTGGTGCTAAAACGCGGCGTTGGGTTATGAAGCTCATTGGAATTCCAGCACTTATTTTGATAGGAATTTTTCTGGTCATGGAAGTAGTCCGAGGAAACTCAGAATTTGTTGATGTTCCAGATCCGAGCAATCCTGCCGCTACCATTCAAGTCCGAGAATTTGACCGATGGCTGCTAGAAAATCTAGGACTAACTCATCTACAGGTAACGTTCATGCTGGTGGTAATCATGATCTCCATATTTACCGGTGTTCTCTTCGCACATTCACGGCGCAGTTCAGAATTTCGCCAATTAGTTGCTGAAGAAGCACAGCTAACAAAGGTAATGGAGCAAACAGTTCACTCGATTAAAAGTGAAAGAGAAAGAATCGACTCACTGCACCCTCAAGTCCCTCAAATTTTGGAGCTACTTTCTTTAGGGCTTCACGCACCTTGGGTAATTGACCCAAGGCACTTAGCCTTCCAAGGTGTTCTCCCAGACGCATCTAAACTCCCTGAGTCATTGGATGTATCAGTGCCGACCGAGAAGTCGTCACAACGTGTATTTCCACAACTGGTTTTCCGTGCGCTCAATCAGATACAACAGCCCGGGTGGAGAGAGGCAGCTTTTGAGAATGCCATTCAACAATTATCAGAGAGCGCAGGTTTTGGAGGGCCTGACGGTGCTCTGCGTGAATTAGATCAGGACCAACGCCGAAGTGGTAAACGACAGATGATCATATCTCTGGAGGATAAGGAAGCAGTTCTGATTCAGATCGGCGAGAGGAAGGTGAAAGAGTTTGCGGCTGTTGTTCAAGCCAAGGTTCTGCCATTTGCGCAACCTGAGGTGATTTCACTGCGACCTGATGTCTTATCCAACCTGGAGCTGTCAGATGACCTCGTAGGTACTTCGGAAGAAGATGTTTCTCCTTGGGAGCAAAGGTTGTCTGAAATTGCTGGAGCTGGATCACCATGGGCCCCAGGCACTTTTTCAGCGCGAGGCCAACTGGCAGCAAGGCATGAGAAAAAGCCGGAAAGTGTTTTCATCGCAACTGATCGAGCCACACAGTACGCACATAAAGAAGTCAATTCATTTAAAGAAGTCTATTCAGGAACGAGGCCCTTTGAGGTCTCAATCAGAGTCGACCTCAGTGAGTGGTGTCATCCTGAAGAATTGGCTATTTTTCAAGACTATCAACCATCTGAAGATGAACTCAGGGAGCGTGAGGCTAGAGAATTCAAACAGACTATTCCTGGTGCTGAAGCTTCAAGTTCTTTTGATGGCGAAGAAGTTGCCTTCTAACGCGCGTTAGATTCACAAGCCAAACCATCTCCATCACGGTCTAGTTTGTGTGGGTCAGAACCTAGAACATGTATCAGGCCCAAGTTGACCAAGTCTCCACAATCATAATCTGGGGGATACGGCGGCACGCATTCACGATAATTTGGTGAACACTGATTTCTGTCAAGCACGGCTACACCTGCACGCGACTCAGCGAGAACTGCTTGTGAGAGGTTTGCAGAGTAACCGGTTTCTATGGATTTGGTTGGATCGTATTTAAAATTAGGACAGCTTTTCCATATCCCGAGCTGATTGTCTCTCGCAAAATCCGCAGCATTCTCTAACTCATCAGCATATTCTCCCCTTGAACCTTGATAGAAGTATGGTGCGGCGGCTCCCATTTTTACGAGCTCTAGATTTACATTTTTGCTGCCGACATGAACATAAGCAAGTTGCCTTCCATACCTGTCAATTGAATCAAGACTTAAGTCCTGCTCTAGCTTGACCCCAATATTTTTTTCTAGTGTCTTTAAATCGGATCGCATTTTGCGCGAGGAACTCATATATGGTTTTAATAAAGAGAACAGAGCCCTCTTTGACTCTTCGGCATAACATTCGCCACTAGAAAGTTCTGGGGAGTCTATTTGCAAAAGCCGAACTCTTTCTCCGGCTGAGATGACGAAAGTGTCGCCGTCAATAACTTTATAAACCATGTTTAACTTGCTGGAGCAGCCGACAAGGACCACCGCTGCCACAAAGTAAAGAAGTCCTCGAAAATACCTAATAAGCACCTATTGCTGCTGCTTTTCTGCCGCAAATCTTTCTAGCATCTTCAGTTTTTCTCTTAGATGTCGAATTTCTTCTTCAGTAATCTTTCCATCCGCAGTTATGTCATCCACTTCATGGACTATCTCATCAAGTTGCTTGATTTTCTCAATTCTGTTCTTGTTCTCCGATCTCGCCTCGTCCATGGCATTCAATACTATGCCAATAAGAACGTTGAGAACCGTAAATACAATTATGAAAATATAGGATAAATAAAAGGGAAGAGCCCAAGGGCTTACAAGTACCGCTTCCTCAAGATAGACGGGGAAATTTTCAAGAGTTAAAAGGATAAAAAGTGTCGTGAGGGCGATAGAGATATTTCCCCAATGAATAGGAAGATCTGCTCCAAAGATATATACCCCTGCCATACCGTAGATGAAGAGAGCTAGAAATATAAGAACCCCCATGCTTAGGAGCGGAGGTATAGACCTGATGATAGATAGAGTCAAAACTCGTACTTCAGGAAGAAACCTAAAAATACGAACGAGTCGCAGAAGCCTCAATAATCTGAGGATAACTATTTGGCCAGCAAACACAGGAGATAGTGCAATAATTACGAAGTCAAATACATTCCAACTTCGCCTAAAGAACTCCCAAGGTTTTTTCCCGTAGGAGATCATGCGTATGACAAGCTCTGTTGAGTAGATGTAGAGAGCAAAGCTGTCGAGTGTTTCAAATGCAGACCTAGTCTGACCTTCAACCCCCGGCATTGTCAGCAAACCTAGAGCTACAGCATTGACGAGAATGACAAAGGCAATGAATAATTCAAAAGGAGTGCTATACACAACTTTAGAAAGCCAATGCACTCTGTAATCTGGAAGTTCTAGAATTTCTCCGTATGCTTTAACTGTCTTCAAAAGGCCCCCGTTCCTCATGTCAACTGTAAGTTAATGCAGGCTGTTTTCCAATAGATTTCCTTGCTTTAATGGTTCACACCCTGCGACAATTGGGAGCAACTTGAGCAAGAGAAATGAGAATCTCGTGGACTATCCATACGTTAAGGCCTCTCCTCAGCATCGACTCGCTGGGTTGGCGTTGGATGCCGTTCTGATTACCGTGACGTTTTATATCGGATACATTGTTTGGTCTTTGATTATTTGGGGTCAAGGACAGACGCCGGGTAAGCAAATTTTAAGGATGCGTGTGTACTCATCAGAAAATTTGAAGCCTGCAACTTGGTCGCATATGGCTGTACGTCAATTGCTAATTCCACTGACAATTAGTTTAGCTGGACTAGTCCCCTTGCTTCTCGTTGGCGGTATTGGGGCTAGCATGGAACCAGATTTGACGGATGTCACTGCGATACTGATTGTGCTTCTCTATTTTGCAACTTTGGTATTTCAACTTGTTGATGCTTTCTGGATTCTCAAGGGAGATGACCGTCGTCGAATCACAGACATTTGGGCGAAGACCGATGTTTTAAATGAGTGCGTCGAGAAGAAGTTGATTTTCGCAAATAGTGATGTTAATCAATCCTCACCATGACCACCACTAGTCTTAATATCTTCAACAATCTCTTTCGCTTCGGAGATTAAGTCAGGCGGAAGAACAAAATCTACATTGCCTAGTCTAAATTTAGCCAAACGACTATTGGCGATTAGCTCTAATATTCCAAAATCACCACCACAGTGAATATCTTCATTGCAAAGTACCTTGGTATCAAAGAATCCCTGCTCTTGTGTAACGTCACTACCACGGACGGCGCCAACACCTGTAAATCGCTCCCCGTCGATCAAAAGTATGAAGTTGGTATCCTCGATCCAGTACCAGTCATTTGCCTGTCTCGTAGCCATTAGCCAGAAGGTATCTCCTCCTTCTTTTAAGTCGACATAAGCTATGGAAAGCCAGACTTGACCAAAGCCGTATTTGTCATTAATTACTTGGTGCATGTTTCCTCTGTACTGATATCCGTCAGTCATATCATCGAAACTTTTCCTTATTGCCATTGCCATCCCTTTCTAAGCGATTAAACAAGCGTAAAGCTAAAACTAAGGTGAGTAAATGGATAAAAAGCTTAAATTTCTAGTAAAATTGCCAATTTTTGATTGCTAAGTTCAATGTGTGCCACTTACAATTTCGTCAGAATCGGTGTTCAGGAGAGGGATAAAATGAGAAGAAAAATTCTTGGATTTGCTTTTTTATCTGCAGCATTAATCGGAGGAACTCTAGTTGCACCGGCACAAGCGGCCTACACAGTGAAACCAAAAGTAGGTCAGTGCTTCATGTACACAGATTCTGACGTATCCGCTCCTTTTGCACAGAAGAATCCGATTAACTGTTCAAAAACTCATAATGCTGAGACCTACATCGTTGCAAAGTGGCCCCTGACTACTCCTCCGCAAGAAATGGCGGAGGGAGAAGCCTTAGAAGTTGCAAATTCACTATGCCGAGCCTGGGGAAAGGGAGGAGTGCTTCAAGACTCCTTCTTCACATATTGGGCTTGGTATACCCCCAATCCTGCAGGGTGGGCTAAGGGCGAAAGATGGCTTCGATGTGATGCGATGAGGACGATGGACGGGAATGAGCCCTACACCTTCATATCTTGGAAGGGCCAAAAGTTTAAGACCAATAAGAAAATTTAGCGCAGTACTGTTGGGTTTATGAAATCTTACACACTTATAGCAATCTCTATGGGTGGAGTTATTGCTGCGTCGCATTTTTCAGTGGCTTCGGGGGTAGAAGTCAGACCAAGAGCGATCTTGTACATCGCAGCAGAACCAGGATGTTACTCGGCCACTTATTTAACAGAGCGCACCGTTCCTATGAAAGCACCAAAAAAACTATATCCGGTGAGCTGTTATGAAAAGCATCATTACGAAGTTTATTGGTCTGGGCAAATGAAGACCCAGCCGGGAAATCCAATTCCGGCTAGCAAGGCATCTTTGAATCACTGTGCAGATAAAGGTAAGGACCTAGTAATTCTAAGCAGAGGATCAAGTTCTTATAACTTCGGACCAAATGAGACGACGGGAACAGGAAACTGGCTTGCTGATAAAGGACCTGAGGCCAAACGTTTTCCCAAGCGTGTGGTGTGTTATATAGGCTTATCAACCACCGACTTCAGGTACTTTAAGGAAATGAGCCAACCGCTCTTGAAGGACCTGCAATGAAAATTGGCTTTCAATTGTTTGCAAAATGGAAAGTTGGGGTTGCGCTTGGCCTGATGTTATTTTTCTTGGCTCCATTTGTTTTTTCTACCTTGATAAAGTCAAGTGCTGCGACTGTGTTCTCGAATGAAGCTCCAGATAAAGACTATGTATTTGACATTGCACTGACTCGAATAGATGTTCCACAGTCACTGGCAAAAGTGAGTCTTACTCCCAGATTTACTAATACATATGGGGAACCTACGCGCAATGGAGCGCTAGTACTTCGCGATGTTGAAATATTAGTTGACTCTTTTCAAGGAAACTCTGTTTTTAAGGGAGAGATTGGCCAGATTTTGGGCCGCCAGGAGTATGACATTTTGTTGCGGGGAAATACTTGGCGTTACCCATTCGATAATTATGAAGCGGCAGTTAGTTTTGTCGACCCAGGTTTTGAGCAAGGAGGCTTCGCGTTAAGAGAAAAAGTAGAGAATTTACCTGGTTACATAACTTCGTCAGTAGGTATACCTAATTACATAGACGAGATGTATCCTCAGAAATCAACGAATACTGAGAAAATCATAAGCGATCTCGAAAAGGGACAAGCTACAGTCCAATGGGAGATTAAGAGACAACCAGGCGATGTTTATGCTGCCATGCTCCTTGCGCTACTGATGTTGATTTCGGCAGCAGCTAGCTTTTCCGTTACCAAGGCAGTCTGGGCTGGAAAGAGACCACCTTCAATTAACACTTTGGCCTGGTTGGCTGCGTTTCTTTTCGCGATGTTCCAAATTCGGTCAAGTCTTCCTGGAGATCCGCCAAATGGAAATCTTTATGACTTACTAATTTTTTATCCAATACTTCTGATTCTGCTCCTACAAATGGCTGTGGTGGTTTATTTGTGGATTAAGCGCGACGACTGGGATTTAAAGAATGTCAAGCCGCATACATATTAATTATCGAGACCCAAAGATTTTGGTTTTAGTCTTCTTCGTTTTAGTTCTGCTCTTTGGAGTTTTTGCTCGCGGTGGAACTACAACTACGTCAAAGAATTTGACCGAGCTAATAACTTGCAAAGAGGGGCAATGGTCGGGCACGCCTTATTTCACCGGGGATCCTTCTGATTGTCCTGACATCGTTGAGTACCTATTCAAACCAGCGTTTGTCAATGAGAAAGCTTCCGAATTGAATATCAGATTTGTAACATTGCCTACGGGGCGATTTGGAATGGCAATGCGTAACTCAGGATGGGTTTCAGAATCCTATTTTGTAGATGTAGACACAACAGATGCTGCTCGTATTCAAAATAAGGATGGAAGTACATCCCAAGGGACAACATTGCGAGCGAAAATGAATCAAGCAAATGGGCTCTTCTACTACCCATTCGATCGTTACTCTGGAGAAATCAAAGCCCAAGCCATCTCTGAAGTAAAAAAAGAACCGATTCCCGTGACTGTGATTGCATCAGATTCAACTCTCTCTGGGTGGAAGTTGGATTTCAAAGAAGAAGATAAGCCATCTGCGGAAACTGGAGGAAAAGCTCTCTACGAAAATGGTCGAGCCACTCTATATTGGAAGTTGAGTCGAGCGAATGTCGTGTATCTAGCCGTATCAATTCTTTTAATACTAATGCTAATTGCTTTGGGTTCAGCATTTGCAATTACCCGATCAATCGCCCGATTTAAGAGACCACCATCTATGAACCTATTGTTGTGGCTTGCCACAGTTCTTTTCGCGATTCTGCAAGTAAGGACAAATTTTCCCGGCAATCCACCTATCGGGATACTCCTTGACTTTACAGTGGTGTTCCCAGTTCTTGGATTACTTCTCATTCTCGGAATTGCCAATACTTTTTACTGGTTAATTCGCACTGACTGGGATTTTGAGAATGAGAATCCTGAGTTAATGAAAAATGTTTAAACACGCCACCGCAATTCTTTCCTCAGCTTTACTTCTTTCGAGTTGTGCCTCAGAGGGAGATTTGGAAGCACTTAATGCTGGCAGAACGAACGTTGTGCAAATCCAAGAGAAATTCAGGGAAAGCATTCTTGCTGCATATGTTGATAAAACCAAGCAAGAAGTGGTTATTGCGGAGACAGTCAGTCAAAGTGATACAAATTACCAGAAAGCAGAAGTAACGCCTGAGCTGAAGGCTTGGCGAAGTGATCTCAGCGATGATTGGAAAGGCTTGGAAGATAATAAGCTGGATTTGATGTGTGAGCTCTTTTTCCAAGGGCTCGTGGATGATGCTTCGCGATTTGCAGGTATTTTCATAGACGCAAGGGATCAACTTGCCAGTCAAGGTACCGAGATTTACTCAATTAAGAGTATTCGGATGCGCGAAGACAATAGAAAGACGATCCAGTTCCCCACAGAGCAGTATTCGAGTTCGCTTTTTGTTTGCTCCTCTCGAATTGTTCTTAAGTTAACGAATGGAAATTACACACAACCTATTGATTCAACGTTGGCATGGAATTACTACCTCGCCGGAGGAGAGCGGAAATTCACATTTACCTTCAAGCTTAAAAGCTAAACCCGGAAGAGGTAATTTTGGAATTACCCAAATGGAGTACTTCGGCTAAGAAGAATTTGAGCCTTAACCTAGAGACCAGAAATTAACTCCGACGCTCAGGCAGTTCATCTGGGGCAAGCTAGGCCTCGGTAAATTCCGTATTGCAACACCCTTGTGAGCTATAGCCAAATAGTGAGACCGCACATAAACTCTCTTAAGTCCGAGTAATTCACACCTCATGGCACGCACAATCTGGTGAGAGGTAGAAAAGATATGAAGAATAGAAAACCTATTCAAATATTACTTTTTACGATTCTCTTTAGTTTCCTTGGTACTAATCAAGCATCAGCAATTTCCGAAGGTGGGAGTTGTAATTCGAGCAAGTTTGGCAATTCACTAGTAATGAGCAATGGCAAAATTCATGGTGGCCAATTTGGTTCCAATGCAAATTATGTCGGCCCTCTTTATCTTTGCGACGGTGGAGTTTGGATTTATTGGGAAACTGCTAAACCAAAATTAAAAAGTCAAGGTAACAGTTCACTTATGAATGTAGTTCCAGGCGAGCGTTGTACGGCTATTGGAAAGTCAGTAGTTTCCAAGAATTTTGGAAAACTTAAGTGCATGTATATTCGAGTAGGCAAACTACAAACACTAATGTGGATGAGTGCATAATCAGTGAAATGAATAGAAAGGCTCAGAATGGACAATAATTCAGCTTATAGCGAGGAAAATGAGCTCAAGCAAACCCAATATTTACAAATGATTTTTGAAATTCGTAAAAAGGCTTTTATGCAGAT
>Ga0114979_10001676_pt1 | contig 14950 bp, 8 predicted proteins | sample S_140625_EF_Meta_FD_87315 | JGI IMG/M metagenome (GOLD analysis project Ga0114979, IMG submission 87315) | Freshwater microbial communities from Lake Simoncouche, Canada to study carbon cycling - S_140625_EF_MetaG | ecosystem: Environmental > Aquatic > Freshwater > Lake | place: Lake... | reverse complement strand
TCAACTTCAGTTGCAAGTTTTGATCCCGCCATTGCGTTATCGCGCTCTGATTTATATAAATCGCGTTCAGCGCGTGCCGATGCAAGTTCAGAATCAGATGCACCAGATGAAGATGTACGACGGCTTGCAACGAAAAACCCGAGGGCGATCCCGATAAGGAGCCCAATGATCAGTGTAAGAATGGCCACTAGCGCGCTTGACATGGGCCTATCGTGGCAGGAAGCACCGACAATCGCGCGTAGGCTCTACTCCTTATGAGCCTTTCAATTGGAATCGTAGGTCTGCCAAACGTCGGAAAGTCGACCCTCTTTAATGCGCTCACCAAAAATAACGTTCTAGCCGCCAACTATCCCTTCGCCACAATCGAACCGAACGTTGGCGTTGTCGGAGTACCTGATCAGCGATTGGCCAAACTTGCGCAGATTTTTGGTTCTGAAAAATTGCTGCCCGCCGCTCTATCTTTTGTGGATATTGCCGGCATTGTTAAAGGCGCATCCGAGGGCGCGGGCCTAGGCAACAAATTCTTGGCCAATATCCGCGAGACAGATGCCATCTGCCAAGTAATTCGAGTTTTCACCGATGGCGACGTTGTTCACGTTGATGGTCGCATCGATCCCAGCAGCGATATGGAGACAATTAATACTGAACTCGCGCTGGCGGATTTACAGACAATTGAAAAAGCCTTGCCGCGACTTGAAAAAGAAGCGCGTATCAATAAAGAGACCGCATCAGTTGTGGAAGCAGTTAAGAAAGCCGAAGCGCATCTGCAGAGCGGTAATCCTCTCTCTTCATCTGGCCTTGATCTTGAATTACTGCGCGATCTGCACTTGTTAACTGCCAAGCCATTCTTATATGTATTTAACGTTGATGCCGCAGAATTAAGTGATGGCGATCTGCGCACGAAGTTAAGTGCGCTAGTTGCGCCTGCGGAAGCGATTTTCTTGGATGCAAAAACTGAGGCCGAGCTTGCCGAACTCAGCGATGAAGATGCCCTCGAATTGTTGCAATCAATCGGAATGAAAGAACCGGGTCTTGCAACGCTTGCTCGCGTTGGATTTAGCGTTCTTGGATTGCAGACTTACTTAACTGCAGGCCCTAAAGAAGCGCGCGCTTGGACAATTCATAAAGGCGACACTGCTCCAATGGCGGCAGGTGTTATTCACACTGATTTCCAAAAGGGTTTTATCAAGGCCGAAATTGTTAGCTTTGATGATTTGATCTCATGCGGATCAATGGCTGATGCCAAATCTAAAGGCAAGGTACGTATGGAAGGTAAAGAGTACGTAATGGCCGATGGAGATGTTGTGGAGTTTAGATTTAACGTTTGATCAGGCACCGGTGTAGTGCTTGGCAACTTCACCGAGTGATTTGTCAATAATCTCTAAACCTAATTTGGCATCTGCTTCACTTATATTGCAAGGTGGACATAAGTGAATTCGATTGAAGTTGTTAAATGGCATCAAACCATTCTTACGACAAGCTGCAACTAATTCATTCATCGCGGGACTTGATCCACCGTAAGGTGCAAGTGGTTCACGGGTTGCGCGGTCAGCAACTAGATCAACGCCCCAGAAAACACCGCGGCCACGAATGTCACCAATTAACTTATGCTTCTTTGCTAATTCATGAATACCTGGTCCTAGAATTTTTTCGCCGATAGAAGCCGCATTCTCAACCATCTTTTCATCTTTCATAACTTGAATTGTGGCAACGGCTGTTGCTGTTGCAAGTGGGTGTCCCATGTAAGTGAGTCCACCTGGGAAAACTCTTTCATCAAAGGTATGCGCAATTTCATCGCTAATAACAATTCCGCCGAGCGGGATGTAACCAGATGTAACGCCCTTAGCGAAGGTAATTAAATCTGGCGTTGCTGCCGAGTGCTGGTAGCCAAACCATTTACCAGTTCGACCAAAGCCAGACATGACTTCATCTGCGATCCAAAGAATTTTGTACTTATCGCAAAGTGCGCGAATACCCTCGAGATACCCTGCAGGTGGAACCAATACGCCAGCGGTTCCGGGAATTGATTCGATCAGAATCGCAGCAATAGTGTTTGGACCTTCAAAGATAATTGTCTGCTCTAAATGTTCTAGAGCGCGCACACATTCTTGCGCTTCATCTTGTGCCCAGAATGCGGTGCGATATAGGTATGGTCCCCAGAAGTGCACGTGACCATATGCAAATTCATTTGGGAATCGACGGGGATCACCAGTTGCATTTATAGCGGCGCCAGTATTGCCGTGATACGAACGATATGTAGAAAGAATTTTATGTTTGTGCGTGTGTAGTCGAGCCATGCGAATGGCATTTTCAACCGCATCGGCACCAGCGGCTGTGAAAAAAACTTTAGAGAATTTATCCCCCGCAAGTTCAACAATTGCGCGCGCTGCTTGATTGCGAACTTCGCTGGCATGTTGTGGCGCGATAGTTGTTAGTACCGCAGCCTGTTCTTGAATTGCCTTTACAACTTTTGGATGCTGGTGTCCGATGTTGGTAAACACCAATTGTGATGAGAAATCTAAATATGTATTGCCTTCGTAATCCCAGAAACGTGATCCGGCACTGCCTGAAATCGGCAGTGGCTTGATTGCGCCTTGCGCTGACCATGAGTGAAAAACAAATTCATGATCATCAGCTGAAATTGCAGCGCTCTTTGCTGGATCGTTAATTGCTTGACTCACGTGGCACCTGTTCTCTTAAAATCACTTCAGTTGGTCGTCTTCGATATGCGCCATCTTAATCTGCGCCTTAACTTAAAACTATGGAGGAAATCACTGCAATTACGCAGAAAGTAAGCCCTGCATACGCGGGTAATTAGTCCATATCAGCGCCCTTTAGTAAGATAACTCTCGTGCGGTCGATACTGGCCGCTATTTCTTTGGATAGCCCATTAGAAGCCAATCGGTCGAAAAACTGGTTGGGTTCCTTACGAAAGTAGTTCTCTTGTCGAAGCAACAAGCCCACCTAAAAGATTTGCCGGTTAAGAAGCGCGAGAATTTGCGTAACGTAGCGATCATCGCTCACGTTGACCATGGCAAGACCACTCTCGTCGATGCGATGTTGTGGCAGTCCGGTGCATTTGCGGCGCACAAGAAGCAAGATGAAGGTCAAGACCGCATGATGGATTCAATGGATCTAGAACGCGAAAAGGGCATCACCATTCTTGCTAAGAACACCGCTGTAAAGCGCGGAGACACAATCGTAAATATTATTGATACACCAGGCCACGCTGACTTCGGTGGCGAAGTAGAACGCGGACTAGAAATGGTCGATGGCGTTATCTTGCTGGTGGATGCATCTGAAGGCCCACTTCCTCAGACACGTTTCGTATTGCGCAAAGCGCTACAAAAGAATTTGCCAGTTATTTTGCTGATCAACAAAGTTGACCGCCCCGATTCACGTATCGCAGAAGTTGTTGACGAGGCATACGAACTTTTCTTAGATCTTGATGCAAATGAAGAGCAGATCGACTTTCCAGTTATTTATGCATCAGCAAAAGCTGGTCGTGCTTCTCTTACTCGTCCTGCAGACGGCGGAATGCCAGTTGAAGAAAACCTTGATGTTTTATTCGACACAATTTTCTCTGCAATTCCAGCACCGGTTTATCACGAAGGTGCGCCACTGCAAGCACACGTTACAAACCTTGACTCTTCTCCATTCCTCGGTCGCTTAGCGCTATGTCGCGTGCGCGAAGGTGTTATCCGAAAAGGTCAACAAGTAACTTGGATTAAGACAGATGGCACAACCGAACGTGTAAAAGTTTCTGAACTTTTAATTACCGAAGCGCTAGAACGTGTACCAGCACTTGAGGCTCACCCTGGTGACATCATCGCTGTTGCCGGTATCGAAACAATTACCTTGGGCGAAACCCTTGCCGATACTGAAAATCCACACGCACTGCCTTTGATTATTGTTGATGAGCCATCGATTTCGATGACAATCGGTATTAATACATCTCCACTTGCTGGCAAGAGCGGTACCAAACTTACTGCGCGCCAAGTTAAGGGTCGTCTAGACGCCGAGCTCGTCGGTAACGTTTCACTACGTGTTCTAAATACTGAACGCCCAGATACTTGGGAAGTACAAGGTCGCGGAGAACTTCAGTTGGCCGTACTTGTTGAAATCATGAAGCGCGAAGGTTTTGAATTAACAGTTGGAAAGCCACAAGTAGTTATTAAGAAAATTGATGGCAAAGTTCACGAACCGATGGAGCGTTTAACAATTGATGCACCAGAAGAATATTTGGGTGTTCTAACCCAGTTAATGGCGCTACGTAAAGGCCGCATGGAACAAATGGTTAACCACGGCACTGGTTGGATTCGCCTTGATTACCGCGTTCCATCACGTGGCTTGATTGGTTTCCGTACCGAGTTCTTAACTGAAACTCGCGGAACAGGTTTGCTCCACCACGTATTCGATGGTTACGAAGCATGGCACGGAGATATCCGTACGCGCGGAACCGGTTCACTTGTTTCAGATCGCTTGGGAACAGTTACTTCATATGCTTTGTACGGAACACAAGATCGTGGCAGCATCTTCGTTGAACCAGGTGATGAAGTTTATGAAGGTATGGTCATCGGCGAGAATTCACGTTCTGAAGATATGGACGTTAACTGCGTGCGCGAAAAGAAGTTAACAAATATGCGCGCATCCGGAACAGATGAATCAGAGCGTTTGATTCCACCAAAGAAGTTAAATATGGAAGGTGCTCTCGAATTCTGTCGCGAAGACGAATGCGTAGAAGTAACTCCAGCGGTTGTTCGCATCCGCAAGGTAACCCTCAACGGTGATGAGCGCGCACGCGCGACTTCTCGCGCTAAGAAGGCTAACCAGACTTCATAATTCATTTTTTAGCCGTTAACGCAACGGCTTAAAATGGAATAAATGTCAGAGGCTTGGGGTTCAATACCTCATATGACGACTCCTTCCATCAAGCTAACGCGCAGCCCGCTTGCGCCACGGCCGATTGAGTTCGATCCCCAACAAGATGCGGCTATCGCACATCGCGGAACACCTTTATTAATTGCAGGTGGTCCCGGTACTGGCAAGACCAGCGTTTTAATTGCCGCTGCTATTTCTCGCATTACCGCAGGACAAGATCCTGATTCGATATTGCTTCTTACTTATGGCCGCCAACGCGCATCCGAACTTCGTGATGCGATTGCGCTGCGCACAACATCGACAATGCACGAACCGCTTGCACGCACTTTTCACTCACTTGCATATTCAATTTTAAAGATGAATTCGGGCGAGAACTATCACGAACCAATTTTGTTATCTGGCCCCGAACAAGAGAACTTCATCGAACAATTGTTGCAAGGTGATGTCGAAGATGGATATCGCCAGTGGCCAGATGATTTACACGATGGTGAAGGCAAGAAAGGCAATCCACTTTTAACGCAAGGATTTATCCGCGAACTGCGTGACTTAATAATGCGTGCCAACGAACGTGGCATTACACCTGACGAACTTGCCCAACGTGGCAAAACAGTTGGCGAAAAATACTGGGCACCGGCTGCAGATTTCTGGAAGCGTTACAAGCAAGTCATGGCGATACGCGAAGATGCTGCAGGCGATGCCAAGATGCGCATTGATCCATCCGAGCTAATTAGCGTGACAATTGCGCACCTGCTGGCCAATGAAGATCTGCGCGCACAATTACAAGCCCGTTTTAAAACGATCATGGTTGATGAATACCAAGAAAGTGATCCTGCACAGCGCGCGCTCCTTGCACTATTAACTGGCAGTGATTTAGTAATTGCCTACGATGCCGATTCGGCAGTTGGACGTTTCCGTGGCGCTGACCCCGATGGTTTAAAGGGAGAAGTTGATAAATATTTGGCGCAAGGTGGTGCAACACAGATTCTGCTAACAAATTCTTATCGCAGCCGCCCAGAAATATTTGAAGTAGGCCGCGCAGTGGTTTCACAATTTAGATCACCGTCACCCACCCGCAAACGCACCTGCACTTACGACGAAAAACCAGCGCTAGATAACGCTTTCTTGGCAGCCCGCCTGCGTTCGCAATCGGAGGAAGCCCAATACATTGCCTATCATTTCAAACGTGCACATTTGATGCACGCGATTCCATATTCACAAATGGCGGTGATTTTGCGAACCGCCGGCACTCAAGCAAGCGCACTGCGTCGCGCTTTTGCCCAAGTCTCTATTCCGGTTGCCGGGGATCTGGAAGCGCTCTCTGCTAACCCTGCAATTTCACCATTTCTATTATTGGCACGCGTTGCAACCGGGGATCAACCGTTAAATCTTGATACCTGCGAACGGCTTTTATTTTGCGAATTCGGTGGCGCTGATTCGATTTCACTTCGCCGAATACGTACAGCGTTACTCGCAGCGCGTGCTGATGAAACTGATCTGCGTGGCGGAACCCAACTTCTTATCGATGCTATTGATAAAGGTGATATCCCGATTGAAGATAACGCCGCCTTAACCAGGGTTCACGAACTACTTACTCATGCACGTAAATCACTTCAAAAGAAAGGCGTACGCGCTGAAGATTTACTTTGGGCAATTTGGGATAACGCTAAATCAAGTGACAATGAAAAGTTAAGTACCGCTTGGCGAAATATCGCACTACGCGGTGGCAATCGCGGAGCGGGCGCCGACCGCGATTTGGATGCGATGATTCAACTCTTTGATTCAGCCCAACGATTTACAGAACGTTTTCCATATTCCAAACCTTCTGCTTTCTTAGATGAAATAGCCCGCGAATCAATTGTTGGCGATCTGATTACTTCACAAGGTGTGCGTCCAGATGTTGTTGAAATTCTTACAGTGCATTCGGCAAAGGGTCGCCAATGGGAACTCGTTGCAGTCGCTGGTTTACAAGAAGGCGTTTGGCCCAATTTGCGACAGCGCAGCTCCTTACTCGGTAGCGAACGACTTGTAGAACGCGAACGCCACGGAGACCTGGCGCGCATCGAGCTCGATGTCATAGCCGCCAGCGCTCTGGCTGAAGATGAAAGGCGTTTGCTGCATGTGGCTGTAACCCGCGCCCGCCAAGGTTTAATCGTTACGGCGGTGCAACGTGAAGATGACGAACCATCGGCCTACTTTGAAGAGTTAGATAGCAATTCCGGACTGGAAGAACCGCCTATAACCGAAGTCCCACGCCCGCTAACCACATCAGCGCTAGTTGCCACCTTGCGACAGAATTTATCGGGCGCTAATTCGCAAACTTCGGCAGGGTTGCTAAAGACGCTGGCGCAATCACAGATTCATTCGGCAGACCCTGCAAACTGGACTGGTTCATTGCCGATCTCATCAACTCAAAGTGTGGTTGGCTCCGATGAAAACGTTCCGGTCTCACCAAGTGGTGCCGAATCATTTACCGAATGTGGCGTGAAATGGTTTTTGGAAAAAAATGGTGGAACCAATGGTGATTCATCAGCGCAAATACTTGGATCAGCAATTCACGAATTTGCCCGTATCAAAGTTGAAGAACCCGGCATAAGTGATGCGGATCTGATTGCCAAGTTGCAATCCGCGTGGTCGTTAATTGATCCAACCGATGGGTGGGTAAGTACATCTGCTCTCAAGCGTGCAGTAAAGATGCTAGAAAGATTTGCTCGCTATCACGCAGCAACCACACGTGATGTGGTCGGCGCTGAACTTAACTTTACGATCCAAGTTGGTCGTGCCCAAATTCGCGGCAGCGTTGATCGGATAGAAGTTGACTCCGCTGGAAATTTCTATGTTATTGATTTTAAAACAGGCAAAAATATGATCAAAAAAAGTGAAGCGCTAGAGAATTTGCAATTAGCTTGCTATCAACTCGCGGTGGCACTCGATGGATTTGAAGAGAAGTTATCGGGTACAAAATCAACTGGCGCCGAACTCGTCTATCTGGCTAAAGATTCCGTAAAAGTGACAACGCGCCAACAATTTGTAATTGATGAGACGGCCGTAAAAGCGAAAATTGAAGAAATTGCCGAAGGTATGGGTGCGGCAACTTTCCAGGCGAAAATCAATGAAATGTGTGAAATGTGCGTTGTGAAAGCTGCCTGCCCAATCCAAAATGAGGGACGGGCGGTGATCGAATGAACGAGAAATATTCACCGCAAGATATCGCTGCCGCGCTGCAGAAAGTAGGCGCCAAGGTTTTTGAACCTACCGACGAACAAAGCGCGATTATTTCTATTGCAACTAATCCGCTCGAACCAGCAGTTGTAATCGCAGGTGCCGGATCAGGTAAGACTGAAACTATGGCGGCGCGAGTTATCTATCTAGTTGCAAATGGTTATGCCCGCCCCGATCAGATTCTGGGTCTTACCTTTACGCGCAAAGCCGCTGGCGAACTCGCTATTCGTATCCGCACCCGTTTACGCCAATTGCGCAGTGCAGGTTTAATTCCGGCAGATACTCCGTTAGAAGTCTCTGTTACCACTTACCATTCATACGCGGCACGTTTACTTTCTGAACACTCGATTCGTTTTGGAATTGATGCTGATATCGCACCGATGGGCGATGCTGCAATGTGGCAGTTGGCTAATGATGTGGTTCGCAATTGGGGTGATGCGACTTACACCAACGAGTCAGCAGTCAGCACGGTCGTCGATGATTTATTAGGTCTGACAAAGTTGATGCTAGAACATCAAGTCAAACCCGATGCTATTGAAGCTGCTGACCTAGCTGTATTGGAAGAACTGTCAGCAATGACTGGTGATCTAAATGATCATGTACGCAAGGTAAATCGTGCACTGACGCAACGTATTGGGCTATTGCCGATGGTGGAAAGTTTCATCCAACGCCGCCAGCAATCTGGTCAACTTTCATTTGATGATCAAATGTCACTCGCTGCCGATATCGCAACTAACTTTGCCGATGTAGGCGAACTCGAACGCGCTAAATATTCAGTTGTTTTACTCGATGAATATCAAGACACTTCACAATCACAGGTGCGCATGTTGTCATCACTGTTCGGTGGCGGCCACCCAGTTATGGCAGTTGGCGACCCATGCCAAGCGATTTACACCTGGCGTGGTGCTTCGGCCGGGACAATAAATTCATTCGCACGCTATTTCCCGAAGGTTGCTGGCCAAACCGGAGCAGAACGATATTCGCTACTCACCACTTTCCGAAATGATAAAGCGATCCTCGAACTCGCAAATGTTGTCTCCGAACAAATCCGCGCAGAAAGTGGCGCAGATGTTCCACCTCTTACTCCTCGCATCGGTGCGGGCGCCGGTAATTTGATTTGCGGTGTATTTGAAACAATTGAAGCCGAAGCGCAAGCAATTGCCGATTCCTTCGCACCTCTTTGGTTTGACGAAAAACGTTTAGCGCAAAGCGCACAGAAGCGCACAACTTTCGCGGTCTTGGTGCGCAAACGTTCGCAGATTGCATCGATTGAAAGCGCACTTCGTTCGGCTGGTATGCCAGTTGATGTCATCGGTCTGGGCGGCTTAATTCATGTCCCAGAAGTTGCCGACATCGTTTCGATGTTAAAAATAATCGCCGACCCCGATGCAGGTGCTGCGATGATGCGCCATCTCACTGGACCGCGAATTAATTTGGGTGCTAAAGATTTAGCGGCGTTGGGCGCATATTCACGCAATCGGGCCAAAGGTTCACGCGCCGAAAGCAAGTCGTTAATTAAGAAGATTGCTGCCGGAAATCCGGAACGCGCAGAGGCTGATGATCAATTCTTGGGATCACTAATCGACACAGTTGATGAGATTGAAAGGGCAGATCGCAAAACTTTTACTGAAGAAGGATTTAATCGGATAACGAGATTTGCATCTGATCTACGTCGCATTCGCTCACGCGCCGGTGGCACCATCACAGATTTGATAAATGAAATTGAACGTTATTTGCATCTTGAAGAAGAAGTTATGTTGCGCGATGGCACCGGCTCTGGTCGCCGCCATATTGATCGTTTCTTAGATGAGGCGGGAAAGTTTGCACGCAGCGGCGGAACCTTAACTTCATTCCTGCAGTGGCTAGATATCACTGGAGAAGAAGAAGGAGGCCTGAAATCAGCTGCTCCTGAGGTCCGCAGCGACGTGGTTCAGATTCTCACTGTGCACATGTCAAAGGGCGCCGAATGGGATGTGGTTGCAGTCCCTGGCTTAGCCGAAGGAACTTTTCCGGGGATAAATAAATCAGATCCCGAAAATTGGATCACCAACGAAAAACATATTCCTTTCCAATTACGTGGCGATAGCGCAGAACTGCCAGTCTTTTCATTTAACGGGGCTCTGAAGAATTCAGAAGCCAAAAAAGAGATCGAGGCCTACGGCAAGGTTTGTAACGCTACAAAAATCCGCGAAGAAATTCGTTTGGGATATGTGGCATTTACTCGCGCCCGCACACATTTAATCGCAACCACATCTTGGTGGCGCGATGGTGCGGATTGGGTTAAACCGTCATCAATCTTCGAACAAGTGGCGTTAGTTGCTCAAAATTCTGGCACCATTTTGAATAACGCGGTCCAACCTGAAGATGATGATAAAAATCCAAAACTTGAAAACCCAGCGACTGGAATTTGGCCACGAGATCCACTGGGTGATAAACGTGCAGAATTCGAATCTAAAATCGAACTTGTAAATAGCGCCAAGCTAATTGATCTGAGTAAATTTCTTGAGACTGATTTGGAGATCATCTCTTGGGCCCAAGATGCGCAGGCGTTAATTCATGAAAATACTTTGCTGCGAAATGGTGGCCTAGAAATCGCACTCCCACCGCGACTTTCCACATCGACCCTCGTCGCCTTACATAAAGATCCAACCGAACTTGCACTAAATATTCGCCGTCCTATGCCAAGGCCGCAAGATGAATATTCACGTCGCGGAACCGCTTTCCACTTATGGATAGAAAACCATTTCCGCGCCGCAACTTTATTTGACGATGATGATTTGGATTTCCTTGATCCACTGGAACCAGATCAAACACTTGAGCAACTCAAAAACGCTTGGTTGGCATCCGATTGGGCGCCACGGATTCCGGTTGCCGTAGAAGTGCCATTTGAAGCGGTAATCGGCGGAGTTTTGGTGCGCGGTCGCATTGATGCGGTCTATGAAATAAATGGTCGCTACGAAGTAATCGATTGGAAAACTGGTTCAACTAAGTTAGGTGAGTCATCAGCTGTGCAGTTAGCGGTTTATCGCCTGGCTTGGGCCAACTTAAAGGGCACTGACCCAACACAAGTATCGGCGGCTTTTCATTATGTTCCATCCGGTGAAACAGATCGCCCAGCAGATTTGCTTAGCCATGCTCAACTTGTTGAACTACTTATGGGTTCTGACTAATTCAATTCGCAACGGCAGATGATCGCTCACGCCTGTCTTAACCGTTTTGCAATCGGTGACTCGATATCCAGATAAGTCATTTGCCAAAATGTAATCAAACTGAATTTTTGCTCCCCAGCTTGGGTAAGTGTTCTGTGTTACCAAAGATTTCCATTTTGATCCAATGACCGGAATACCTTTAGGCAGATTTAAATCTCCTAGAATTATCGGGATCGTATTTGTCTCGCGCGCAATTTGTTGCGCCCAGCGCTTTAGTTTATTTAGCTGCTTTAAGTTCACACCAGGTATGAAGGAGAGATGAGTATTTATCACCGTAAAACCGTTTTGCAGAGTTGCGGCAAGTGCCACTCTTGGTTCATCGCGAACATATATGGCGCGAATTTTCGGTTTGCTACTTGTTTCACTTTCAGTCGGCACAACTAGTGGCATACCGATAACTGATCTGCCAAGTTCTAGCCTTTGCCATTTCGCGACTGGGATATTCGAAGCGATTGCAATTCCATAACTTCCAGCTAGATCACCGATCGAGTTGTTTGAAATATATTTCGGATCGCGATCATTTAGCTTGCGCCATTTCTCACCTGGAGTTCCGATCACACTCGGCGCAAATGCCCAATCAGTTCCGCTCATCGCGGTTGCAATCTCGCTAATTTGATTCACACCGCCGGTGCGCGGCAGCAAATAATCGACTTCCTGCACCGCGATGACATCACTTGCGATTTCGGCGATCGCGCGCTGCAGTGCTGGCGCGGATGGACCTGCGGGGTTGGGCGGAATTTCCATGCCATGGAGCAGATTCCACGAGGTGATGCGCATATGGCGAAGGCTAGTAGCGTTGCCCCTTATGAGCGCGGTCAACGGACAAGTATCGAAGATGGACCGCGCCGGCCACCTGCGGTCTAACCAAACAACTTTGGATCAGATGTGGGCCAAAGCCAAGATCGTTCACTTTAGCGATGGGCGGTTGGCGGTTTCGGCAGATGCTACCGAGCTAAGGTTTTTGAACGCTGCTCAAATCGAAGCGTTTATTGAGAGCGGTGAATTTAAAGCAGGCGAGAAATATTTTCTAGGTTTAGATCAATTAGATAACGAACCGTATTTTGCTTGGAACTCGAGCCATCCTAAATCGCAAAGCGATGAGGTACCTGCCGGGTATGCGACGTTACGTGAAATCGGGGGAGACCTCGATGAAATGCAGATGGAGCTGGCGCTACATACGGTTGCGCTATCAAATTGGCACAAGACCCATCCACATTGTGCGCGATGCGGTACGCCAACATCTGTTGCACTTGGCGGGGCGGTACGGACCTGCGATGCTGATAAGAGTGAGCATTACCCGCGTACAGATTGTGCAGTCATCGTCTTGGTTCGCGATCATGAAGATCGAATTTTGTTGGGGCGCCAAGCTATTTGGCCCGAAGGTAGATTCTCCTGCTTTGCCGGATTTCTAGAACCTGGTGAGACTTTTGAGCAATGTGTGCAGCGCGAAGTTAATGAAGAATCTGGCGTTGCAGTACGTGAAATTAATTATCTAGGTTCACAACCTTGGCCATTTCCAGCATCAATCATGATTTCATTTGAGGCAATTACAGATTTCCCAGAGGTCGCTCGACCTGATGGTGAAGAAATTGTCGAAATCAAATGGCTATCGCGCACACAATTTAATGAACAAGTTGCTGATGGTTCACTCTCATTGCCGCCGATCATGTCCGTCTCACGCAAAATGATTGACCGCTGGTTATATGCATGAGTGAGGAAACCGGAAATCTTCGCGCTGAAGAAATCTTGGCGGCTCTAGATAACGACCAGAAAGCAGTGGCACTCGCCTCGCGCGGGCCCGTTTGTGTAATTGCAGGTGCTGGTACAGGTAAAACGCGCGCCATCACACATCGCATTGCATATGCAGCAGCAATTGGAACCATGGATCCGCAGAAAGTTTTGGCACTTACCTTTACTTCACGCGCAGCAGGTGAAATGCGCACACGATTACGAGCACTTGGCGTCCCAACCGTTGCAGCGCGCACAATTCACGCTGCCGCACTCAAACAATTGATTTATTTCTGGCCCAGCGTTTTTGGCGGGCGAGTACCTGAGTTAATGACCGCTAAGGCCGGTTTTATCGGAGAAGCGATTAATCGCGCTGGTTTATCTGGAGAATTGCGTGCCACTTCGCGCGAGTTAATGCGCGATATCGCAAGTGAAATTGAGTGGGCAAAAGTTTCTCAAGTCGCACCCGAAGATTTTGTAAGTGAGATTGGAAAGCGCACCCAGAAACCCAGAATTGCGGCCGAAAAATTAGCACAGGTGTACACAGCTTATGAAAGCGTTAAGAAGCAAGAGTTAGCAATTGATTTTGAGGATGTGCTTTTGTTAACTGCAGCGATGTTAGAGGAAGAGCGCACAGTTCGTGAGCGAGTGCAAGATCAATACCGCTACTTCACAATCGATGAGTATCAGGATATTTCGCCAGTCCAGCAACGTTTGATAAATGCCTGGCTTGGTTCGCGCCAAGATATTTGCGTGGTTGGAGATCCCGCACAAACGATTTACTCATTTGCTGGTGCAACCCCAGTATTTCTAAATAGCTTTACGAATCGCTTTCCTGACGCTGAAGTAATTCGATTAAGTACCGGCTACCGCTCCACCCCCGAAATTACCTTTGCTGCAAATGCGCTACTGCGTCACGGCTCTATGGGCCAGGAGTTAGTTGCGCTAAACGAGCATGGCACAAAGCCCAGCGTTGATGGTTACGCCAATGAAGATGCTGAAATTGCTGGAGTCCTTGCCCAGATAACTGAACTTTTAAATACTGGAATTCAGGCGCAAGAGATAGCAATCTTGGCGCGAACCAACAACCAATTAAAAGGTGTCGAACGCTCCATGAATAAATCTGGTCTGCCATATCAAGTTCGCAGCACTGAAAGATTTTTTGATCGCCAAGATGTTCGCGACTTTCTAAAGGAAGTACGCCGTGCATCAGTTTTGCCGACAGAAGGCGTCTCTTGGATTGATGAGCTGCGAACTATTGCGCAACCATTCTTAACAGGTGAAAGTATTGATGGCATTGCAGGGCTGCTGCACCTGGCGCGCGAACTAGATGATGACAATAGTTTTAGCCCAAAGACGCTGCGCAGTTATTTGCGCGAAATTGAAGATCGCGTGCAACAGAACAACCCACCGACCATGCCGGTAATTACGCTGGCAACTCTGCATGCAGCGAAGGGCTTGGAATGGGAACGTGTATTTTTGATCGGCGCATCTGAAGGAATCTTGCCGTTGGAATCTGGTGCTACCGGTCAGTCAGATGCCGTTATCGATGAAGAACGCCGTTTGTTCTACGTTGGAATGACCCGAGCGAAGGTTGATTTACACATCAGCCATCGCCAGAGCCCCAGCCGATTCCTGCGTGAGGCGGGCTTAGTTAATTAGGTTGCGCAGACCTCTATCTGTGGTTTACCCTTGCCTTTCACCAAACTGGTGAACGGCTATATAGGCGAAAAGGAGAATGAACGATGTTTACATCTAAATCATTCACCACAGCACGCGTTACACGCGGCGCTGCTACTTCGCCTGCCAATTTCCATGCGACTACAAAGAAGCATACAAATTGGCCCGCAGCGTCAAAGCCAGCGTTTTACGCAGCTTTTTACGCCGTGGATGAGGCCACAGGAGGTTCGATC
>Ga0114979_10001673_pt1 | contig 14959 bp, 16 predicted proteins | sample S_140625_EF_Meta_FD_87315 | JGI IMG/M metagenome (GOLD analysis project Ga0114979, IMG submission 87315) | Freshwater microbial communities from Lake Simoncouche, Canada to study carbon cycling - S_140625_EF_MetaG | ecosystem: Environmental > Aquatic > Freshwater > Lake | place: Lake... | reverse complement strand
AGGGGCCCGGGGTCGGCTTGGTCCCGTAACAGTTCGCCCCAAACTGGAACTCGGGGTTCTCCATGTACCCGCCGTTGATGCCCGGACGACCGCAATCGTTCTTGTGATTCTGGGTACGTTGCAGGCGGTTCCACGTATCTTTCTGGGTGGGAAATAATGCCATCTGACTCGCAGACCACCCGTAGTTGCACCACTCGCCGCCGTCCACGTAGGCGGCCTCTATCTCGTCGTACGTGGCTAAACGCGCCCCGTACGAGCTGCACACATCCTGGGCTTGCTGGTATGTGTACAAATTGTTGGAAATATTAAAGACCTCTTGGTTCACCGGGGCCTGCGTCGGCGCCACCGTCGCCGTTTGTTTAGCCACATTCAGACACACCTCGTTGCGGAGATTATGCATGTTCACAATATTCCCCGACGTGTCACGCACAATGTACGGTATCGTCCGGTCGGTGCATTGCGGTGGCAACGTGGTCGGGACGGGCGGCACACATTGATTGACCGGTTGGCCCGGTTGGCCCGGTGGCACCGGCACCCCTGCTGCCGTGGTATCCGCGGTAGTACCCCCCACCGTAGATTCTGTCCCGGCAGTGTCCGAACCCTGCGTTACCGGGGTCGCCTGCGCCGTCAAACTCCCCGCGGCTAAACTGTACCACCCATTGATCATCGGATTCAAAATCAGGTCGGTCATGGAAAACCCAAACAAGAACAAGAATATCACAGCAAAAATGTCGGTCAAATAAAACACCCACATCAGAATCTCAATGAACCGAATGCTGTACGGCTTGTACCCCCCCATGGGTATTTGCAACACAAAGAACAACAAGTACATGAAAATCATCACCAAGGTCAAAAAGAGAAAATTACTGGGCACATCAAAGAAGTTGCGCAACCAAATCATGCCGTTCCCCAGGGGGTCGTAGACCGCCGTCGGCGTGGGATTGCTGACAAAATATGCCACGATCCATATGGCCAAGATAACCAAGGCAATGCAATCAATCACCAAACTGGCCGCCGCATTGGAAATGGTTTCTCCTAAAAGAAGCTTCATCAACGTAAATATCAAGATGTACACCACGATAAAACACAGCACGAACCAAACATTGGATTGGGTAAACCAAGACTGCCACCACGCCGACGATGACGGTGGAATATTGACCTGCACCGCCTGCGGCGAATAAGTATACGGGGGGCGTGTCGGTCCCGCAACTGCCGCATGGGTCGGTGCCGTCGTGACATGAATCGTAGGTATAGGAGTACTTATCACGCTGATGGTAGGCACGGGGGTCGTTGTTGCCATGGTGTTTCTATTATTCAATGTATTGACTTGCGGTATATAATAATGCGGGCTTTATTGCAACGAGACGGGATAGCGGGACATGACCCTCATATCAGATCCTATACATTCCTTGGGATTTAGGCGGGGGATACGGGGGGAGGCGACGGCAGGGTCTCACCAAGGTGAGGTCGCCGCCGATAAAACAGGCAGTAAGCCGTCGGTCTCACCAAGGTGGCCGGGTCGGCCACGGGCTCCACCGTCGTATCGTTGAAATGCAACCACGCTTGGTCCGCATTCTTCACGCACGCCGTATAGTGCCCGCCCATGACGCCGCCCATGTGGTTGCATACCCCCATCAGATCGTAGACGTACGTTTCCGGTCGGTACCCACACACATATTTAGACAGATCCAGGTTCTCTATCGGAAACGTCACCAAATCCTGGCGCTTCAAATGCCCCGCCGCCGTGAAGCGTTTCAACGAAATGACTAAAATGGGCGGGAAATTCCAAAATTGGATACGCTTCGTCACTTTTTCTTTTTGTTGCGTCGCCTCGTTGTACCACGCATTGTCACCTTCCATGACCTCTTCTTGGGTGAACATATCCAAACAAGCATATAGGTCCAACGGGGGGCCGGGGGGTCCATGAGGAGGGGGCGAGGGCAGCGGCAAGTCCAGGATGAAATACATCTCGGGTTTGGTGGATTTGGTTTCGGGAGGGGTGGTGGGCGCAGAGGCAATGACGGACACGTACACTCCGTAGAACAGTTCCAATACCTCGGAATATTCCTTCTCGTACACAGTCTGGATCATTTCGCAACATTGAAGGGCCAGCTTGTCCTTGTCGGTGGTACGGTTGCCTACCATGGTCAATTTCACCCCCCGCGAAATACTCTGGTGCATGCAGTCCATCACGAAGAGTAGAAATTCCGGCATGTCATTCTGGGCCCATCCGGTGAATATCTCCTTGCCCTTGACTTTAGCTAAATGGTGGACGTAATGGACGAATTTATTGGGGGAGATGGCGGCCGATGCGCGTCCCGAGGATGGCCGTTCCGAGGCAGGCCCCCACATCATCTCTTGGAGTTCCACCCATTCGTTCACCAACTGGGTTTCCGGGGCCTGGTCCGGTTTAGGCGTTTTCGGGGCGGCGTGTAACCGGCGTTCCAAAAACAGGTGGTTGAGCTCATATACATGATTCAGGACCTGCAAACACGTGTTCATGAAACAGGTATTGCCTAAATTCGCCAATCCCATGTACCCCCTTTTCTGATAACGCGTCCAATTCGTGGCTTTAGACATGTGATTTGGCGATGTGTTCTATCAAGACATCTAAGTTACATCACTTACATGTCTTGGATTTATCTCCTTTTGGTGGGGTTCGGTGAGGAACTACTTGATCCCAAAATGCTCTTTGACTAAATTGGATTTGTTGGGGGCGGTCGGTTTGTCGCTTTGCCGGCGAACCTTGTACACGCCGTACATGTTGCTGCCGGGGGCGCCTACGGCGCCCGCACTACTGGCGGCACCACCCGCCGTCGCGGCGGTCGTCGTCACCCCGTAAATATTGGTCAAAAACTCTTCATTGTCCTCGTGCAACTCGGGCAAAATACGCGTCAACGGTTTGTCAATCACCAAGAGTAGGTGGTCCGACTTGAGCAGTTTGCGGTATTCCTGGATGGTCAAATTCCCGTAGTATTTCTCCAGCATGTAATACGGATTGGGGGCCGGCTTGATGTTGCGCTTGTAATCATACACCTTGCTGTAAATGTGATTCAACAAATGGTAACGCTCAAATTTCGTGGAATCGTCTAAATTCTCCTTCATCAAGTAGGCCGCCGCGCATTCCGGCCGGCAAAACGACCCGTACCCATGAATCGTTCCGTCCATGTCGTATTTAGGAATATAACACTCGGGGTTGTCAAAATCGTACGTGCACCAAAAACAGGCCGATTTCTTGTCCATAAACGCCATGTTCTTGAACAGTGAAATCTTCAGCTTCTTCAGTTTAGCATGAATGTCTTTGAGTTCGGTCCGCGACGTTTCCGCACCGTCCTCGGGTGACTCGCCCGAGGAATGCGTCTCGGGGTTTACAGGCACATTCAGCGCCGGTTCCATCACGGCGCCTTCACGTATACGCTTGGACTCCATGTAGGCAAAATCCGTCGGTTCGTACGCCGCATCGTAACCATGTTGGTTCAATTCCGCGTAATGTTTGGTCTGTTGGTACGTCATGATGTCCGGAGGCACGGACGGATTGTACGACAGCGGATTCATCAATTGTTTATTCATCTCCTCCGTGTAAGTGGTGAGATCATTCAGCGAGCACTTGAGATGCAAAATGATATTGGCGATTTGCAACGTGTCACGAGGAGGTCCCTCAAAAGACGACCCGCCCCCTGCCGTACCACCATTGCCGTCCCCGGAAGACAATTTACTCATCTTGCCTCGTTTAGCCGCCGGGGCCCGTTTAGCCGGGGCTTTTTTGGCTAAAGGCGCGGTCGCCGGCGCCGGCGCCGGTGTTGAAGGGACAGGTGAAGGAACCGCTTCCATTATCACATTTTGAGTGGCATGTTGTTCCGCAGGCTCGGCGGGGGCAGGGGCACTTCCCGCTTTCGTGATGGTCGGCCGTTTTTTACTCTTGGTCATGAAAGAAGACGCAATATCCAAACCATGCCACGTTTCATTTATGTGGTTTTGTCCAAGAATGGTGTGACTCAGGAAGAGGGACTCCGTCCGACCCCGATGTCCGGTACATATGGGTAAACGTAGCATAAAAGAAACCGCGTTTAGGAGGAGGTTTCGCTTCATGTTCCAAGCGCGATTTCATCAGGTTGATGGCCATCACCTGTTGAGAAGTGAGAGGGGGCGATGCCGCCAGAGTTGCCGCCCCAGAGGGGCTCTTGGTACAATTGTCTAAAGAACCCGCGCCATCCCCGGAGGACCAGGGGTTTGCTTCTACCACGTCCGATGTGCGGTGTCCAACCACCTTCTCAGAAGGCGCCAATTCACATACTTGGTCGGTGATTTCGGCGTATTTTTTCATCATGATCGTACCAAGACACTTGTTACGATCATTGCCGACAAATATTTATCTCCTTGGGGTAAAAATACACTTGTAGTTTCAAATGCACAAAAGTGTGGTACGATGGGTCCATCGGTCTATCTGTTCATCGGTCTGTCGGCTAAAGACAAGATGGCGTGAAAACACATATAGGGGGGTGATCCTATACATGTTATTGACCAGGAACCCCTTGACTGCGTGTGCGCGTGAACCATGACCGAACCAGCCACCTTCATTCCGTGGGTAGAAAAGTACCGGCCCTCCCAGTTCCAAGACATTGTATTGGATCCCCTGAACCGGGAACTCTTCAACAACATCCTCAACAAAAACTATTTCCCGCACCTGCTGTTTTATGGTCCCCCGGGGACGGGGAAAACCACCACCATCATCAACCTCATCAACGAGTTCCAGGCGAAATATTACAAGGTCAACAAGAGCACCGTGATTCATCTCAATGCGTCCGACGAACGCGGCATTGACATTATTCGCAACCAAATCCATTCGTTTGCTAAATCCATGAATCTCTTTGAAATGGGGCTCAAATTCGTCATCTTGGACGAAGTGGACTATATGACCAAGAACGCCCAGCAGGCGCTCAAATACATCTTGCAGACGTCCACCTACAATGTCCGGTTCTGTCTGATTTGCAACTACATCACCAAGATGGACGAGTCGCTCAAGAACGAGTTTCTGTGCATCCGGTTCAACCAGTTGCCGAAGGACGACACGTTCCAATTCATTCGCTCCATCTGCAACAAGGAAAATATCGCCCTCAGTGACGACACCTTGCGCACTATCCAAGACATGTATCAGTCGGACATTCGCAGCATGATCAATTTCATTCAGTTGGAAGGGTCGCGGATCCACGACCTCTACGTCCCGTTTCAAAACAGCGTCTTGGAAGACATGCGCCGTCATTTGGAGGACCCCGCGGTTTCTTGTGAAGCTTTCCGCGCCTATTTGCACGCCGTCAGCATTCAGTACAATATGAATAAACGCACTTTGTTGCAGAAATATTTCAACTATCGGATCCGTTCGTGGCAGGAGGGGTCGCCGGATTTGGCCGACTATTTAGGGAAAATAGAGGTCATCCTGCATCGCCCCGATATTCCGATGGACATCGTTCTCAATTACCTCAAATCGTCGTGACCTTGTGTGTTCGGTGTAACCACTGTAGTGATATACGACGCTACCTCTAGGAAAGGGTAGTGTCGTACTTTATGCTAAAGAATCATGCCGTTGCTCACTTTTGCCGACGGTACCCAATTACTCTATATCCACATCCCCAAGACGGGCGGGACCAGCGTCTTCACCTATTTGGAACCACGGGCGGTGGATGTGGCCTTGGTACGGGAAACTGGCGGCGACACGTGGCAAAACATATCCTTACACCACGTCACTTTAGCCACCATTTTACACGAGGCGGCGGCGGGAAATCCCCAATTTGCCGCGGTGCGCACGGTAACCTACGCGGTCATGGCCACGGTGCGCCATCCGTGTATGCGCATGGTAAGTGCCCTTTTCTTTTGGCATTTGATCCGTCCCGACCATACTCCGGACCAAGTGTACGAGGTCATCGCCATGGTGATGAGACATTTTGCTAAAGACCCCGCCGTATGGGACGGTCATTTCCGTCCCCAGTATGAGTATGTGTGTAATGCCCAGGGCGAACTGTATCCCGGCATCGTCGTCCTGAAACAAGAGTCGTTGGCCGCCGACCTGGCCGCCCACGGCTACCCCGATTTTACCTGCCATGCGTTGCCCAATCCGTACCAAGTGCCCGAGTCTCGCTACATGTCGTACCTCAATCACGAAAGTCTGGACCTGATTCACCGTGTCTACGCCCAAGATTTCGCCTGGTTTCACTATTGACCGGACCCTGGTTCCGACCCCTCTCCCTCCTCATAAATGCACGTATAGGAGATCCTATACTTGTCTTGGGTAACACGTAGCGACGGGGGGTGGGGGTGGGGGTGGGGTCCGGGACCGAAGGGGTGGGGTGGTAAAATTGAATATAAAGACATGCCGCGATGAAAAAGAGTATAAAGACCGATTGCAAAACGCCTAAATATGGGAGACTTGGAACAAGAATGGATGCAATATTTGATGTCGCAATCGTCGGCGGGGACGGGTCGGACCCGTGACCAGACCCCGGCCCGGACCCCTGACCCTGGTCCTGACGGGGGGGATAAATGTCTAAAGACGGCCGGGGTCGGGGATCCGGGTCCAGGTCCAGGGATGGGCAAGGTGAATCCCGACATGGAACTAATCATATCTACCAAGACCAAGGTCCTGTTTCTCAATCAGCCGGTAGACATTCACACGTTGTTTTGGGAGATTCCGGTCATAGACTACTGGTTGCCTAAAACGGGGGTCCTCAAGAAACAGATCAAGGTAGTGTCCAAGACCCCCGAGGAACTGGCCGCGTACCAAGCCCGCCTAGAAGGGGTGCGTTACTACAAACAAAACATCATCAAACAAATCAACAATCCGACGGCACGCAGTATCAAATTCAAGGACGAGCGCAAAATCACGGTGGGTCTGTCCCGAAAAGACATTGTGTCGTACCGCGGCAAGGTCAAAAACGCGTTTTACAATTGTTTTGCGCTGATTGTCCGTTTCTGGGACGACACGGTGACGGGTTCAGGTACATTCCGCGAGGTGCATATCAAGGTGTTTAACACCGGGAAGATGGAGATTCCGGGCATCGTACATTACCGGGTTTTAGAAAAAGTCAAGGAACTGGTCCTGGACATTTTGCGTCCCCATCTCTCGCTCCCGGTGATGTTTGTGGAAAACTCCCACGAGGACCACGTGCTCATCAATTCCAATTTCAACTGCGGGTTTTTCGTCAACCGTGAACGTTTCCACGCCATCTTGAGCGGGGAAAAATACGAGATTGAGTCGTCGTACGACCCGTGCAGTTATCCCGGGGTCAAATGCAAGTTTTACTATAATCACGACTGGGGGTTTGACCGCGCACGGCAAAACGGGCGCATCGTAGCGTCCGACCGCAATCTGAAGATGAGCGAGCTGACCGACAACAAGAAATACACGGAAGTATCGTTCATGATTTTCCGCACCGGCAGTGGCCTCATCGTGGGCAATTGCACCGAGAAAGTGCTCCGCTTCATCTTTGAGTTCATCAAGGACATCTTGATTGCCGAATACGAACATATCTGCATCTTGAGTGAGAACCCCGTGGTCAAGAACAAACGGCCGCGTTTGCGCAAGCGGGTCATTTCGTACACCTCGGCCTATCACGACGTCATGGCGGGGTCAGGTACAGCGGTAATGTAGAATATCCCCAACAAGGATATAGGATCCCCCGTGCCCGGATGATACACGTGCCGGTAAGATACGTACCGCCCGGTCTCCGTCCGACCGATCAGAAAAAACAGGGCAGGATGCTGCAAGCGTCCCGACGCGCCTACCGCAAAGGAAAAAACTTGACCCGGAAGAAGCTGCCATCGTTTCGCAGCCGGCCTTCGCGCCATGTACAGGAAGCTGAGCGCATTTACGGCGTAGACAGCGTGGAACCCGGTCCGGAACTGGCCCGGGCGACCGGGTGTTCCGTGGACGCTCTTCGGGCCATTGTGCGCAAGGGGGAGGGGGCCTATTTTTCATCGGGGTCGCGACCCAACCAAACCGCTCAGTCGTGGGGCAAAGCGCGTTTAGCCAGTGCGTTGACAGCCGGCAAAGCGGCGGCCGTGGACCGACATATCTTGGAAGAGGGATGCGACCACCGCAAAAAGGGCTGGACGTTGGCCCAGCGGGCATTTCGGACCTATGGTCATGGCCAAGGTCGGACCCGAAAAGTGTGGGTGAAATAAAAACGTGGCCAGAAATGGGTATCAGAAACACAATTGAAAATGAATATAAAGAAAATTGGCATTTACAATGTAGGATATGGTTTCTCGGTTTTTCCGTCCTCACGCTATGAATTCTGGGTTAGAATTCCCAATAGTAAAACCAAGATATGTAAAATAATACACAATGCTCTGGTAGCTCAGTTGGGAGAGCAAAACGCTGTTTGCCATTATAGCATAGCTGCTATGGGCCAGTAAAACGTTTAGGTCGTGAGATCAAAACTCACCTGGAGCGAATTTTTCATATGTGTGTTTTTAACATATATGAAATGATATAAATAACATTATATATATCATGTTAGCTGTTAATACAACAATGAGCACATTTAACCCATATCACCGTTTGAACGATGCTATGAAAGAGCATGATTGTGTGTTACTCACTACAGAAGATGAAATGCGGTCCATTTGCCGTGAAACCAAGAAAGGATATGCCAAAGTGAGATACATTGCATCGTGTGGGCATCCGCATCAGGTATATTCGCATGTATTCATCGGAAGGTTGACAGGGGTTAAGTGCCCAACATGTAAAAAGAAAGAGTATGCGATCATGGCGAAAACCAATGCGAGATGTGAAGACGGTCAATCTACAAAGATGAAACAAGAAGACGACGGTATTGAATACATCAAAACAGTTCTCGCTCCGCATTATACAGTAAGAAAAACAGTGGAAGGATGTTTGGCAGACTGTGTAATTCAGCCCAAGGAGGCAAGCGATGACGCATGGTTAAGGATTCAAGTAAAAACCACACAGAAACCTTTACGTGACTATGGGTTCAATTGTTCCTCTAGATACAGGAACTGTATTATATTGTGTCTCTGTATGAGCGACAAGAAAATGTGGTTACTCAATGGAAACAATATCACAGTGAGTTGTAAAATTGCAATTGGTCTCAAAAAATCAAAATACGACCAACATGAAGTAACAACTGACACCATCGCACCTAAATTGCTGGAATATTATCGTGATACCTCATTGGCTACTTGGGAAGATTCCAATACACCCATCAGTCCATATCAACAAGCTGAACGCCATTTTCGGGCATTTGTTGAATCCAAATGTCCGTTTTTACCCTTTGAGTATACCGAAAAAGGCAACATGGTGTACGACTTTACGATCCACGGTCTCAAAGTCCAAGAAAAAATAGGATCCATATATAAGAACAAAGCAATGTTTACTTTGAATAAAAATAACGGTAAAATAAACAAAATACGAAAATTTCAACCGTACAAGCTAGGTGATAATGATTTTTATTGGTTGAATTTTCCAGATAAACGGTACTTCTTGGTTCTTCCGGAACATGTCTTGGTACTTCACGGCTTTATTGCGAACGGTTTACAACCTGGGAAAAAACATATTTCCATCAACGCGAAAAAAATACCCAACAGTAAATTCGGTCAAGAATATTTATTTGACTACAATAACCTTGACATACCGCGTCTTACCTCGTTGTTCGCTCCTTCATCATAATACGTGTCTTGTTATAGAACCATATTGTATGGTTCTACAACTGAATATTGCTCATAGTCGGAGTTGAACCGACGGTGTATCAAACGGATACTTCAAACGCCGAATCATGTATAGCTTCATCAAATTTTATGGTGGCAAAAGGTGTAGTTTTGTTAACGACATAATTATTGGGCATATGATATATTTTACAGTCCTCTATGAGTTTACGGTCATTGACAGGAATCAAGGTACTTTTATACCAATCGGTACAAAATCCGTGTAAACCAAACGCACTTTGTTCTCTTATCCCATGTTGGTTACTAATATTTTCTATATTATAATATTTACTGTTGACAAATCTACCGAATTCGGTTTTGTTATATATCCAAAACGCGCAATACGGGTTTTTGTTATTCACGCAATACATGTCTCCATCTAGACTGATAATCGTGTCTAGTTTTTCACCGTACAAGTCGGTTATGTATTCAATTCCACTATCTATTTCAATTCTAACAAATCCCAGGTTGTAATTCATCGCTAACAGTTTTTCATGATAGTCCAACCAGTATTTTATTGCTTTGTACGGAATTAATATGTCGTCTTCAATATAGATAAATATATCATAATCGTCTTGCTGTTGTTTCAGTAAATCCCTACATTTCCAAGTCAAGTAAAACGGATGAATTTGTGACAAATCGTGATAGATGATTTGAATACAACCGTTAGTATATCTACTAAATGCACTTGCATGTAATTCTATGTTATTGGTATGAATAAAGATATCGGTGGTATAGGTATACGTATTTGTTTCGTGGATGATACGATTTATATACTGAATCCGATCACTGGAAAAATAAAAGCTAATATGTTTCGTGATTTTCATCTCATATGTAATATAATAGTACTATTATATTGACTTTTTCTTCCTTGTTGTATAACCATATTGTATGGTTCTACAACTGAATATTGCTCATAGTCGGAGTTGAACCGACCCCCCGGACTTATAAGGACCGTATGCTAACCGATACATTATATGAGCTCATTTGCACAAGGCCATTTCATTTGCACAAGGCCATTTCATTTGGTGTTACCACAGAACCTCTCAGTGCAATTCCTTGACATCCACACCGGCATCCACCAGATAAATGGAATTCTCCGTCATGATAATCAGGTCCCCCTTGTTCTTGAAAATCTTCGCAATCGGACTCGTGTACTCGTCCGCGCTCTTCACCAAGAGCTTCTCTTGGTTGTCTTTCTTGACCCCCACAAACGCCTTCTTCTCCAGACTGTCGGCCCAGTAGTCCATCATAATCGGCTTGTCCTCAATGATGGCCCACTTCGTGGCACTCTGCAACGTGGCACTCTCGGGGAGCCGGTACTCGGGCGCCGGAACCGCGGCCTTGGCAGAAGGACCAGGCTGGGCCTGAGATCCTCCCGGGGAAGGGGGAGGAGGAGGGACGGCGGACGCGGCCGCAGTGGCAGCTGGACGGACCATTTTCGCGGAAGAAGCTACTTGACTACTCATTTATATGTATATTCCTAAAACAAATAAAAATCTGAAAATACGTATCGGAGGCGATATGCTGTATTTGGGACAGACCGCTTTATATCGGTTTTTGCCATACAGACTTTACAGGATCTCCTTCAGCTGCTCAATCTGTTCCGCCGTCAATGTCTTTGGGAAATCCACCTGAAATTCAATAATCAGACTCCCCGCCGCATTGTCCCGCCGAATCCCCATCTGCGGCACCGTCCGCCGGAAATTGGGCGAAATCACCGTGACATTCGTCGTATTATTGATACCCAAGGTCTTGCCGTTCAGATGCGGTATCTCAAAGGCAAACCCGCACAGGGCCTCCTTCAGCGTCAGGGTCTTCTTATACAGAATATCCATGCCGTGCCGCTCAAACAGCGGGTGCGGTTTCACCGACACACTGAGCTTAATGTCCCCCCGGGTCTGACCATCCACCGAGTTGCCCATGTCACGCAACACGATAATCTCGCTCTCGTCAATGCCCGGGGGGATATTGATATGCATGGTTTCGCGACGGACCATACGCGACCCATTTTCGTTGGACCATCGCTCCACCTCCAACGGGATGGCACATCCGTTGAAACATTGCTCCATCGTGATTTCACACGTCTTGATGATTGCCGGGGGCTTCTGCATCTGTTGGTGGAAAAAACCCGGATGCATGCCTTGTGGCATACCGGGGTGGTGCATACCGTGCATACCTGGGTGCATACCGGGAATACCCCCGTGGAAAATACGGACACCAGGCATGCCACCAGGCATGCCGCCAGGCATGCCGCCAGGCATGCCGCCAGGCATACCCCCGCCAAAAAACATGTTAAAAATGTCCTGAAACTCGTCGCCCGGGCCTCCTTGCCCCGGATGCGGCATGCCACCCATACCCCCGGGTCCAAACTGCGACTCCATCTCATACTTTTGACGTAAATCCGCCGTCTTGATCTTGTCGTAGGCAGCGTTCAGTTCCTGAAACTCGTTCGTAGTGTCCTTTTCCTGGTTACGGTCCGGATGCAAGTCCAATGATCGCTTCCGAAATGCCTTTTTAATTTCGCTGTCGTCCGCGTCCCGCGATACCCCCAATAAATCGTACGGACTGGCCATGTTGGATACCCTATCTTAGAGGCTGTCATTTATACCTTTTTTTCTTGGAACATCTTACCATCTCTGCCGCAGAATTTTTCACTGTCTCGCACCGTGGAACAGTAGTAATACGTCAAGGTCGCATTGGAGGGATATCCCGTGACCAAATGATCCACCACGACTTTTTCGGTGAATTGGTTTATTCTGAGAAACGCCCGGCATTTACCGTAAGATACACTTGGTCCATGGGGAATAAAATGTTGACAATTGACACAGAACTTGGGTGCAGTATAAACCGCAGGTGAACTCATACGACGTTTGACACGACCCAGCAAAAGACGACCGCGGTGGACCGATCCTGCCAAAGTGCACGTCATAACCAAGGAAGCGTACCAGAAATTCATGGTTATTACGTATTGTCATCTTGTTTTTATGTCGTTTGCTGAATACCCGTCATATTGGCAAGCACCATGTCACAAAAATGCCGGCAGTTGCGCCGGTACAATTGGTAGGTGTTCCCCCAGGCCAAAATAGAACCGGGTTCTATGCCCAGGGCCGTCAAGTAGGATCCTATACCTTCCATCTGGGACTCGTACCGGTCGGCATCCATTTCTTGGTGGAATCGGGTTTCCAACCAGACCATGAATGGGGGTCCGGGGCCGGGGCCCGGGGCCGGGGCCGGGGCCGGGGCGGGACCCGGTTCCATAGGTAGACGCAACAACCGGTATTTCCCGGGGATGCTCTGTCCCATGAATATGCGTGCGAGGTTGCCTGGATTCAGAGGCACCGCGGGAACAAAATCCAGAATGAAGGCCTCGTGGCCGCCGTGGCCGTCGGCCACGGCGCTACCGTTCTCTGCTTGCTGCACAGGGACTTCAAATACCAACGATTGGTGGAGTTTGCACCAAGGCATCGCCGGATGCAAACGGGAGTATAGGATCTTGGGGGGCGACCGGAATTGCGAGGATACCAATAAAAATACCCACAGGGGGAACAATGACCGATATAGAGGCGTGAACATGGCGGGCACGCAGTGTCACGAGTTTTCCGCCGGATATACTATAGTAGGTGGTTTTTGTTCGTATTGATTCATGAAGATCTTGGGAGTACATTTAGGCTACCGTAACCAAAACACGGTACTGCTCCTCTTATGTTTGCTCCTGGCCGCATGGTGGATATTTTTGACCGTGAACCGCCCTCCCCCGGCCGAGGGGTTTGAGCAGAGCGACCGGTTCTTGGTCCGCCGCGCCGGCGACGTGTACGACGATTTTCTGGCGCAAATTTACGATCGCATCTACCGCCCTCAGCCCCTGAATGCCGCCATTTTTGACGCCGTGGAACGACTGACGGAACCCGACCACGAAAAGAGCGTGATGTTGGACGCCGGATGTGGGACCGGTACTTTGCTCCAATACATGCATTCCAAGGGGTACCTTCAGGCCTACGGCGTGGACCAGTCCAGCGAGATGGTGGAGTTTCTGGGATGCGCGACGGACACGGATGTCGGCGCGCTCAAGGTCAAGGAGGGTGATTTGGCGTTGCCCATGACCTACGACAAGCACACCTTTACACATATATTCATGACGGGAAACACCGTGTACCATTTCCAAGACAAGGTGCAACTGTTCCGCAATATTTACTATTGGTTGATGCCCCACGGGTATTTCATCTTGGAAGTCTACGACCGTGAACGCTTTGATACCGTGCCCGCGACCGGGAAACCGCTCTTGGTGAGCGACCTGCAGTCCTTGGTGGCCGAGCGTATCACCGTGACGGAGATTGATTTCTTGGATTTTGTCTACGAATCGCGGTACGATTTTTCCCGGGCGGCGACCGACCGTGCCGTGACGTTCCAAGAAACCTTTACGGACGCGGCGACCCGGCATGTGCGTCAGAACGAAATGATATTGTACATGGAACCGCTCCAAGACGTGGTCTACATGGCGCAGTATGCGGGGTTCTTGGTACATGGACAGTTCAAGACCAAGGATGACCCCCATAAATACGTGTTTATCTTGCAACGGCCGCACTGAACATGCGCTTCGTATATCGTGCCCAGGATCCTATACATGCATTGGCGCGGGGTCAGGGCAGTCCTAGGTCCAAGAGCTGGGCCACGATGTGCATCTTGTACCGGTCGTTCGGAAACTGGGGCAATTCAGGGACCCGTTTACAGAGATGACGGTAGGCGATGCGGACCTTTTTGTAGTCGTATTTCAGGGCCGACTTGACACTTTCCCGGCAGAAGACGGTTTCAAAGGCGGTGAGACGGATATGTTTGAGTTTGCTATAAAACATATGTTCGTCATCGTCGCTGTATTCTGTTTCGGTAGAATCGGTACCGGTACCTTCAGTTGGTATCACGGATGCGGTGGCGCCCATATCTTATCCGAGGGGATAAAATATGAGGTAAAAAAAGGCGGGAAGAGACTGGAGTGGCAGCGGGGTTGGCAGCGGAACCAGCTAGCGCACGTACCGTCCGTGGCGAGAAAAGCTGTCCAAGACGTAAATGATGAAGACGCCCACCATGGCAAACATGACAAATTCCTCGGTAGAGGTGTTGCTCTTCTCGTTGGTCTGTTCCTCCAGCAGATGAATAATATAGTTCATCTTGTCCGACCATTTTTGGTCGGCGGGGGGAGCGGCACCCATGCTGGCCGCGCCACCGCCACCGCGTTGCACATAGT
>Ga0114979_10001672_pt1 | contig 14970 bp, 35 predicted proteins | sample S_140625_EF_Meta_FD_87315 | JGI IMG/M metagenome (GOLD analysis project Ga0114979, IMG submission 87315) | Freshwater microbial communities from Lake Simoncouche, Canada to study carbon cycling - S_140625_EF_MetaG | ecosystem: Environmental > Aquatic > Freshwater > Lake | place: Lake... | reverse complement strand
TCTAAGGAGTGAACATGCGTAAAACATTCACCATCACTGTATACAACGATGCCGGACATGCTTGGGGCAAGGTGAAGAGACAGGTGTTGCAGGAGCTTAACCTGCTGCCCAAGGTTAGCCCTAACAGCTACCAGTACAAAGACAATGTCTACCTCGAAGAGGACTGTGACTTGAACATGCTGTGCCAACTCTTGAATGAACAGGATGTTCGGGTTAAGTTTGTTGAGAAGTTTACCAATGGTAACAGCCGTATCAGATCATACGAAAGGTTTCAAGCATGACAGTTTTACAAGTAAAAACAAGAGGTGTGCATGGCACAGACTTCAACATTCAAGATAAGAATGACTGCGCTGTACGAGCTTTAGCTAATGTGTCTGTGCTGTCCTACCCTGAGGCACACAAGCAGATCTCTGAGGGCGGTAGGCGTAAGAACAGAGGCACTCCATGGGGCATTCTGCACACTGTCTACACTGTCAATGGAGGCAAGCCCATATACTACGGTGCAAACATGAGGAGAACGGCTCAGAAGTACACTGTTCCTATTCAGGAAAAGGGCATGACACTAGGCACTTTCCTTAAGGAAAACAAGCGAGGATCTTTTATTGTGCTAGTGAGAGGGCATGCCTTAGCTGTCTGTGATGGTAGCATCATCGACACCATAGCGAGTAAGGCCGGCACTAGAGTGAGAGCTGTGTACAAATTCTAAAGGAAACACATGACACTGAAAGTGAAAATATTAAAGGCCATCATTGCCGAAGGCTTCAGCATCATGCCAATGGTGCACTGTCCTGATGGATATTATGAGGACTACGATCATTGGGAGGAAGTGGAAACAGATGAGGGTGTGTTCAACATCAACTTCTACAGTGATGGAGAAGACTTCTACATCACTGCCTACCCACTACTGGAGAGTGCTGAAGGATGGTACACAGACCATGACACATGGATTACCATCATGAAGACACCTGTCACTCATGTGGCATAAGAAACTGGCACTGGGGGTGATGGCCTTAACAGCCTTTCCCTTAGGTGTCATACTGCCCCACTCTTATAACATCAAAGACTATCGCTGTATGGTAGACAATCTCTACCATGAGGCTAGAGGCGAGGGTGTTATAGGGATGGGGGCTGTGGCCTCTGTTGTTTTAAACAGAGCCAAGCAAAAACACAAGAGCATATGTGATGTGGTGTATCAGCACAAGCAATTCTCTTGGGTAGGTAAGCGTCTGAGTAAGCGAGACAATCTACATGATGTATTCATTGTAGCCACTCATGCACTGGACGGGACATTGGTTGATGTCACAGGGGGTGCGACACACTACCATTCGGCAGCAACAAAACCTAAATGGACAAAACACATGGTGTTTTTAGTAAGAATTAACAATCACATTTTCTACAGGGAGAAATGATATGGGTTTAGATATGTACTTGAGAGCGAAGAAATATTTCTGCAGTGACAATCCTGTAGCCACTCAAATAGCAGAGGCAGTGGGTGTCAATCGGGAAGTATCAGAGGTGTCATACAGGGCAATGTACTGGCGTAAGGCCAACTGCATTCACCAGTGGTTTGTTGACGAGGTGCAGGAAGGTGAAGACAATTGCCGTCCATATGAATTGGATAGGGAAAAACTTGTTGCACTTGTAGACCTCTGTAAGAGAGCACTGACAACCAAGAATGCAACTCTCCTACCCACTGTAAGTGGATGTTTCTTTGGATCTACTGAAGTGGATGAGTACTACTGGGAAGACTTACAAGACACCATCAATGGACTCGCCAAGGTGCTTGAGGATTTTCCTGAAGATTTTTATTTTGAATACCAAGCAAGTTGGTAAGGAGGACACATGATGGATCGAAGAATTAAAAGCTATGCGGTACAAATCACTTGGGACGATGGAGAGACAGAAACCCGTGAAGATTTCCCGCCCATACCTTACATTGAAGAATGGATGGATGAGATTGAACTCGAAGAAAACAAAGCATACAACATGATTGTTGAGGAGGACACATGATAACTATATTCTTTGAACGTGACGGCAGTGTATGTGAGTCAGTGCACTTTGCAACTGAGGCATGTTACATCACTTGTTACAGTGCACTTGAGCATTATGCTAGGCTCAACAACTTAGACATGACAGAGATAAAAACAAATGAAGAATGGCATGAGGAACATGAGGCTAGTTGGAACAACACATAAGGGGATGAAAATGAAAGTAATTTGTAAATATAGCAATCGTATTTTAAATGAAGTAGAAATACTTAAAGAAATTAATCGTGATCGTTCGGAAGAATGGACTGATTATGACTTGAAAGATTTAAAAGAGGACTTTGAAGATACAACTTATTGGATTGACAGAGACTATTATATTGTTGAGATGGGAGATTGAAAAATGAAACAATTAACTATAAATTTAGAAGAGACGGACGATGCAATGATTCAAATTCTTGCTAAACATGCGGTGTTAAACGGAGAATATTCTAAGGACTTTGACTATGCATATGAGTGCGAGTGGAGGTACTTTGAGGATGAATTAAATAGAATGGGAGAATGAAGAATGACACCAATTGACCAAGCATTTTTTGAAATGTATAGCGGAAACATATCTGAATGTAGCGAAGAAATCTTATTGCGGTTTTTAAAAGATAACGATTCTGTTGACTGCTTTGATGGTTATTCACACTTGATGGATACCTACATTGCGTTTACCGCAGGCATTGCATACGGAATGAAACACAATGTCCCTACACTTTCGTAGGTTTTTCAACACCGGTTACAATTGTGACCACAACATCATCAGTTTACTTTCATTTTTTACTCAGGAGATTTTATGACATACGCAATTCCAACACTTCCCACAGCCCTCGACTTCGATCCCATCAGAGAACAGGCCACACGTAATGGTAGCCCTGTAGAGGGTAGATTCTGGGTGATCAATCCCCTTAATGATTCCATCATTGGTGATGGCAAGACAGTGCACAACCCACAGAACTACCGCAAAATGTGGGACAGTTTGTGGATGGGCTTGAGCGAGTCAACACTTGACCTCACCGGTGTAGAAATCAAGGCACGTAGCATTGACAATGGTGCTGCCATGAGAGCAGAGATTGTGCTACCTAACCATGACTTCAGTGGACGTTTAGGCGAAGCCTCCAAGATGAAGATTGTGATAGGTGACAGCCATGATCAGACGGTTAAACGCTCTGTGTCTGCAATGATCTTACGCTTAGCATGCACCAATGGCATGATTGCTGTGAGAGAAAAGATTGGGTTTGCTCAAAAGCACACCACATTCAGTGACCCACAGGTGATTGGTGCTATTGCAAGTGGATGGTTGCCTCAGTTAGAAAGCGAAGTTGATCTCATGAAAGAGATGACTGTCATCAAGATTGATCAGGATACAGCTATCAAATTCTACCGTGAGAACGTAGCTAAATACCGCACATCCACTGGATGGAAGTATAACGAAAAGATGCTTGAGCGTATCATTCAGATACACAACAGCTATGACATGGGCAACAATGCCTACAGGGTATACAACACCCTCACTCACCTATCAACCCACGTTGAGGTGATGAAGGCCGGTGCTGATGTAGGACGTAAGCAATTACGTATGGAACAGGACATCGAGACGGTGCTCAGAGGTAGCTTCCAAGAACTCATTACACAATAACAACACGTAAGGTTACACAAAGTGTAACTTTATGTAGAAAGAAATTATGCATCAAGATAAAGCAATCGGAATGTTCATGGGCTTATTCATAGGGGATGCACTGGGTGCACCTCTAGAATTTATTCGTCCAGAGGAAATGAAATATGTACTGTCAGAGATGGAGGGTGGTGGTGTACATAACACCAAGGAAGGGGAGTGGACAGACGATGGTGCTATGGCTATGTGTATAGCAGATGCCTACATCACTGAGAGAAACTTTGTTCCTGAACAAGTGGCTTTTAATTTCAAGACATGGAAAAAAACTGGACACTTTGGTACACGTAACTATCTGTTTGACATAGGTAGAACATGTGCCGAAGCCATTGACAAGATGACTATGGAAAATCCATATCAAGGGGGCACAGCCCCTAACAAGAGTGGGAATGGAAGCATCATGCGACTAGCCCCCATCATCCTGTACAACCACAACAACTATGCTAATGCACTGGCACAAAGCATTGCCATCTCTCTCATGACTCATGGCAACACAGACACAGTTGATTACATTGCTGCCTTTGCCACTGAGCTTTTCTATGGAGAAAAGAAAGAAGAGTTTGATGGGCTACGTCATTACCAAATAAAAGGAATGAGTACACAGGGAAAGGGTTCCATCATGCATGCTTATAACATGGCATGGCATTGTGTTGAGATGACACATTCGTTTGAGGATGCTGTTGTGATGGCTGTTAACAAGGGCCATGATGCTGACACAGTGGGTGCAGTGACAGGTATGTTAGCAGGTAGGAAGTATGGATACAAGGGTGTGCCACAGAGATGGAGAGAAAAACTTGTTGACCATGACAAGCTTGTCGATGTGGCTGAGCAACTATATGCACTGGGAGCAAGAGAATGAAAGCAGTTATCAAAGATGGAGTTGAATGGAGGCCATTCGTTATGGGATATAAAACTGATGAAGGCAACTTCACCAGTATCTTCTATGCCGTATCCCCTGAGCATGCCCGTCTCATCATCCAAGATATCAGAGACACTGTTGAATTGGTGGGCGAGGTGGTTCTTTCATGAGAGAACTATCTCCATACCTTTTCAGGTATATTAAAAATCGAAGGATATCTTATAGATATATACCTCCACAGGATGCGGTTGATGCAGGGGTGGTGGTGCGTAAGTCTTTTGGTAACAAAGGCAGAGAGGCAATTGAGTTTGCAGAGGCACAGAACAAGGCCATGTATGCATGGAAGGCTGAGCGTAAGCATCTCAAGAATCTCTCTACCAGTGCGAGGGTGATTGACCTCATTAAAAGTTACAAAGAAAGTATTAACTTTGAAAAGCTTGCAGATAACACCAAGCATGAGTATGCTTATTCCCTATCACGATGGCTTGATACAAAGGTGGCGGGTGTACCATTGAAGACAGCAAAGCTGATGGGCATCAACACACCCATGTGTCAGCGTCTATACGAGGAACATGCGGGGCACAGCACAAGCCTAGCCAACCACAGCCTAGCTGTGTACAGATTGTTATTTAATTACGCAATCAGGCACGGGTTCACACAGCACAACCCATTCAGCAGAGTGCTTAGAAGGGCTGACAAGCCACGCAAAGTGGTGTGGTCTAGGGAAGAGATCAAAAAGTTTTTAGATGTGGCCTACAGTTCTTTTAAATGGAGGAACATAGGACTCATTGTGCAGATGGCACATGAGTGGGGACAACGTATGGGTGACATGCGTACCTTGAAGTGGTCAGATTACAACATTGAAACTGGTGTATTGTCATTGGAACAAAGCAAAAGAAGGGCTAGAATAACCATCCCAACTTCTGTAGGATTACAAGAGATGCTTAAGCAACAGCATGAAGACTATGGATGGCAACAGTATGTTGCCCCATCTGACATACCTGACAGGCAAGGTGGCCTTAAGCCATTTGGTAAGACACAATTGTCTAGGCATGGTGATGCCATCAGGACAGAGGCAGGGATATCTAATGAACTCATGCTCATGGATTTGCGAAGGACAGCAGTGACTGAAATGATTGAAGCAGAAGTACCGTTGCCAAACATCATGGCAATGACGGGACACGCCACTCCACAGAGCGTAGCTCCCTATCTTAAACACACCCTGAAAGGGGCAACTGTGGCAGCAAGAATGAGAGGTTTTGTATGATGGAATATTTTATTGAAACAATAATTATCTTTGGTATTTTTTATGCCGTCTTAATGGTGGGCGTGTGGATAATTTCAAAACTTACGGAGTGATGATGGAGATACATAAACTTGAGGATTTAATTGCAAAGCTTTGGTATACCTGTGAAGATTTAGACACAGTGGTGTGGTCTTTGTTTGATAGAGAGACAGCACCTACAGAGGACGAGCTTGCCAATGCATTAATAGGTATTCGTTACGTATTAAACATGAAGTGTGAACAGTTGATGCAGGGATACGAAAATGTACTGCGTGATAACGAAATAAATTATGCACCAAAATGGCATTTATAAAAACACATCTTCCCTGTGAAACCTGTGGTAGTAGTGATGGCTTAAGCCTTAACGAAGACCATTCAACCAAGTGCTTTGTGTGTGACACTTTCACACCATCAACATTAGTATTGGACACAACAATGATAGAAGAGATAACGATTGAGGTGAAGGACACTGTCTACCTTACCAAGTATAGGAGTGGTGTGCCTGTATCTGTATCAGATAGGCGTATCACTAGGGCATCAATGGAAAAGTATGGGGTGGTGTTGTATGATGGGGCATACTTGTTTCCTTATTATGATAAGGACAGTCAGATTGTAGCCACAAAGAATAGAGAACTAAAGGACAAGAAGTTCTCTACCAGTGGGCAGTGGAGCAAGGGCACATTGTTTGGACAGAATCTATTCCCATCAGGTGGCAGGTATGTCACCATCACCGAAGGTGAGTTTGATGCACTGGCTGCACACCAGATGACAGGTTCTAAATATCCTGTTGTATCTATAAGAAACGGTGCAGGGTCTGCATTAAAAGACTGCAAGAAAGAATATGAATACATCAATAGCTTTGAAAACATAGTGGAATGTTTTGATGCGGATGAGCCGGGCGTGAAGGCATCTAAGGAAGTGGCTGAATTGTTTGGTAGTAAGTGCAAGATATTTAAACCCATGCCAGACTATAAAGATGCCTGTGAGTGGCTGTCTTCTAGCAAAGAAGCGTCCTTTGTGGACAGGTGGTGGAGAGCTGAGACATTTGTACCTGATGGCATAGTGTCAGGCTCTAGCCTTTGGGATGAGGTGTCTAAGCCCATGCCCCCTGCAGATTGTATGTACCCATGGGTGGGGTTGAATGGCCTCACGTATGGCATTAGGTTTGGTGAACTGGTGACAGTGACAGCAGGTAGTGGGTTAGGTAAGAGTCAGGTGTTACGTGAGATTGTGTGGCACTTGTTACAAAAAACACCAGACAACATTGGCCTAATGTTCTTAGAAGAAAGTATTAAAAAGACAGGGCTAAGTGTAATGAGTTTGGCTGCCAATGCTCCACTACATCTACCTGATTCAGACATAGGTGAAGAGGAAAGGCGTAGGGCTTTTGATGATACACTTGGCACTGGAAGGCTGTACTTGTTTGATCACTTTGGTAGTACAAGTATTGAGAACATTGTAAACAGGGTTAGGTACATGGCGAAGGGACTTGGATGCAAGTATGTATTCTTAGACCACTTATCCATCATCATATCTGCACAAGACAATGGTGATGAACGTAAGGCCATTGATGAAATTATGACCAAGCTTAGGATGTTAGTACAAGAGACTAACATTGGCCTTATAATTGTCAGCCATCTTAAGCGTCCATCAGATAAGGGACATGAAGAAGGGGCGGTGACTAGCCTAGCTCAGCTTAGAGGATCTGCATCCATTGCACAACTTAGTGATATGGTGATTGGGCTTGAAAGAAATGGGCAAGCAGAAGTGGAACAGCACAGGAACACAACACATGTTAGGGTGTTGAAGAATAGATTCAGTGGGACAACAGGACCCGCATGTAGGTTGTTGTACAACAGACACACTGGCAGGATGTTAGAGATGGAAGAGGAAGAAGGGGAACCACTATGAGTGGATGGCGTAAGAAACAAATTCAACAGGAGCAAAACATGCAAGCATTTCCAAGCACACAACCCATTCATTTGGATGGTAAGTTGATAGGTAAACAAGACTCTTCAGGCATGACGTTAAGACAGTGGTATGCAGGTATGGCAATGCAAGCCTTAATCATTGCATACAAGGGAGAGGACAGCGAGTCTGCATCAGCATCAGCCTTTGAGTATGCCGATGCCATGCTCAAGGCAGGTGATGTATGATTGATGAGCACATCATCAGGGTGCTTGCTGATAAAGTGGGTGGACGTATAAGTGATGTGCCCTTACGTAAGCTGATTATGTTTGCTGATCTGATAGAAGAACATGTGCTACATAAAGAAACTGTACCCACATGGTTGTTCAGATCTCCATTGGTGGATGAAATAGTGGATGAGGAGGATTGAAAATGACAGAAGAACTAATGCTTGAGTTGTGGCACAAGGCAGGTGGTGACATCTATGTGTATGCTGACTTGGTAGCAGAAAAAGAACGTGAGGCGTGTGCAAAGATTGCTGACGAATACGCTGACGGGTTGGAACGTAATTACTCAGAAATCATTGTAGACGCAATCAGAGCAAGGGGACAAGAATGAATGCTTTTTTAGTACAAAACGAATTCGGCATTATGGTTGTGGATATATTTGCATTGTGGCTTAGCACTCATTCACTAGGTGAAATAGATGACCCACATCCAATTCATAATGTCATTCCGGTGGATATATTTTTGATTGGAGTAAATCATGATTAAAGACGCAGAAGATGAAGAGTTTGAACGCATTGAAAAAGAAGTAGCATGGCGTAGGGAACAAACACCAAAGCCATTTGAATTCTGGAATGTAGTAGAAGGGTGGACAAAGATTGACCTGCCCACATTACAACGTGAGCCAAGATGGAAAGAATGGCGTGGGCTTACGGATGTGGAGATTGAACATGCTTATATGAATACAAAAGATTTTGTAGATATGGCAAGAGTCTTGGAAGATATTTTAAAAGGGAAGAACACATGACCTATGAAGAAATTGTAGAGGTGGCTGAGCAGGTATATGGTAAGTGCCAATGGAGTGAGGCTGCTTTAAATCATCTTGAAACTTTTGCCAAACTGGTAGCAGAGAAAACAATTAATGATACTCAGATGGCAACTAAGTATATAAAACAGCATGCAAATGATATCAGGGAAACAATAACACCACAAGAAGCAATAGCATTTTTAGTGTTCATTGGATGGACAAGAAATAAAATTGCAAAATATTGTGGAACAGATCACAGTGTCATCTGTAGGATATCAACTGGGCATACACAAAGTTGTAACTACATATTGGCAGATTCATTAAGAGGTTTGGTGGATAAAATAAAAACACATCACAACATAAAGGAAACGTATGAAGAAGTATGATGGACTTGATGAAGCCATACTGGGACCTGCCCACATATGGAGAGAAAACACGATGGTGCCTGTGCTTGTATATGATGCTGAGATGATACGTAGTATATTCATGACACGGGATGGCATGACAGCGGATGAAGCTAGAGAATTTATTGAATTCAATATTGAAGGTGGGTACATTGGTATTGACACACCAGTGCTTGTTTGGACTGATGACTTATGGAGTGATGATGATGAATAAAAAAAGTGTAGAAAAATTAAATAAATTTTACGGAAAAAAGTGGGAACAGTTTTATTATTTAGGTAGAGCCATTGATTTGTTTGAATATAAAAATGAAACGTCTATGTGGCTTAACCTACTCATGTATGCAGAATGCCAGTATAAAACAAGTGAAGTAGTGAGAAAACTTTCTGAAGAAGATATGGAAACTTTATTTGGTTGTGGCGGTAAAATCTTTGTGGCGATAGGAAAGAATACAATGGAAGTTCAATACAAGGACAAACCAATTATTAAATATACTGGTAAGCCCCAATTCTTTGATGAAGGTATCTACGAGTATGCCCGTGTTCATGGACTAAACCATCCCAAACTAGGGAAGGGAGACATACGTACATCCATGATCTTAAGTAAAGATAAGAATGGCACTACGTTTGAAACTATGAATAGCATATACAAAAAAGTATGATCTATTTAGACATAGAAACTAACACAAAGCATGACACCATCTGGCTATGTGTTACATACAAGGAAGGCATCATACGTCATTGGCGTGATGCCTCTGGCCTGCAGCACTACTTGCAAGACAACGCTGTATGTGGGCATAACATCATTGGCTTTGATGCACCGGTGTTGAAGAAGGTGTGGGGTGTGAATATCAATAAAGATTTGTTGGTGGATACATTGGTGATGTCACGCCTGTACCATCCAGACATTGATGTGGTGTTCATTGAAGGACAGAAAGCACCTACTCCCCACAGTCTAGAAGCTTGGGGTATTAGACTAGGCAATAAGAAAATAGTATTCACTGACTTTGATGGTGGGTACACAGATGAGATGGCAATCTATTGTGAGCAAGATGTATTACTGCTGAAAGATTTGTATAATAAATTAAACAATTTATTGATGGCAGAAAAGTTTAGTAGTCAAAGCATTATGCTTGAGCATGAAGTTGCCATCATCTGCAAAGACATGGAAGAGAATGGCTTTGTGTTGGATGAAAGAAAAGCCATGTCTCTACATGCTACATTGTCTGGACGTATGGCTGACATTGAAACAAAAATGCAGGAAGTGTTTCAACCTATAGTTGAACAACGTATCAGTGAAAAGACAGGCAAACAACTGAAGGAAAAGGTGACAGTGTTTAACCCCGGCAGTAGACAGCAGATAGCTGAGAGACTGACAGGACTTGGTGTTGTGTTTAGTAAGCACACAGAGAAGGGCAATGTCATTGTGGATGAGACAGTGCTTGAAGGTATAGATATGCCTGAAGCTAAGCTTGTGGCTGAATATCTGATGATACAGAAACGTGTAGCACAGATAAGCAGTTGGCTTGAACTGGTACAACCTGATGGCAGGGTGCATGGCAGGGTGATTACGAATGGTGCAGTGACAGGTAGGTGTACACACAGCAATCCAAACATGGCACAGGTGCCTGCTGTTGGTAGTCCCTTTGGTGCCGAGTGCAGAGAGATGTGGACAGTGGGTAAGGGAAAGGTGCAGGTAGGTGTAGACCTATCAGGCATTGAACTTAGATGCTTAGCCCATTACATGCGTGACCCTGAGTGGCAGGATGAGTTGTTGAATGGTGATGTGCACTGGAAAAACACACAAGCCTTTGGTCTTGTACCTAAAGGAACTGTCAAAGATGACACCAATCCTGATCACAAGAAGTTTAGAAACCAAACCAAGACCATGACTTATGCCATGCTTTATGGGGCAGGTGCTGCCAAGATTGGATTGACAGCAGGGGTGTCAGCAATTAAGGGTAAGAAACTGATTGAAAACTTCTTAGACAACACACCTGCTTTAAAGAAACTGAAAGCGAAGATAGTGAAGCTTGGTAGTGGTGATACATTACCTGCCTTGGATGGTAGAATATTACGTATTCGATCACAGCATGCTGCATTGAATACATTGTTGCAATCTGCAGGTGCCATAGTTGCCAAGCGGTGGTTGATAGAATCTACCAAGGCATTGAAGGATGCTAACATAGATGCAAAGTTAATAGCTTTTGTACATGATGAAACCCAATGGGAAGTTGATGTGGCACAGGCACAACAAGCCATGTCCATCATTGAAGAGTCTGCTACCAGAGCAGGAGAAGTGTTACAATTCAGGTGTCCAGTGGATGCTGAAGGTAAGATTGGCTCTAACTGGCGTGAATGTCACTGACGTTACTAGTGTTTTTTAAACTAAGGAAAATTAAAATGGATGAGAGAAAGAAAATTAAAATTAAGTGTGATCTTTTTTGGGCACAGCTCAACAAGATGAATGAAATGTCTGGTGCCTACCAAGTAAACCTCTGCAATCTTTCAGATGCAGCAGTGCAGGGCTTAGAAGAAATGGGTATCAGTGTTTTAGAAGATGCTGAGAAGAAGGCTGACATGGGTAGATACATTACATGTAAGTCCAAGAACAGGCCAATGAAAGCTTTTGATGTAGACGGTGATGAAATCACTGAAGACATTGGTAATGGCAGCAAGGCTAAAGCTTTGGTGGGTTGTTATGCATGGACGTACAAGAACAAGAAAGGTGTTAGCCCATCTTTAACTAAGTTAGTAGTAACTGACTTGGTTGAGTACGCAGGTGCAGGTGGTATGGAAGCTGATGATGAGGATGTACTGTAATGAAACTTTCTTTACAGTTATCTATTGAAGAAGTAAATGTGGTGATTGCTGCTTTGTCTGAACTACCATACAAAACATCGAGTACTCTTATTCATTTGATTCAACAGCAAGCCTTTGAACAATTGAAGACTACTACACCTGTACCATTACCTGTACAAGAACTAACTACAGAATGATAGCTCTTATAGATAGCGACATTGTTGCCTATCGAATTTCCTTTGCATGTAAGGATGAGTCTTTAGTTACAGCTACTCATACAATGAATAGTTATATAGCAGACATCCTTACATACGGAGTGGATAATACTTTCACTGATTGCTTTGTTAATCAGTGGAAGTTTTATCTTACAGGGAAAGGTAACTTCCGTGAAGCTATTGCTAAGACAGCAGTTTATAAAGGGAACAGAACAGCACCTAAGCCTGCTCATCTAGCAGGACTTAGAAAACATTTGGAGAAAGAATGGGATGCTGTTGTTGTTCAGGGTGAAGAAGCAGATGATGCAATTGCTATTGAAGCTACAACATTAGGAGATGGTAATTGCATCATTGTTTCCCTCGACAAAGATCTAGATCAAATTGCTGGGTGGCATTACAACTTTGTTAAGAAGATTGGTTATCACATAGATGAACAGACAGGAATGTATTTGTTCTATAAACAAATCTTAACAGGGGATACGGCTGATAACATCATTGGCCTAAAAGGAATAGGACCTGCTAAAGCAGATCGTATTCTAGAAGACATAACAACAGAACATGATTTGTATAAAGCCTGTATAGAAGCATACGATGGTAATGAAGAAAGAGTTATTGAAAATGCTAAGCTTCTCTTCTTAAGACGTTATCCAAATCAAGAATGGCAACCACCTAAGGAAAAACAAAATGACAATGCCTAACACAGAATTACAACCCAATGATGTAGCCATCATCTTACGTCCTAAAGTTGAAGCAAATGTATGGACAGGAATGTATGATGTAATGATCAGCGGGTTTGGTCCAATTACAATCAAACCTGAAGACATGGATTCTATGATTGGCATTGCCATCCTCCTAGCTTCTGTCATCCCATTGATGGATGAGGATGAAGACATAGCAAGCATCATTCATAATTATTGTTCTCAACACTATTCAGATATGGTGGATGAAATTTCTTATGATGAAAAGCATGACAGCTTTGCTCCTGTAACTGTTGGAACACCCGGTGATTTATCTGTGGATACAAAGACCCATGGTGGAGTACACTGATGAAGGTAGATGAAACACTAGACCAACGGGGCAGACGTTATGGTGAGTACGCCACTCTATCTGCCACTAGCCAAGACTTAAAATCTATAGTTAGGAATGGTGCAAATTACCACATCCTTGAGTCTGAAATGATGGAAAGTTTAGATCTTATTTGTAATAAAATTGCAAGAATTGTCAACGGAGATTGTCATTACATTGATAGTTGGCATGACATTGCCGGTTATGCCAAACTTGTAGAGGATACACTCAATAAAAAACAAGGGGTTTTGTAATGATGATTACAGCAAAAATTGTTATAACTGCTATGTTTGATCCGGAAGAATTACCTATAACTTACACCAATGAAGAAGAATTAACTGAGGCCATAACAGAATGGATGGAATGTTCTTTGGATAGGCTGTATGCTGAAGATGTTGTTGTTAATAGTATTGATATTGAAGGCATGGAATGAAAAAAGAATTCAATGTCAATATAAGATATGCCTCTAATGGATTCATTGTTCGGTATGAGGAAGAGACTTTAGAATGTGAATTTGTTGCTGTGTCTCTAGAAGAAACTTTAGAGATAATAAAAGATATTTTTATAGAGCAAGAAATAAGTTCAGGATTTTCAAACATCTTAGTCAATGACCTCAAAGAATAAAAATGGTGGGCAATGGACTGATGCTAGGTTCAGAAGCTTTATCACTTCAGCATTAAGGGCAGCCTCCAGAAGGTGGCCTCCTAGATATGCTGCATTGAAAGAAGCTTTGTTCACTAGAAAGACCAACAACAAAACAGGTAAGCTTGCACAGCATTACAAGTGTGTAGAATGCTCTGGATTATTCGTAGCCACAGATGTTCAAGTTGATCATATACATCCGGTGGTAGATCCTGTAAAGGGGTTTGTTAGTTGGGATGTTTATATTGACAGAATGTTTTGTGAACTACATGGGTTGCAGGTGTTGTGTAAGGACTGTCATAAAATTAAGACAGATAAAGAAAAACTTGAAAGGAAACAGCGATGAATATCACGATGACTATGATAAAAGAAAACGAAGATGGCAGTGCTGACATGGCATTGGAAGTAGATGATGAAGCACGTAAAGTGTTAATCAATGCTGGTCTTATTAGTATGTTAACACAGTTTGTTGTACAGAATAAAGACTTGCTTCCCCCAGTAGAAGAAGAAGAAGAGTCTACTCAGTTAGATTGGATTGAAGAGATTGAAGAAGACGAAGAAGAAGATGAAGAAGACAACAATGTTTATGTTGCTTTAAACGAAGATCAAAAAGATGAAGTGGTTCTTCAAGAATTAAAGCGTGTGTACTCACATACATATGAGCATGGTTGTATGCATGCAGAAGATATTAAATTCTACAATGATACAAGAGCAGCAGTTGAAGTTATGCTACACTACTACATGACTACTCAAGATGCTGACGAATATATTGCAGAAATTGATTCGTATTATTCAGAAGAATAATGGTATAACTAAACCCCCCATTCCAAGGAGCTTCGGCTCCTTTTTTATCCCCTCAACTTTTCCTTAGGAGAAACTATGCCCGAATTCAAGGTTGAAATAGACCTGTCAAAAGATGCTTTGTTTGATGAACTAGGTATCCAGAGATTAAAAGAAAGTTATATGCGAGAAGATGAGAACAGTCCACAAGAAAGGTTTGCTTATGTCTCTAGTCAATTTGCTTCCAATCAAGAGCATGCTCAGCGCTTGTACAACTAT
>Ga0114979_10001671_pt1 | contig 14971 bp, 13 predicted proteins | sample S_140625_EF_Meta_FD_87315 | JGI IMG/M metagenome (GOLD analysis project Ga0114979, IMG submission 87315) | Freshwater microbial communities from Lake Simoncouche, Canada to study carbon cycling - S_140625_EF_MetaG | ecosystem: Environmental > Aquatic > Freshwater > Lake | place: Lake... | reverse complement strand
GGAAACTCAGGTCTTGTGGTTGGAATCTTTATGAACGGTGATGTGGCTGTTAGGATTTATGGAGTCATCAACGTTTTGTCTGCTCGTGAAATTTATCTGTAACCGGATCTACAACTTAAAGAATAAAAAAGGTGACTCGCAAGAGTTCACCCTTTTTATGTTTCGGTAAATGTAGAAGTTTATTTCTTAGCTTCTGATAAATCTTTAAACTGGCTGTAGTTCTTCTGCTGCTTTTCGATTTCTTTGTTCCATCTGGAAACTTCACCCTCGTAACCACGCTTTTTATTCCTCCATTCGGCTTCCTGAGTATTCACTGTTTTACTTCGATCAAGCACTTGCTTTTCTTGTTCTTTCAAAGCAAGGGCTCTTTGCTCCCAAACTTTTCTCTCTTGCTGTGCTTGAGATAACTGCACTTTGTAGTTTTGCAGGTTTTGTTCACGCTTGGTTTTATTTTCTTCTAATTTTTGGATTAGGGCTTGTAGGTCCTTGACTTTTTTTTCGTCTGCCAAAGCTTTGGATTCTTCGTCTTTTATCATTTTCTGCACTTCATCTTCACTTTTTTGAACTTTTTGAAGACCTATTGTATTTTCTTTTAATTGCGCAGAGATTTGTTTTTGTTGCTCTTCAACCTGCGATTTTGCCTTGGCCACCTCAGAGATATTACCATCCACGATTTTTAAGTTTTTCTGATACTCGGCTAAATTGGCTTTTGAATTATCCAAATTGGCCTTCAGTTTATCCAAACCAGACTGTGCTGTCGACTGAGACCAAGAAACATGAGCGAGAAGTAAAACAGTTGCAAATATTTGTAATTTCATAAGAGTTCCTTTATTTTTCATCTGGTGCACATGCACTTTTAAGGCTTGATCTAAAGTGACCGATTTCATCTTCCCAAATTTCACCTTTAAAGCTCCATTTCATGGCTTTACTTTTTTCCACTTTTAACTCTTCACCTTTATCTTTTTTTACTTCGCCGCTGGCAGTTTGATATCTGATATGTTCCCCGGCGCCAGAGTAAATTTCATACTGTAAGACTTCGTTTTGTTCGAGAAGTTCTTTTAAGTCTGTGGTCATTTTTGCAAAACGCTTTTGCAAAGTTTCACTGGCTAATTTTCTGACGTCTTTTTTATCTTTATCAAGTTTGATAAGGGCCAGATCACGAATGAACTTTACTTGGTTTCGCGCACGGTTGGTATTTGAGGACTCATACTTGTAGGCTGACAACTGGACATTTAATTTAGCTTCTTCTTCTCTCAGAATTGCTTGATTACTTTTTGGATCATCGAATCTGGATCTGATGTCAAAAAGTTTTTTATTTGTATCAGCAATCAGTACAAGCAGATCCTTTTCCCGCTGGATAAGGTTCAGTGTCACGGTGTTAAAATTGTTGATCTCATCTTCATAGCTGTTCATATTTTTTTGAATGTTAACAAAGGCGGGGTGTTTGGCCCATTCGACGATCACCGATCTTGGAATGCCGTCCACTTCTTTTTGCGCTGGGTTCTGCAGCCAGGCTCTGACCGTGTCATAAAATTCACCGGCATCTTGACGAGCTCTTTGGTAAGCTTCCATGCGGCCATAGATGGGAGCATATTTTCGACCTAAATTTTGTAAAGAACTGGAAGCATCACCAAATTGGCATAAATTTAAATAGGCCACAGTTCTGACCACATAGGATTCAGCATTGAACGCATTTTTAAAGAAGTCGGTATGCAAAGGAAACATATTACCCGCGGCTCCCTCAAAATCTTTATTCAAGATTTGTGTCCAGGCCTGCTCGATCATGGCTTGCATCCAGAATGAATGGGATTTATCCACTTCTAAATAAGCCGTGAAAGCTTCTTTGAATTTATTTTTTTGAAAGTAAATTCTGGCTAGTGTAATTCCAGCCACAGATCTGGCGGAGCTTGATTTATCAACAACTTTTAAAATTTGCTCCAACTGCTTTTCAGCCAGATCCACTTTGCCTTGACGGTAATTAAACAAAGCCTGAATCAAAAGTGAGTCTCCGTAGTATTTTGATTTCTCTGAAATCATCGCCAGTGCGTCTTCCACTTGCCCTAGGTTTCCCTGTTCTAAATAGTATTTGGCTCTGAAAAAGTTGTAACCATCATGACTAGCCACATCCACTTCGTTTTGTAAAACCACAGGTTCAATGTCTTTGATATCACTGAAGTCCAGCTGTTCGATGTGAATAGCAAGCTTTGCAGCCGCAGACTTCCTAAGGCCAGTGTCTTTTGATTCCTTGGCCACAATCAGCATATGATTTTTAAATTCTTTAGTCAGATTTAGATTTCTTGCTGCGTCTGCATAGAAATATTGAGCCTCAAGTTTTAAGTCATTGTCTTTTAAAAGTTCCGAGAAAATGGCAAAGGCCATTTCATAGTTTTTGTGTATTTCTAAAAAAATTTGAGATTCGATCATCTTCAATTCGTTGATCGTAAAAACTCGAATGTCTTTCAGCACGGGTTCAGGTTGCTGCACTTCAGGCTCAGCAAGAATTTTGAACTCTTTTGGAGTGGGAATTTGATTGATGGCCTCTGCTGAGAATAAAACTTTGGCGGGTTTTATTGAATCTGCCATTTGTTCTTTTGGTACAGCGATGTTTGCTAGCTCAAGACCTTTTTTTGCACCTTGAAATAGAATTTGAGGTTTTTCTGGAACTTGGATAGTGATTACTTGAAATTCAACAGATCTTTCTGTGCCTACTTTTAGCAAAGGAATTGACTTTGAAGTTGCTGATTCAAAAGTAGGAACGCCTGAGGTTTTTATTTTGAGGCCACTTGATTTTTGTGCAGAAGAAGTGATTTTTAAATCACTTCCGTGTGCCGAAAATCCAAGAAGGGCTATGAGGACGAGCGGTTTCATTTCGAAGATTCCCCTTAATGTTGCTACTTTCTCCAGTTAAAAACAGTCAGACCAATTAACAGCATGGTGTCGTTGATACTTTTCGAGCCATTTTTCGCGCCGGAAGACACGTTATATTTAACTGTGTCTTCGGTTGTGAATGTATTTGTAAAATCCACTCTGATTGCCATTTTATCACTGAAGTAGAACTGCTGCATAATGCCGATGCTGTAACCCATGGCGCTTGCAGAACGACCTTTTTCGTTGGGATTTGAAGTTGTGCCTGTATTGTAAATCGATTCATAGCTAGATTGTGAAAGCCCAACAGTAAGTCCCATGTCGAAGTGAATAATACTTTTATCAAACAAAGACATCTTTGCATAGATAGGAGTCCAGACAGCATTAACACCAATTCTGTTAAGTAACTGGTTTGCTTCTGGACCACCAGTCAGGCTTATTATACCTTTAAAGGATCGACTTTTATCGAAACTTGTGGATAAATAATTCCCCTCAATTCCCCAAGACTCGTTAAAAAAATATCCACCTGATGCACCTAAATAGCTACCTGAATAGTAGGGGTCATTGATGGCAACACCTAGATGAGCAGTTCCAAAAAATTTTCCCTTTTTTGAAAAGGCTCGGTTTTGTACCACGCTAAAATCATCATCTTTAGCCGTCCAATATTTTTGTTCGAGGGCTTTTACATCCAGCTTATCGCTGCCGGCTTTTTGTTGTGCCATTGCAAAACTAGAGATCATCAAAGTCATTGCGATGCTAGCTGTGATCATGGATGTTTTCATCGTTCAGGCCCTTCTTTTCTTAATTCGTGCTCTTAAACAGAAACGGGTAGGTGACGATCACCTTTGTTCCGCCATTTGGAGCAGGGAATGTCCACTTGGCAACACGGTTGAGGATACAACCTTCAACTGTTGTGTCCCGCATGGTGGTTTCAGTAATATTTTGAGTTTCAACGGATCCAGTTCCGCTGATCGTAAACTTAACAGAGACTTTTCCGCCTAAATCTTTTTTGGCAGTCAATTGTCGTTCGTAACAAGCTAAGATATGTCCAATTTGTCGCTTGATGTGCTCTGCGATCACGTCACGATCAAGACCGCCAGTGACTTCGCCTTCATCTTCAATCAAGCCCACACCGCCGTCGCCAGTCTTTCCCGCTTTTAGGCCGCCCATGCCAGCAAGTGAATTTCCACCGGCCTTACCTGCCGTGCTGACAGCGACACCTTGACCGTTGCCTTCGAGGCTCCAGTCTTTGCCTGGTTTGTTTGTTGTTCCTAAAGCCGCTAAGGCTCGACCTGAGGGACCAGATCCAGCTTTGATGCCTTGTTGAACAATGATATTTTTACTGTTCGCAGTTCCTGCTGATACTTTTCCAACTAAGGATGAGATTCTGCCCACATTTAAATTTTTCAAAAGTCCTGAAACTTTACCAGAACCTCCAGCTTGTTTTTGAACTTCTTTCTTCTCGATTTCAACGGCTTGTGCTTTTGCTACTTTACGCTTTTGCATGCTTTCCATATTCACAATAATTCTTTGAGCTTCTTTCGGCTGCCAAGTCGTTAGTTTTTGCTCATGCTTAGGCATTAATAATCCAACCAGTGCTAAAATCAAAGCCAGACTCAATGCAACGACTGCTGGTTTTTTAGTTTCCTCGTCCACTAAAGTATTTATATTCATTCGGCTGATTTCAGAGAGATCTTCGATTTTAACTGTCTTTTGTTGAAGGACGTAACCTTCAAATGATTCTTTCAACCAAGTGTTTGTTTTTTTCACAGGCACTTTGATCGAAGGGTTGAGCTCAAACAGTTCAAAATTATTTTGTTTTTCTAAAATTTGAGTTCTAATCATTTTTGAGCCAAAGCTTAAAATAAAAAGTTGAACCTCATCTGAACCATTGCCTGCTTGATTAAAGTTTTGGAAAGACTGAAAGTGTTCGTAATCCTTTTCAATAATCTCAAAACTTATCGAGCTTTTATCAAATTTTAAATTCGCTTTTTCATTTAAATGACAGGACTGATGATTATTCACTCGATGAGGGTTAAGATCCACATAAATCCATTGGTCTTTTTGAAGTTGAAAAACACCTTCGAAGGCAGTGACAGAGTCATCTATGGAATTGATTTGACTGATACGAGATGATCCAAACGTACAGGGACTTTGGCTTGGCTTTACTTTCCAAACCTTTTGAACGCCATCATTTCTTTTTTGTTTGACTAACAAAGTCTTCATAGGTCCCTTTAAAATTAATTCTCATTACTTAATGTAAAAACTAGCGTCCCTGATTCTTTCGTCCATATCTCTTTTAACATCATAAAGTGGTAAAAATTTAAGTCCTCTTTTTTGAACTAAATAGGCACCATCAGGATTTCGAATCGTTCCTTTAACTGACATTTCAGAGAAATTCACTTCTTGAACTTTTCGAATTGTTCTTTTTTTGCCCTGAGCAAATGAGACGTCAGACATGAAAAAAATTAAATAGGCGAATGCGAATCGACGAAACATATTAACGCCACCTCTTGATATAGCTTACGGCAAAACAGAAGTGTTTCGAGAGGAAAAAATCCTGTTGTGCCATTTTGAGACATGTTAAGAATCTGATATCTTTGAATTATTCGAAATGTGATGAACTTATTTCCACATGATCTGCTCATTCTTTTTTCTGTGGGTGCTCCTAGGATCAACTGGAATTCTTTTTCGCAGATTTAAATCGAGGTTGGTAGGCAATTATCTGCAGAAGCTCTAAGGTGTTCTTCTGAATATAAGCCGTCACGGTGTCAAATTCCTGCCCCCAACTGACCACCCTTGAGTACACAAGGTAACTCCAAAACACCCGCTGGTTTTTCTTACACCCGACCTTCTGTCCCCCATTCCCCGGGGCACCGCCCGCGTTTTGATTTAAAGGAAATTCTTTTAAAATCCGCTGAGCACTGTGACCTGCAATGACCCTGAAGAAATTTTGCATGCCTTCTCGGCTTTGAGCTTTAATGAGTAAATGGATGTGATTGCCTTGGATGGCGTACTCGTAAACTTTCACTTGAAAGCGAACCGAATATTTTTTCATTAAACTTAAGATCATCTTTTTGTGGCGAAATAAAGATCTGGGACCCACGGCATGAATGGATTTTAAAGTGATGTGGTGACTTCGTTTGATGTTCAGTGGCCTAGCCTTTCGCCTTCTGCCGATAGCTAAGCTTCCGCCGTGTTCTTGTCTTGATTTTTTTGTTTGAGTTGTTTGATTTGTTCGAGTCGAAGATCGCTTTTTTGCCTTTGTCATGTGCACCGCCCCTGACCGGAGGGTTTTGCAAAATCACGGCGGGGGCGGTGCCCGCTGCATGTGGTTTAAAAAGAGAGCGGGCGGTGCGTGTTGCATGTGGTTCGGCACCCGGTGCCTGGCGCCCGGTACCCGTGGTATTATTTTTTGAGTGTTTTTAGGTAATCGAGCTTTTTTTCAATCCACTTTCGCTGCTCGGGTTCATGGCTGCTCGCTAAAGCTCTTTTATAAGTGCTTAATGCAGAGCTATTGTCGCCAGTTTTTGCTTGCGCTTCTGCAAGTAAAAACGTGAGTTGATGTTTGAGAATTGTTTTGGAATCCAAATCATCTAAAACATCCAATGCTTTTTTCCAATCTCCCTGCTGTGAAAGATGAACTGCTTGCAAGGCTTTTAAGTCAGCAGATGAAAGCTGCTGAGAATTAAACAAAACAACTAAATCTGCGGCCACACTAGAAAACCCCTCAATTTGAGAAAGAATTCGAATCTTCTGATATTTGAACACATCATTTGTCGGATCCAATTGAATGGCCTTTTCAATCAGCCAGTAGGATTTATCATTGAGCTTCTTTCGTTCACTGATGAGAGATAAATAAAAAAGGCCCCAAGCTCGGTTGGTTAACGTATCCGTTAAAGCCAGAGCCTCATTTTCAAGCTTAGAATACTGATTCAGAAAACAATATCCAAACCATTCTGCTAGATCTGATTTTTTAGATTCACAATTAAATTTTGATTTCTTCAAAGAGCTGTAGCTGTTTGCATTCCACTGATCAGGTATGAAAAATTCGATCTGTTGAGAGCTCATAGATCCAAAACCCACAGGTGCCACTTCTTGAACTGAAAGTTGAGCCCAGTTCACTGATTTCTTCTGGGTCGTTAAACTTTTCTTTGCGATCTCTGCGATTGAAATTCGATTTTCCGCTTGTTTTTCTTGAATGGGAGCTATCAATTTTTCGATTTCACTTCGTAATGTTTTTTGATCAGCCTCGCTTAATGATGCGGGTAGGGGCATGGTGCTTAATGCGCCGACGAAATGGTCGTAACACCGATCCAGTCCCTCTAGGATCTGAAGGGAAAGCACAAGGTCAGTGGTCATTTTTGATGCTGAATTGTAAGCAGTCAGTGCTTTATCCAGCTTTTCAGTTTTAATATTCAAAACAATCGAGAGCCGGTCCTCTTGGCTGGTCTTCACGCTTTGGGCTGTGAACTCTTGCTCTAGGATTTGTGCCTGAATCAAGCGTGCCTCTGCGCGCTCAGAGAGTGCAGAATCACGGGACATGGCCTTTGTTGCAGAACTAAAACTTTGCGTAAATTGTTTTTTATTGAATTGTTCAGTTGCAAGCTCTGTCCAGTATCTGGTGGCATGGGGCTCGAGGCCCTGCAAGACGAGGCCATCGATAAACCTTTTGTACTGCGGGCTACTTTTTTCTTCTGTGGTTGTAAATGAATTTAAATACTTTTCTTGGAGTTGCTTTTTTTCACTTGAGCTTGCAGATTGAATGGAATCTAGAATCATTTTGCGGGAAATATCTTTGTCGCCTTCAAGTAAGTTCAATTCCATCGATAAATCTTTCAGTGCTTTTTTATCTGCTGGATTTGTTTTTAAAAGTTGCTGGTAAGCCATTAAGGCCTGATTAATTTTTCCCATTAATAAATATGAATTTGCGGCCTCTCGGATGGCATCGTTGGCTCTTTTGTCAGTGGGGTAAAGATCAGCAAACTGCATAGACAGGTCAGCTCCTTTTTGAGTGAAGCCATCAGTGTATGACAGAGATACCGCCTGCCACAGAGCTTCTTTCGAAAGAGCACTTTTAGGATGGGTCTTTCTAAATTCGTTCAGCTGCTCTGCCACCTGTATTTTGGGTTGTGTGGTCAGAGTTCCTTGAATTTCTGAATAGTGAGCTTCTTCAAAAATCTTTTGTAAATTCTTAGAGCGTTCTGGATTTTCGGACTCTTTTAAAAACACAGAGGACTGAACTTTTAATTCAGTAAAATCCTTTCTAAAGTTCAGAATATCAAGTAAGAGATCTTGGGCTTTCATTCTGATCTCTTTTGAGTTTTTCTGAGCGAGTAAGGGCTTTAAGTACTCTTCTGATTGCTTGTCATTATTGGACTCATACTCAGAAAGGGCCAACTGCAACTGCACGGGTAGGCTGTGAACGCCGGTCGGGTGTTTGCGGATATAATTTAAAGATAAGTTTTTAATTCGAAGCTGCCGCTCTGGAGTTTTGGTTTTTTCATTTAATTTTTGAGCCGAAAAGAGAGCCGCATAGTTTGCATCATGGGTGATCGTGCTATCTGTCGATGTTTGACTGACCTTTTCGTACTCAAAGCTGGCATCATCAAACTGATTTTGTTGAAATAAAAGCTCTGCCAAAGCATAGCGGGTTTTAAAATCTGGCTTTGATGGATCATCACTTTTTAAGACCAGTCGAAGTGATTTTTCAGTCAGTTTAGAAAACTCCACATTGGTTTTGTTCTTCAGCCAGATGTCCCACCACTTTTTTGCAATTTCCAAACTAGTCCTTCGAAAGTCAGTCATGCAAGTGGTGTCTGCCCAGGTGGGCTCAAGCTTTGCTTTCCAAAGAGAATTGGTTTCACACAACAGACTTGCCTTTTCTAAATTTTGAAGAACATCATCACGTTTTTTCATATTTTCGTTAGCCGTGACCAAAATCATGTGAGCTCGAACTTGATAGGGGTGGTCCTTTTCTTTTTGGATGAACTCGTTGAGGAAGATTTGGATTTCCTTTTCTCGACTGTAGGACTCATAGAGCTTGGCCGTCATACTCATAGCTTCGCCAAGTTCTTCTTCATTGGTTAATTTCTTAAAAAACCCATACAGGTCACCAGCTTTGATCTTATCGCTGACAAACAAAACCATATCCCGAAGAGCTTCTTTTCTTAAATCATAGGATGTTGTTTGTTGGAATTTAACAGGATTTTTTTGAATCACTTCAGACAGCTTTTCGATGGCCTCATCGGATTGCTTTAAATTGTAAAGTGTCCAGGCCCACTTGTACAAACCATAAGAATAGACTTTGCTTTCCTTGAATTGTTCAATCTTTGAGAAGTGACTGACCGCTTCTTTGAATCTTGCTTGGTCGTAAAGAAGTTCTCCCAAAGCAATCAGGCCGTCAGCAACGAAGGCAGAATTGGGATGCTGGTCAAATAATTTTTTATACAAGACTTCTGATTTTTTAAACTCTTTCAATTGTTGGCAGGCAAAGGCATTGTTAAATAAAACAGAGTCCATTTCTTGGAACTTAGGAAATCTGTTTTCAATATCTGAGTAAACAGTTGAAGCCTTTTTAATCCAGTCCTTTCCCTTTTGTGGAGGAATCGGAAAAGACGAAAGCTTCAGAGTTTTTGAGTCTTGATGCAGGTCAAAAAAGCGGCCTGTTTTTGATTTTCGCATGTACAGCTCAGCCAAACGATAAAGCAAGTCAGGCTCTTGAGAGGTTTCCTTATTTCGTTTTAGAAGTTTTTGTAAACTCTCGAGTGCTTTGTCTTCTGTTTTTGAAATCATCAATTCTGAAGTGAGCTGCTTTTTTTCTTCGACATCTTGATCAGTGCTTTGATTCAATCGAAGTTCAGGCAGGGTGCCTTTTTCAGTTTGTGCAAAAACAAAGGAGCTGATGAAGAGGGTGATAGGGATTAAAAATTTCGTCATCATGGTGTTCCTAGATTTAGTTTCCCAAAACTGTGACAAGCTTAACCTGAGGAAACCCTGCCATGCTGGCCGTGTACATCACTTTTCGAAGGGTTTGGTAAGGTAGGTTTTGATCAGCTTGCAACATAATTTGGTTTTTTTCTTCTTTCTTAACATTGGGATCAGCTGCGATGGCTTGAAGTTCTTTAAACAAAGGTTGAATGAAGTTTGTATCCTGTGGATCCACGTCTGCTGATGCAATATCACGGTTCTGAATTCGAGCGACCCACTTATCGTTGACTTTAATATCATCGGTGCTCACGGAAATTTGAACTGACAAGATTGGGTTTTTGTAACTGTTAGAAGTCGGAAGTGCTAAATTTTGCTGAGGCTTGATCTCTACACTGGATGTGGCAAAATTTTGCAGCAGGAACACTAATAGTAAAGTGAACATATCTGTCATCGAAGCGATGCTTAATGTAAAAGTTGAGTTTTGATTTACATTTAAGGCAAAGCGTTTACGGCGACTCATGTTAGCCTTCCATCATATTGACAAAAACGATTTCAGGAAACATGTAATCGGTCATGATCTGTTGACCGGTCTTGTCGTTTTTGACTGGGAATCTGACTTTTTCATCACGACTTCTTCTGGCCTCATCCATGATGCTGACCACTTCTTTGTAAGTCACTTTTGAATCAGGAGCAAAATCGATTTTAAAAATATCAGGATTTTTTTGTTTTATTTGTTGTAATAAAGAATGAAGCTTTGCATGGTCAATTTGAGATTCTATTCCTGGGACTGAGTATGTGGATTTTTGACCGTTGATATCCAAAGTCACTGTGACTTTTCGGGTGGCATCCACTTCTAGAATCATATTTTTTTTGTTCTCTTGGACTTGTTTGTCGATGGCTTGAGTCACGGCTTGTGGAAGTTCGGTGTCAATCTCCATCACTTGCATAAATGCACTTGATAACAAAAGCACGGGCACGAGTTTCATAATCACAGCAAGCAAAGAGGCCAGATCAAGTTCTAAATCAGATGTTGAATGAATTTTTAATTTTTTCAATTGATGAGCCCTTTATGTAATGTCAGTTTTAGGATGCTTTTGTATGAGGTGCTGGTGGTGTCAAACCATTTGAGGTTGCCTTAACTGGCGCCTCTGGGAAAATATGAGCTCGGTTTAAGCTTGGTATATGGGATCCAGTCAAAAGCTCAGTCAGCTTCCCACATTTTTCCTGCAGCTGCTCGAGCAATTCGTTTTGACGAGAAAACAAGAACGAATATAAAACCATCACAGGGATCGCAACCGCTAAACCAAGTGCTGTTGTATAAAGTGAAACAGAAATACCATTTGCTAAGAGCTGCTGCTTGGTTGCAGGATCTGCTTGAGCCACCGCTTGAAAGGATAGAATCAAACCGTGAATGGTGCCCAGAAGTCCCAACTGAGTTGCAACGTTTGCAAGCATGGAAAGGTAATGAAGTCTTCGTGTGTACATGGGGACAGCTTCGCTCATTGCAATATCATGGGACTGAAAAATAGTTTCATCATCACGATCTGCTTTTTCTAAGATTGTTTTAAAAGCCTTCGCCAAAGGCTTCTTGTCCATTTGATTACACACCACAATCGCTTCATCTATTTTTTTAGACAGAATAAGATTTTGGATTTTGTTCATAAATTGATCGGCATCCATACCAAAGGAGAGGTACAGAGCTCTTGCTCTTTCAGCCACAAGTGCCGCAGAGACAACGCCTGTGATGACAAGAATCCAGCCCATGAATCCAGCTTGGTTGATAAAATTAAGAACGCTCCCCATTATTCCTCCCGGAGATAAAAATCACTACGACTTAAACAGGTTTTTAATCTGGTCGAGTCCATCTGTTTGCACTTGGAGGAAACGTACGGCGTATTGCAAAGCAGACTTTGTATTAAGTCTTTGTTTTGTATAATTTTTTCGGACGACCTGAGCCAAAACTTTAAAACCATTATGAAAAGTGACGCTTTCGCTGAAGTGAATGACCACTTGATCGTCAGGAAGTAGTAACGGTGTGTTGATCAGGACCAAAGCCCCGTTCTCAGAAATTGATGTGCACTCGCCGTCAAAAAAAGTTGTCCCATTATGACCCAATACTTGGGATTTAATGTCAGCTCTGGCTGCCTCTCTTTTTGAAAACTCATCTCTGAGGTTTTCGTTTTCTCGAATAAGTAGTGCCAATCGATCCTTCGAAAAGTCCACACATTCGCCCAGCATTTGCCAGCCTTCAAGATGGGGAGCCCAAACATAATTGTAATCTTGGATCTCATGGTTTTGTACCATACGAATCATGACCCCATACTCAAAGGGGCCGTATTGAGTTTCTCCGCGAAGGATGTACCAATTTTTTAATTCTAAGTTGATCTGACTGTAATTCATGGCCACCACCGTTATGCCTTAAAGTAAAGAAGTTGGATCGTAAGTGATCGAAATATTAGAATCTGCAGACAGTGTTTTCGCGTATCCAGATGCAAATCTCACAGAGTTTGTCACGGTCTCGTAAGACCAAGTATTCACTCCGATTGGAATGACAGTCCCATCGACTTTAACAACAATCGAATCAACGATGGGTGTTCGATCTAATGCAAACACAGCAGCAGCGGCTAAAACCGAATCTTTAATATTATTCAAAACAGTTGAAAAGCTATCACACAGGCTGTTTTTAGAACCACCAGTCACATCCGCAATCTGGTCATAACGCTGTTGAATCTTCTGAGAGGAATCACCTAAAGAAGCTAAGCAAGCGGCATCTCTGATAGAAATATTACTGACCTGGTACCGATCACGACGATTATCTGCAGTTGAGGCTGTTATCGCGTCTAGCTGAGAAACATAGTTAGCAACAGAGATCAAGTTTGGGTTTGAATAGCTATCGTTAAACGCGCTGCTGTTTGATGAGAAGTCTTCTTCGTCGCTGACGATAATGATAGATAAGAAAGCATCACTTCTTCTGAAATCATTATTGGGGCCATGATTTAAAGATCTGATCATACTTGCAAAAGCACGCTCATCACCGTTACCTTGAGTCCCAACTCGAATATTTGTGGTGAAAACAGAGTTCAATTGAGGCGTGGTTTTATTGATCACAAAGACGCCACTATCTGTATTGGCACCTTGTGGATTAAAAGATGGGTTTAAAAGACTGGCTCTGTTTCCACTTCTCCAGCGAGGACTGTAAAAAGCATTTGAATTGTACTGATTAAACCAAGTATCAGTGGTGGTGACAGCCATTCTAAAATCATAATTGAAAGCCACAAAATCTTGGATAAAGGAGGAAAAATTTGTCGCTAAATTTTGTTGTGATGAATTCATTGATCCAGAATTATCAACCACCCACATGATATCGATCGGGCGAGCTTGAATGCTTAAAGAAACTTTGAAGTTTTCTTCAGCTGCGAGGATTGAAATGCCGCCGCCAGATTTATCGCAGGCACTGAGTCCGATCAAGCTTGCGATTATCAGAGCTACTTTTGAGCTGGCGATTCTCATCATTGAGTTTTTCATTTTGGGTTCCTCCGTCGGTATGAAATCAAGTGGCATCATTCCAATTGAACCATAAACCTGTTGAAACAGTTTTTAACTATTGAAGAAAAATAGAAAGTCAGTCGGCTAACTACTTGATATGATCTTTGATTTATGGGTTTGATCTAAAATTGAGACAAGCTAAGTACTTAATAAGATATTAAACATAAAAATTTTTAAATGAAATCGCATTTTGCATCGTCAAACTTTTCATCAAAACATTCAAGATTGAAGGATTCAATTTTAAATTTTTTGCACAGGCTTTTGACAAGTTAAAAAACAGTCCCCTGATGAAACAAAACTAAAGTAAATCCAGTTGAGGCTTTAGAGATTTGATCTGATTTAATTGTTTTAACGTCTTCAGATTACTGAGGAGCTGTTCGGGTCGACTGGCTCCTAAGATCACAGTGCTGACTTGCGGATTCAGTGTGCACCATCCAAGAGCTAATTCAGTCATCGAGAGGTTCGTTTCAGCTGATAGTTTTTGTAGGCCTTTGACAACAAGTTGAGTGCGAGGATTTGTGAGCTCTTCTTGAAGCCAAGTCATGCCTTTCATGGCCATTCTGGAATCAGCAGGGATTTCTTTGAGATATTTACCTGTTAAAATACCGGAAGCGAGAGGGCTCCAAATGGTCAGGCCTAAGTTCATTTTTTTATAAAGTGGTGCAAATTCTACTTCCACTTTGTTTCTGTGAATCAAATTGTACTGAGGCTGTTCCATGACGGGACGATGAAATCCATTTTGAACTGCGAAGTTGTAAGCCTGATCGATTTGGCTGGCAGTCCATTCACTGGTTCCCCAGTAAAGAGCATCTCCTTTTTGAATCATCTCGTGCATGGCCATGACGGTCTCTTCGATGGGTGTTTCAGGGTCGGGTCTGTGGCAGTACACGAGATCAACGTAATCCATGTTGAGTCTTTTTAAAGACCCATGAATGGCATGCATCAGATATTTTCTGTTCAAAGTATTTTTAAAGTTAATGGCATTTTCGATGCCCCAAAAAAATTTAATTGAAACCACCATATGGTGCCTGGGGATTTCCATTTGTCTGAAGGCTTGACCCATTAATTCTTCTGCTTGGCCATTGGCATAGACCTCAGCATTATCAAAAAAGTTAATCCCGTGATCTAAACAAATTTTTAATGAGTCCTTGACAGCTGTTAGATCCATTTGCTTTGAGAAGGTCACCCAAGAGCCAAAGGAAAATTGACTGACACGAAGGCCTGAAGATCCAAGTTTTCTGTATTCCATAGTGGTGAAAGTATGTCTGAAAAAGGAAGGTGTGAGAATTAAAAAACGGGGCAACTTTCTTTTTTTGAGCTAATTGACCCATGGAATCACGTCTGTAGGTGTGCTCTGTGTTTTTTAGAATGTGATACTTTTTGTTAGAATTATCGCCTAGTGCTTAGATCGTGAATAGGTTCAGGCTTTACGAGCTTGGTTGGGTTCGGGCTTTACGAGCTTGGTTGGGTTCGGGCTTTACGAGCTTGGGTTCAGGCTTTACGAGCTTGGTTGGGTTCAGGCTTTATAAGTCGCAAAGGCGTTTAGGTTTTTATTCATATTTTAGTGGTGCGACTTTACTTTTTTTTTCGAGTACGAATAAAAAAGTCCATGGGTAGGGTCGACTTGTTG
>Ga0114979_10001667_pt1 | contig 14987 bp, 13 predicted proteins | sample S_140625_EF_Meta_FD_87315 | JGI IMG/M metagenome (GOLD analysis project Ga0114979, IMG submission 87315) | Freshwater microbial communities from Lake Simoncouche, Canada to study carbon cycling - S_140625_EF_MetaG | ecosystem: Environmental > Aquatic > Freshwater > Lake | place: Lake... | reverse complement strand
TGGGGCACAACGTATGCACCCAACCTCACCAGTGATGAAACGGGTATCGGCATGTGGAGTGAGCAGCAATTCATCACCTGCATTCGTGAAGGGAAATTGAAAGGCTTGTCGCGCCCACTGCTTCCTCCAATGCCTTGGCAATTCTACGCGAAAATGACCGATGACGAATTGAAGGCCATTTTTGCCTACCTGAAATCGACCAAGCCTGTTAAGAACATCGCTCCGGGTTACGAACCACCGGCAAGCGCAAGCGCTATGTAAAATGCAAATCAAAAATTCCCTTATACTCCTTACATTGCCGATGGCCATCGCTGTCATTAGTTGTAACGGCCAAACTGCTCAAATGAAAGAACAATCTCAGCCTAACCCGCTTTTATGCGACCCCGCCCAGGGCGTTTGCGAAATCCCTACTTCGAACGAGACTGCAACCTCAGTTCCGTCTCCCGTAGCCGTCGAAAAACCCATCAAAATCCTCTACTTCACCGATCCTATTTGCTCCTCTTGTTGGGGTATTGAACCTCAACTGCGTCGACTGAAAATGGAATACGGTGATCTTTTGGAGCTCGAATACTGTATGGGAGGACTGCTGCCCTCTTGGGAAGGTTTTAATGGCGGCGGCATTACCAAACCTTCAGATGTCTATCACCACTGGGAAGAGGTAAGCGAATACTATGGCATGCCTATGCTGGGCGACGTATGGGTCAAGGATCCTCTGCCCTCTTCTTATCCTCCGTCGATTGCGTTTAAGGCAGCTCAAATGCAGGACAAAGAAAAGGCCCTGAAGTTTTTGCGTCGATTGCGGGAAAATGTTTTCATTGAAGCCCGAAATATCACCCTGTGGAAACACATTTCAGAGGCGGCATTATTTGCCGGGCTTAATGTGCAACAACTGGAACAGGATTACAACGGACCTGCGCGCAGTGCTTTCGAAGCAGATTTGCAATTGGCCCGTCAAAACGGCGTGCGTGGCTTTCCAACATTGTTCGTCATGGACCGCGACGGAAATCGCCGCACCGTGTATGGCTTCCGTCCGTATGCTGACTTCGAAAGTGCAGTCAAAAACGTACTCCCAACGGCTCAAAAGTCGCCACTCAATACTGAAGTTATCAATTACTTCTCCGACTACAAAAGCCTGACGGCGAAAGAATTGTCTGTGTTTAACACCATCTCAATTGAACAGGCGCAGCAAGCTTTAGTTAAGTTGCAAACGGAGGGCAAGTTGAGCTGTATCGAGACACGACACGGTAACTTATGGAGACTTAAAGAATAAGTAGGATTACCGTATTGTGAATGGATTGTTGGTAACCACAGGGTTTATACCCAAGATTTCCATCAGTTTAATTGTTTAAAGTGGAGGGGTTTATCATCTGCTCTTTGTAGATTCGTAGCCTCTTTTGTAAGAGAAAATTTTAAAACCAAATTGATTTTTAACCCATGAAGAAAATCTACGCGTTGTCGCTGTTTTCAGCAATCGCATTTTGGGGATCAGCACAAACGTTCACCATGAACACGTCGCTGGTAACCACTGCTCATCATTCCGGAGGATGCACCGGAGTTGCCGACATGAATAATGACGGCCTCGACGACATCATCATTCTGGATGAAAGCGTCCAACTATCAATCGCATATCAGCAAGCTGATGGCAGCTTTTCCCTCAGCTATTTCGGTGCTGTAAGCAGCGAAGCCCAATGGGGAATGTGCATCGGTGATGTCGACAACGACGGTCACAAAGACGTAATGTGCGGCGGAGCTTATGATGACGTTCATATTGTGAACATCGACGGACCTGGAGCATTCAACGTGGTTGATTATCCATGGGCGGCCATCTTTACGCAAGGTTGTAATCTGGCCGACGTCGATAACGACGGATTTTTGGATGGATTCCTTTGCCACGACGATGGTCATAACATGATTCTGCACAACGACGGCACCGGTTCATTCAACAACGGTCAAAACATGATTGACATGGTGTTTTATCCTGAAACGGGAGGAAACGATAACAGCGGAAATTACGGCTCGGTATGGACCGATTTCGATCGTGACGGTGATACCGACTTGTTCATTGCTAAGTGTCGTCAATTCGTGAGCGATCCATTAGACCCACGCCGCACCAACATTTTGGTAATCAACAACGGTGATGGTTCATACGACCACACCAATCCAGTCACTGGTGAATCCTACGCCCAAGAGCGCGGCTTGGTGAATCTTGAGCAATCGTGGACCAGCGACTTCGCTGACATTGATAACGACGGCGATTTCGATTGTTTCCTCACGACCCACAGCGGCACATTGGAAATTTATGAAAACGATGGCAACGGATTCTTCACCAACCGCACTTCTGGTTCCGGCTTGGAATACTCAGGATTCTTCCTCCAGGGTAAAATGCATGACTTCGACAACGACGGCTTTTTGGACTTGATTCACTCCGGCGGTAATCACGACTACTACCACAATAATGGTGATTTCACATACACTCGTATTCAGAACACATTCATGAACAATGATGTGATGCACAGTTTCGGCATTGGTGACCTTAACCATGACGGATACCTCGATGTTTATGCAAGCTACGGTGATGGCTATGTAGATGCTGACAATGCTCACCCGGACCGTATCTTCATCAACGATGGTGGTAATAACAATTGGATTTCATTCGATTTGGATGGTATCGTCAGTAATAAAGATGCAATCGGTGCAATCGTTGAAATCAACGGTACTTTTGGCACACAAATCCGTGAAATACGCGGTGGTGAAAGCTATGGTATCACCAATACCTTCTACTGCCACTTTGGTCTTGGTTCGGCGAACACGGTTGATCAGGTAACCATCTACTGGCCTTCAGGATTGGAGACTACCATCGACAACCCCGCTATCAATACCTGGCACAACATTGCAGAAAGCCCTTGCCTATTGCAGGCTCCAACAATCGCCGCATTGGGAAGTACACAATTCTGCCCAGGTGGCTCGGTTACGCTGCAGGCCAACAACGCCAACTTGACCTACGAATGGAACAACGGTCAAACAGGCACTTCAATCACAGTCAATCAAGCCGGTAATTACTTTGCAACGGCAACAAGCGCTGAAGGATGTATTGCAATTACAGCTGCTATTTCTGTTACTCAAGCCAATGACCAGCCTGCTGCAATCATCCCGGTTGGTGATACGCATATCTGCGAAAACTCAAGCGTTACACTGACAGCAACACAGGGTGTATCGTATTTGTGGAGCAACGGCGCAACAACACAAAGTATTGATGCCTCTGAAGCAGGTAACTATACCGTGCAAGTTGTTGGTCAGTGCGGAACATCAACATCTACTCCTGTAGCTGTTGAAGTATCTGTTGCACCGGCTACACCATCGCTTACCAACATCGAAATCATTTCGGGCGAAACTGCAACGTTCACTGTAACCGATGGAAATAGCGTAAGCTGGTATGCCACTGCAACTTCGAACACTCCCCTAGCTAGCGGTAACTCATTCACAACACCTGTTCTGAACGCAACAACCTCCTACTGGGTGGAAGATGCAACTGTGACACCCGGTGCTGTAGCTGCAGGAGGTAAGTCAGACCAGACCATGAACAACGAAGGTCAATACCAACAGAACTCAACGTTTTTCTTGATCTTTAACGCTGAGGAAGACGTCATTATCAACTCTGTTAAAGTATTTGCTGATGGTGCCGGTGACCGCACCATTGCTGTTGTCAATGCAGCAGGCAATACCGTTGTTTCAGGCACATTCGCTATTCCTGACGGGGAATCTGTTGTTAACCTCAACTTTGAAGTACCTCAAGGCAATGGCTACGGACTTCGCTTGACAGACAGCAACCCACTGATGTGGAGAGATAAGGACACCGATACCCCATTTGACTATCCTTACGCTGTTGGTGATCTGGTTTCTATTACCGGTACGAATGTAACAGGATCTAATACCTATAATTTCTACTACTATTTCTACGATTGGAATGTTCAGGCACCTGACTTCGCTTGCACCACTGACCGCGTTGAGGTTCAAGCTATCGTGATTGGTGTAGAAGAAATCACTAGTGTGACTAACATGCAATTATTCCCTAACCCTGCCAGCGATATGGTGAACATCACCTTTGGCAGCTTAGTATCAAATGTGCTTACAACACGCGTCATCGATCAGACCGGTCGTGTGGTAAGTGCTCAGCAGTTCAACTGTTCAACCGGTGCAAACACACACCTTTTGAATGTGGCTGAATTAGCTGCTGGTGTTTACCAAGTTCAATTGACCATGGGCAACCAAACGGCATCCCGTGTAATTGTTGTTGAATAATCTTCTCAATTTATAATGGAAAGGCTGCCCGTGAGGGCGGCCTTTTTTTTTGAGTTCTAGTCCAAAAGTGGGCGCTAAATCTGCAATCTGTAATCGGTCATCCGTCATCTGTCATCCGTCATCTGTAATTTGTAATCCCCTTTTCTCCCTTAATTTTGCACTATGGAATTCCAGCGTGGCGATCGGGTCAAGTTTCTCAACGACGAAGGAGAAGGCACTGTTGTGGCTTTTCCTTCCAAGGGCTGGGTCTTGGTTGAAGACCGTGATGGCTTCACTTATGAGCATAGGGTTGAAGATTTGGTGCCTGTGGGCAGTCGATTGAAAGAGGAGGAAAAGTACCATTCGACCCAACCTGATATTGTGGATGTGGTGGAGCGAAACCTGGATCAGCATTTTGCCAAAAAGGCGCGTGATCAGTTTAAAGTACTATACAAAAACAAGGAAGCCAATAACGTCAAACGCAAAGGAGAGCTCATGGAAGTTGATCTCCATATCCATGAACTGCTGGACGATCACAAGGGCATGGGGAACAGCGAAATCATTGCCGTTCAACTCGAGCATTTTGAGCGTACGTTAAGAATTGCTGAGAATAAGAAAATTCCACGGATTGTCTATATCCATGGTGTTGGACAAGGGGTTTTGCGTGCAGAAATCCGCAAGATGTTGTATCAATATTATCCGCACTGCGAGTTTTTAGATGCTTCCTACGCAGAATATGGCTATGGAGCGACAGAGGTTCGCATAAAATCAATGCGCTAATCCACCATCCGTAATCCGTAATCCGTAATCTGTAATCCGTAATCTGTAATCTCCTAGTACCCCCCTCCAACCGCCACATACCCCCTATCGCGGTTGTATTCATCGGCGGCGAGCCACAGGGCGTCGTCTTTAGGCGCTTCGAGTAAGAGGCTGCTGCCCGAGAGAAGCACACCCAACAACATCAAAGGATTGAATTGGAATGATTGTCCGGCCTGCATGGCGATGGTCGATGCCAAAACACCGGCCCCCGAACCCATTAAGCCGATTTGAACGAACTTATACTTTCGGTAATCCTTCAAATGGGCCGATGCACCCAGGTTATCGGCTAGATCAATTTTCATATTGCCGTAGCCTACTTTGCGCACCGGCTCTGTGCCCACATTGTAGAACTGTACTTTCATACCGTCGGCCAAATCAGCCTCTCCGTTTTTGGGTTGCAACAAATCACCGCCATAGACATCGATATCGATTTTCTGATAGAGATTGGCGCGGCCTTTATCAATGCACAATGCAAAGTTGGGCTGGTCGAATCCTTCGATTCGTCCCAAGTTGGCAAAATATCCGTGACTGTTTTGAAAGAACTCCACTTCCCTTGCCGGAATCATCATGTCGTCGAGACGAAAAACCGGTTCGGTGTTGGAGAGAGCCAGATATTGAAGGCGTTTTCCTTCAATTGTTTCACCACTCAAGAGTTGCACATGATGGTTTGTTTTGCGCTTTTGGGCATCGGCATTGAGGACGAGTAAAGTGCAAAGAAGAAGTAGAGTCGTACGCATACGGCAACAGTTTTTCTTCTCGTACGCGCGCAGCAGCGCAAAGGTTACGCTTGTTGCTGCAGCAATGATTGAAATGCCTGGGACAAGGTCGGAAAGTGAAAATTGAATCCGTGATCGGGCGCTTTTAACGATATGACCTGCATACCGCGCAGAATCAATTCGCTGTCTGTCCCAATGAGCGCCGTTCCGAGACGAATCAACGGCGCAGGTGCGGGAATTCCGAAAGGAAACTTCATTGACTTGCGCATGGCCGCCATGAAGGCTGTGTTGATCATGGGCTCAGGCGCTGATGCGTTCATAGGGCCGACGATAGTTTCCTCTTGAATAATGAACGCCATCAATCGCAGCAAATCCGTGATATGAATCCAACTCATCCATTGGTTCCCCGAGCCTTGCGCTCCACCCTGCCCTAGTCCTACCAATCTTTTATAGATTGGAAATACACCGCCATCGGCGCCCAAGACCAATGTAATTCTCAATGCCACGCGTCGCGTATTGGGCGTGGATGCCGCAAACAGGGCTTTCTCCCACTGCCTAGCTACTTCCGCCATGGTGCCTTCACCATCAATCGGGCTCTCCTCGGTGTTGGCTTGGCTAACGTTTTCACGATAAATAGAGGCACCACTGGCATTGATCCAAACCTTCGGTGGCGTTTTGCACATCACGATAGCATCGCTAATGGTGCGAGTGGTTTCAACACGTGACCTTATGAGTTCAGCCACGTTGGATGCGGTGAAACGACAATTGACCGACTTACCGGCAAGGTTTACGATAGCGTCCGCCCCTTCCAAAGCGCGAATCAGCGATGGCTGGTCATTCCAGGTGGCATTAGCCTTTGCTCGACCAACGGTCAGTACTTTCCACCCGGAATCGATGAAATAACGTGTTAGATTTTTCCCTACAAAACCGGATGCGCCCGCAATAACTATCGTTTTCATATCAGACAAACAAATTCAGGCGCATACTGGTTCAATGAACAATCACAGTTGAAGGTTGAAGGTTATAGTAGAGACCTCAACAACCTTCAACTTTCAACCATCAAACTCCTCAAAGACGAAAGCCGTACATCGCCTCCATGCCGTTGGCGTAATATCCGCGAATCTCAATGTAGGCGCCGGCCTTACCTTGAAGGGCAGTCTCCACATCTGCAGGGGCATTCACCGCCTGCCCGTCGATACGCGTAATGATAAACCCTTTTTGCAAACCGATTGATTTGAACTTCCCGGGTTGAATATCGACCACCTTGGCACCTCCTGTTATGCGGAGTTTGCTTTGGTCTTCAGGCGACAATCCACCGAAAGTAGCACCGAGCGTTTGCACCGTTCCACCGGCATCCGCCTTGGCGAAATCCTCTAATTCGGCCCGGCCACTGCGGTTGCGCAAGGTCACGTCTACGACTTGCTGCTTACCGTCTCGCCATACCGTGACCTTCACTTTATCACCGGGGCGATAACGGCTCACTTGTTCCTGCAGCTGCGGCATGTTGTTGACCGGACGCTCATCCACCTTTTGAATAATATCGCCTTGGCGGATACCACTCTCTGCAGCCGCTCCGCCTTCTGATAAGGCTGCAACATAAATTCCGGCAACATCCTTTAAGCCCTTTTCATTGGCGATTTCTTGATCAACTTCATCGATTCTCACGCCAATGAAGGCACGCTGCACGTGACCGAACTCGATAATGTCTTTGGAAACCTTTTTAGCAATCGACGAGGGCACTGCGAAAGAGTAACCGGCAAATGCTCCCGAACGGGTTTGAATGGCGGTATTGATTCCAATCAATTCGCCGCGGGTATTAACCAGTGCTCCGCCGCTGTTGCCCGGATTCACGGCAGCGTCAGTTTGGATGAACGACTCCACTGGAAATATCTCCTCGCCATTCTGATTCATTCCTCCAAGTATGTTGATGTTGCGTGCCTTAGCGCTCACGATACCGGCTGTAACCGTGCTGGTGAGATCGAACGGATTTCCCACAGCAATCACCCACTGACCAATGCGCACATCATCGCTGTTGCCCCAAGTGATTGCGGGTAGATTCCCTTCATCAATCTTAATCACGGCGATATCCGTGCTCGGGTCGCGGCCAACCAATGTGGCCTCGTATTCCTTGTTATTATTGAGTGTGACCATGAGTTTCTCCACCCCTTCCACGACGTGATTGTTGGTGATAATATAGCCGTCGTTGCTAATGATGACCCCCGATCCTGAAGCACTCTGTACCTGTGGTTGCTGGCGGTAGCCAAAGAAATCCGACCACGGATTGTAGGCCGGCTGCATGGTCGTGGTGGTTTTAACGTGAACAACGGTATTGACCGTGCGTTCGGCTGCCACACTGAAATCTCCTGCGACTTCGGGAGCAAGGGATGCAAACGAGGTACTGTAATCCGCTGCTTGAACAGGTTCACTCCAGTGAGCTTGTGATGCAGATTCAAAAAACAGGCGGTAAGAGCCCAAGGCAACAACACCGCCGGCAAAGGCCATAGCGACTAACAACAAATTCTTCTTCATAGGTCTAAGCAAAATTTTAAACGTTAAAATGCGATTCAAAATTAAAAACGAGCGAACGAGATTTCATTGCACACGCTGTGTAAAATTGTGTTAAGTGTGTTGCTGATAACAAAGCCTGTGATGGATATCAAGGGAATTTCATCCATCCGTGAACCGAACTATTTTCGCGCTGTTTAGATAACCGATGCAGACTCGCCTTTCCATTTTCTTTTTGACGGCTCTTATGCTTTTCATGCTCGTTTCGTGTGAAAAGGAAATCACTATTGATTTGCCCCAAGCCGAGCGCAAAATTGTGGTGGAAGGCACCATTCTTCCCGGTGAATTTCCGCTGGTGATATTGACGTGGACGCAAGGTTATTTCGAACCAACAGATGCCAATTCCCTGCAAGAATTGTTCGTTCACGGTGCATCGGTAAGCATCAGTGATTCCGAGAACACCTATGAACTTACGGAGTTTTGTTCGGCCACTCTTGACACCACCCTACTTGCAATTGCATCGCAGGCATTGGGTATTTCCGTGGAAAGTTTACAAGCCCTGAACGTTTGTCTGTATACCAACTTTGCCCTCACCGGAGAGGTTGATGAGACCTACCGCATTTCCATAACCAAGGACGATCAATCAATTACCGGTGAAACGAAAATCCCGGGGCTGGTTTATCTCGACACTGTGTTTTTCGACATCCTGAATCCGCAGGTTCAAGACACGCTGGGTATCATCTTCGGCCGCCTGACGGATCCGGATACCAGCGGCAACGCCTATCGCTGGTTTACCAAGCGCATCAACCACTACAGCAATACTGTTCCGGATGAAGATTTGCGCGGACGTCAGAAGGATTTGAATTTCATTGCCCCGTTTGGTTCGGTTTACGAGGACGTGTTTTTCAATGGACTTTCCTTCGAGTTCGCCTATCCGCGGGGCATTGAAACGAACTCGAATAAGTTCGACGACAACAATGACGAGCGCGGCTATTTCAAAGTTGGTGATACGGTAGCGATTCGCGGATGCTCCATTGATCGTGCGGCGTACAAGTACATTAGGAGCATGGAGGCGCAAATCGGCAATCAGGGAAGTCCTTTTGCAACGCCCTTCAATTTGGAGTCGAATCTACAGGGTGGATTGGGCGCTTTTATCGGCTACGGTGCTATCTACGACACCATTGTCTGCGCCTACTAATTGTTGCGCAGGCAGTACAGCCACACTTCTCTCCATCCCTTCCATATACCGCGCTCAGCAACAGTTTCGTTGTGCCACAAGGATGTGAATTGACCTCCATTCAAACGCACCTCGTTGCGAAGGCTATCAATCTTCTCTAGCGCTTGTGCAGTTGACAACCGGAGATAACTTAGAAGCGTTGAGTCCATCACAATCACCGGGTGCACTGTGAGTGCCGTTTCTTTATTTGCAATCAGGTCGAACCACGGGAATGGCATGCTCGTACCTGCTCGAAAACCCGGTACATCGGCAAAGCCCATGGAGTAGTCGTGAAGAATACCGTTCTCGAGCAGTCTTCGATAGGTCACAGGCAATTCAAACTTCAGGTAATGCTGACGGCTATGAACGACAGGCTCCTCTATAATCGATTGTAGTCGGGAAATCTCCGCACTTAAAATAGAAGGTTGGCTGTGGCTTCTATAACCAGGATGAATACCCACTTGGGCTCCGGCTTGGCGCACTTCGAGTATTCGATCGTGAAGTTCCTCACTGCGGTAATCCACATTGATATCGAAGCGCGATCGGTCGGCAAGCAAAAAAAAGAACTTCAACTCGATGTGATGTCGATGACAGAAGTCGCTGATGAAATGATACGTATCGAAAGGATCCTCTTTATCGGCCAGCACGCAATTCAGACGTTCTACAGCCTGCTTCCACTTGCCTCGCAACACATCCAGTACGAGTGCACCGCATGTCCGGCGAACGCCTTTGTAGCGAAACGCGAACGCGCTGTCGACGTCAATGGTTGCCACAGGACGAAACACCGGTGGTGTAACAACTGTACCCGGAAAATGCTTCAGCAGGTCGCGCTCCATCTCTCGGCGCCAGCGATCGACCACGGCGATTGCTGTAACGTCGGGTCCGCCCCAAGACTTATATCCGGAAAACCTTCCGTGTTCATCGCGATCATGGATTGTATACTCTTCCATGCGCGAGAGCATATAGAAGGTACAAGCCAGCGGGTCAAATCGTCCGCTGCCGTCCAGATCCGGAAATGGAATAGTATTCCAATACTTTATTTCAGGGCGATGATTCAACAGCTCATCATTCCACAAAACTGTCACCGGGTCACAGTGCCAAATAGCCTGCGGCCCTGATGCATCGTAACACCATTTGGCTCCGTTATACTTGAGAAACTCCTCTTCTGAATCCGTAAAATCAAGTTCACCCTGAACATGCGCAAACAGTTGTTGCGCCGCGTAATGCAGTCGAGGATGCCGGATGCGGGTGAAGATGAGCACGGGATCAGAAATGCGTTAGAATGATGTCACACATGTGCTTCGCGGCCTGTCCATCGCCATAGAGCAATGGCCAATGCTCAAACCGTTCATTCAGCAGCGATTGACCTGCTTTCAGGATATTCGTTGCATCGGCATTGGCAATAATGGCATGACCGCCGGCCAACAACTCCACCCATTCGGTTTCCGGGCGCATGATCACACACGGACGCTGCAGGAAGTAAGCCTCCTTCTGAAGTCCTCCGCTATCGGTGCAGACCAGTGAGCATGCGTCGAGCAGAGCGAGCATGCTACGATACGATGCGGGCTCCATTGGGTGGATGGCAGGATAAGCAGAGCAATCGTAATGAAAAGCTTGCATTTGTCGATTCAATCGCGGATGGGCCGGTAATGCAATGGTTTTTCCTGTTTGAACTCCCAGGTTATTCAATCCTTCCAGGATAGCCTTCAGACGTTCAGGATCATCGGTATTGTTGTCACGATGCACGGTAGCCAGAATGAATCCGGACTTCAACACCTCAGCGGAAAGAGCTATATCGGGTGCCGGCAGTGCGCGAAAGTGCAATGCGTTGTCGTACATCACATCGCCCGTTGAAACGACCAACGGATGATCGGCCGAAGGTGCACCTTTGTAGGTCACATCAACTCCTTCCTGAGCTAGGTTGGACATTGCTGCGACCGTCGGAACAAAGAGCAAAGCAGAGGCATGATCGGTGATGATGCGGTTATTTTCCTCAGGCATCGCCTTATTAAAGGAGCGCAGTCCGGCTTCCACATGGATTAGCGGAATGCGCAGTTTGGAAGCGGCCAGAGCTCCGGCCAGTGTTGAGTTCGTATCACCGTAAACGAGGATCGCATCAGGCTTCACCTCCGGAATAATCTGTTCCAACCCCTGCAGCATGAGTGCCAGTTGAGCCAGCTGTCCGCCAGTGCCGCAGTTGAGGCGATAGCGCGGCTCAGGCATACCGAGTTCCTCAAAGAACACTTGCGACATGTTATCGTCGTAATGCTGTCCGGTATGCACCATGATTTCCTCTACTCGTCCCGACTCACAAGCAGCAAAGGCTCGCCCAAGGGCGGCAGCCTTTATAATTTGAGGTCGTGTTCCGACGATGGTGAGTATTTTCATCATGCTTTGAGCATCCCTTCATCGGTATAGCTGTAATAGCCATGATCGGTGACAATGAGATGATCCAACACGGGGCACTCGAGCGTTTGGCCGCTCTGCAGTAGGCGTTTGGTCAGCGCGTCATCTTCCTTACTAGGCTCCAGATTACCACTGGGATGATTGTGGGCCACAATAATACTCGCTGCATTATTGATTAGCGCAATTCGAAAGACCTTTTTTGGATCTGCTATGGTTGCGCTCAATCCGCCCTCGCTGATTTTATCGAGAGATATGACGCGATTGGCGCGGCTCATGGAGACAACCCAAAATTCCTCATGCGGCAGATTCCACATGAATTCCAGCAGCCGCTCGTACACATCGCGTGAATGGCGGATAACGGGCAGGCGTTTGCTTTGAGATGAGATTTTCCGTCGCGCCAATTCACATGCAGCCGCCAGTGTAAGGGCCTGTTTTCGAGTAATACCTTGAATTCCGACTATCTCTTGCCACTTCATGGCTCCTAATGTTTGCCAGTCGTGATTCAAACTGTTTAGGATGGTTCGGGCCAGAATCAGTTGACGGTCATCAGGAGCATGGCTTCCCAGTAAGAGGGTGAGTAATTCCGCATCGCTCAGTCCTTGAGGACCTTTGCTCATGAGTTTGTGCCCGGGGCGCTCATCGGGCGCCAGCAAGCAGAGGTTATCTTGCACTTTCATGGGGGCAAAACAAAAAAGGCTCTCCGCAGGGAGAGCCTTTAAGCATGCCTTAGAGGCATAGAATATTATTTCAACTTGTTCACGAACACCTGCGCCTTACCTTTAAGGTTACCGGCTTTGTTCTTGTGAATCACGTTGTTCTTTGCGAGTTTATCCAACATGCTTACCACCTTTGGAAACAACGCACTGGCTTCCGCCTTAGAAGACATTGCACGTAATTTACGCATAGCGTTACGCATAGTCTTGTGGTAGTACTTGTTACGCAGACGCTTAGCGTTGTTTGAACGAATGCGAGTGATAGCTGATTTGTGGTTTGCCATTTTTCTAAAAACTTCAAATTGGGGGCGCAAATATACGCAACAAGTTGAATGATGCAAAAAAAAGCCTCAGACAATTTCAGACACAAAACTAAACTGAAAAACAACAAATTAGCACACTCCACCCACCGATTGCACCGATTCCGAGGGCGGAATGGCAGCAGCGCTCGGAACGATATTGACTATTTTTGCCGCTCGCCAACCGAAAAACGAACGCTGTGATCAGAACCTCGGCATTACTCACTTTATTCATTATCGGCTCGTTGTTGATTCGCTTGAATCATCTCGAGAGTCAGTCGCTCACAGAGAATGAGCTGATGACGCTGTGCCGGGTGAATGGGATTGATGCGAACATGACGCCGGGGTTGACCTTAAACGTGGAGATCGATAGCACGTTTACACAGCAGGAGCTACGTTCACACCGCACATTCGACAACGTCGTGGGAGCGACTATTGCCGATAGCGGCAATGCGGCTGCCTATAATGTGATGCTGTATTGGTGGGCGAGCCTGTTTGGTGACAGCAATTTCTCGTTGCGCTCGCTTTCGGTTCTCTTTGGCGTATTGACGGTAATTCTGGGATACTACTTCTGTCGTCAACTTTTTAATGAGCGCACGGCCAACATTGCAGCTGCCCTGCTCAGTTTTCATCCTGTGCTGGTCGAATATGGACAATTGGCCCGCGCTTATGTGCCGGCATCGTTCATGATTTTGCTCGCCACCTACAGCATCTATCAGGTGAGTGTGGCCAAGCGTCACACCTGGCTTCACATTCCTCTTTACATCCTGGTACTTAATCTTTCGCTGTTGTCGCATTATGTGACCTTGTATGTCTTTTTATCGCATGTCTTGTTGGTGGCAATTTTCCACAGTCATAAAAAGGCATTGATTCAATACGCGATAATGGCCGTAATAGGCTTCGGACTGTTTTCCATTTGGCTGTTCAACGGCGGTTGGCAGGGCAAGAAGCCTATGAACATTGAGCGTCAGATGTGGCAGTTGAATTTACCCGTGAATGGTGAGATGCACAGTTATGTGAGCACTGCGTCTGATATTTTTGGCGACACGGCAACCAATTATGTTCGCATTTTCGGGGTGCACATTGAGGACCCTTCGTTGATGCTCTTGCAGTTTTTAATCTTTGCTTTACCTGCTACAGCATTATTCTTTGTCTTTCGCAAGGTGCGTAAGTCGGAGTATTTCCGTCCGGTCATGTTTGTGACCTTTCCGTTGGTGATGTACCTGGTGTTTGTAATCGTGATGGCATTGCGTTCGGGACATTCGATTCCGTTCGACATCCGCTATGCGATTTTTGTGATGCCATTTGCCTGCTTGTTGTTGGCTTTTGGTATCGATCGGATGATGGATTATAACCGTTCGACCAAAGCGTTCGGCTATGCGTTAATAGGCATTTTGTCAGCCGTCATGATTGCAGGCCTCTACCCTGCCCTTTCGAACCTAGCCAAAGAAGAACCATCGAATAACAACCGTTACCGTGAGGCCGCATCGTTTGCGCAGCGTGCGGCCTCCGAAGGCGACACATTGGTATTCAACAGCAGAAACGACGCAATTTTAGTCAACCTGTACTTACGCAAATCCGCGCCATGGCAACAAGTGATTCGCCCTGATGCTCAGGCGCCCATGTTGAAGATTCACCACCAGGACTTGGTAGCGCCGTTTATTCCGAAGGAATGACGAATGGCGAGTGGCGAATGGCGAGTGGCGAGTATTAGTCGTACTTCGGCTTTTTGTCGCGCTTCTCGGCGCGCTTTTCCGCTTTGGTTTTGGTAGCTACTTTCTTGACATCTTTCTTTTGATCTTTTGACTTTGCCATAGGGATTGTGTGTTTGGTTTGCGGAGCAAGTATAGAAAAGAATTACGGATGACAGATTACAGATTACAAATTACGGATGACAGATTACGGATTGGGCACGGCCCATTGGTCACTTGTCACTAGTCACTGGTCACTAGTCACTTCTCACTGGTCACTCTCATTCCACTCCGCATAGCTCGTTGGTGTCTCCTCAAGCTTGAGTTTGACGAGCTTCACCTCT
>Ga0114979_10001666_pt1 | contig 14992 bp, 13 predicted proteins | sample S_140625_EF_Meta_FD_87315 | JGI IMG/M metagenome (GOLD analysis project Ga0114979, IMG submission 87315) | Freshwater microbial communities from Lake Simoncouche, Canada to study carbon cycling - S_140625_EF_MetaG | ecosystem: Environmental > Aquatic > Freshwater > Lake | place: Lake... | reverse complement strand
TTTCGGCAGTCACGTCGTTCGCCATTTTCGCTAGTGACATATCCACGATGGGGTTCGAAGAGAGAGTCAAAGTATTTCCGGAGTTCATTGTTTCGTAATTGATGTCTGAGAGAGCACTGCATTCTATCCATAGCGCAAAAAACATTTCAATTTTCCTGACATATAGTGGAAAATGAAAATCGGCGCAAAAAACACAGAAAACACAGGGGCGTTGTGGTGCGAGTTACAAATTTGCAGATGGCGGGAATCACACAGGGCGACACTGTCACATGTAAAACTGGAAGAGGATATTTTGTCCACCGGACAAATAGTTTCCCCGAATGGCGGGAAAACCCTCGAAACAAGGAATCAAGAAATGAGTGACAAATCAAGAAACCGATTATAGAAAAAAAGGTCTTACCCTGCCTCTTGTAGTGTCGTCTTGGGCGCTCAATACGTGTTGACGCAGTGCGAACACAGTGTCACGCATTGGCCGCTTCCGCACAGGCAGATTTCGGTCTTCGGGGCTGCGGCCGCTGGGGCTTGTTGTTGGGGCTTGGGTTTGGAGGCTTCTTCGCGTTGTCTCTTGTGACCGATGATCATAGTTGATGATGTAGTTGGTTGTGTTTCGGGGATCTGTCTCACCGTTTGTGCCCTCATTCTATTTCAATTTCTTTTTCAAACAGTGTGAAATCCAAATCCGGGCAAAAACACAGAATCGAGAGCGTAGTCCAACGGCATGTTTTGAATAAAAAAAATGGCGGGAATCACATGTCACCACGGCGGACAATCTATTTCTCCACCCACAACCACTTACAAACTTCGACACATCCCATTCACCAAATGTCTCTTGCTTCTGACACATCCATACTCTTCCATTCTTCCTTCAATCTTCTTCACATGTCTCTCATCAAACCACATCTTCACATACACACGACCACACACATACCCCAACAACCTTCCAAACCCAAACATCACATCACTCACCTCATCCTTCAACTCTTCCCAGCTTCCAGCCTCACACACCTCAACCACTTCATCCCAGATCTCTTTCAATCTCAAACCCAATTCACCTTTCTCATTCTTCAAGCATCCACAAGATTTCATTTCTATACTTCTATTCTTCTATTCACTGTCTTACCGTTTGTGGCCGAAATCTATTTCAATTTCTTTTTCAAACAGTGCGAAATACAATTCGGCGCAAAAACACACTGTGTCACTGTGTCACATGTCAAAACTGGAAGAGGATATTTCGCTGGTCGGACAAATAGTTTCCCCGAATGGCGCGAAAACCCCATATATAGGGAATCAAGAAATGAGTGACAAATCAATAAACCGGTTATGAAAGAAAATGAGGGGGGAGGGGGGTTAACGGGGGGCGAAGTCCCCTGTAAAAAAAGGTGTTAGTGTTGGTGTTTGTTGGTTTCAGGAGGTTTCGGAGTTTCTATTTACTTACTTGAATTTCTCTTAATCTCACGCACCTGTTGCGTCTCTTGTCTTGTCTCTCGTTCATACCTTCATGAAGCATTCGTTGCAGACGACGTTTACGTCTAGTTTGCAGTTGCAGTAGCCTTGTCTGCAGTGTCCCATTGTAACGAAGCGGGTGTCCACCTTTTTCGTTCCGCAGCTGTCGCACAGTCGGTATCTCGGTCTGTGTTCTAGTACCGGTCCTGGTGTCGCTGCGAGGGCTATCGCTGTCCAGTAGTTTGTTGTGTCTGTCATGTTGATGTGTTCTGGTGTGTCTTGTAACTGCATCACCCTTTGTGCCCTCATTCTATTTCAATTTCTTTTTCAAACAGTGTGAAATCTAAATCAGGGCAAAAACATATGGGGCGATAGTGTCACCGTGTCACATGTCAAAACTGGAAGAGGATATTTCTCCGACCGGACAAATAGTTTCCCCGAATGGCGCGAAAACCCCATATATAGGAAATCGAGAAATGAGTGACAAATCAATAAACCGGTTATGAAAAAGGCATGGTAAATGGGCTCATCTCCCTGTAAAAAAAGTGTTAGTGTTGGGTTCAAGGGGGTTCGGAGTTTCTATTTACTTACTTACCTGAATTTACCTTTATCTTACGCTCCTGTTGATGGGTTTGGCGGCAGGCAACTGGGTGGGACAGTGCGGTAGTGTATAGGGTTCCAAGGGCAGGGGAAGCGCCAGCACTGCAGACAGATCAGGGCTGTTTCCCCGTCAGTATACGTGTGCGAGATAAAATCGCTTCTGTCGTCCAGGCCGCATCTGCAGTCGGCACATAGGCCGAACTTGTGATTGCTTTCTTCGTCATCGACGTCTTCTGGCTGTGTTGATGTGGTGGTGGTTGGTTCTGGGTACGTCGCAACAGTGTTGGCGGTTGCTGTCCAGTAGGTGTGTGGGTCCATTGTTGTCATAGTTGTTTGATGCGGGTCTTTCTTCTGCTCTGCATCCCAAATCTACCGCTAAATCCATTTCAATTTTCTCGCCATATAGAGGAAAATTGAAATCCGCGCTATTTTCACTGTAAACAGGGGGTGTTGACATGTGACCCCATGGGTGTGCCCTGTGACCATAAGGGGGTGCATTGACATGTGACCGGTGTTGACATGTGACCCATGGGGGGGCTCAATCAGGGGGCTTCATTATGGGCCCTAGGCGGCGGTCTGTCTTGGGGGGCTCAATCAGGGGGCTTCATTATGGGCCCTAGGTGACGGCACGTCTTGGAGCCTCTATCAGGGGGTCCATTATACGGGTACCCTGTTTTTACCCCTGTTTTAGGCTATTTTGCCCCCACCGGCCCCCGCCGCCCCCGGTTCCGCCCCCGCACCCCCTGTTTTAGGGGCTTTTTACCCCCTTTCCACTATTTCACTTAAATCGCACCCTCGTCATTTCAATTTTTTCCGCCACTTACCCGCCATTTTGCTCCTTTTCGGCCATAGAGGGGCAAAATCGCCCTTTATAGGCTTTTACGACATTTAGACCCTTTTTAGGCACTTTTCACCCTTTTTCGCCCTATATGCCGATAGGAGGCCATTTTACACCCTCGATTTTATTGGAGGCTATAGGGATCTAATCGGGTATAATAGGAGGCTATAGGGGTCTAATCGGGGGTTAATAGGGGCTATAGGGAGGCTATAGAGGGTTAATAGGGGTTAATAGGGGTTAATAGGGGTTAATAGGGGTTAATAGGGGCTATAGGGAGGCTATAGAGGGTTAATAGGGGTCTAATCGGGTATTATAGGGTCTAGGAGGCTATAGGGGGTTAATAGAGGCTATAGGGAGGCTACTCGGAGGCTATAGGGGGCTATTGGGGATTAAGGGGGGTTAATAGGGGCTATTCGGAGGCTATTCGGAGGCTATTCGGAGGCTATTCGGAGGCTATTCGGAGGCTATTCGGAGGCTATTCGGAGGCTATTGGGGATTAAGGGGTACAATAGGAGGCAGGCTAATTTTCGCCATTAGGGCTACACTCATTTTATTTTCTACATACATTATATATTACACATATGCCTCTACATGGTGGCGCTTTAAATCCACGCAATATTACATTCCTTGATTCATTTCTCGCTCATAAAGGTTCTCAATTTCTTGACCCTTATCTTCTTTTTAACGCTTTGCGCAAACCACCATACAATACACGCTTAACACATTTAACACTTTGGAAAATTGAAGCCAAAAAAACACATATAATGTATATAAGAACTCAAACTGTTTCTTATATACAAATAACCAAAAATGGCCCAAAACACCAATTTCACACAAAACAACCAATTCGCAGAAGGAGGTCACGCCAACAACAACAAAAATATTAAAAGCGACCTTGTATACCTTACCTTGAGCATGTCGTGTGACACTTTCTGGGATTATGACCTTCAACTTCCTGTAGATAGGAGTCAATTTTCACGAAAATATAACAATCAAACCGAAGAGGAGGCATTCCAAACCCTGTCACAATTTCTGTGCCTCCGAATGAAGCAACATATCCAAGATGATTTAATAAATACAGGAAGACGCGAAATGCTTTCAAAACTGGAGGAGGTCTTCCCAAAGTTTCATATTCATGGACAGACTTCGCATGAAATATTGTATCAAAATGACCCAACGAATTCAGCACACTGCCGCGGAGATGGAAAAATCTTCATATGTACACATTGTTAAAAATATAAGGGAGTGCGACTAAAATTCAATATTTTTATTTATATAGATATAGATATAAAATTGAAAAGTATTAAATATAAATATATATAATAATATATCATCAAACAAAACAGTCAAATCATGTCATCCGACCCCAATCAGTACTTCCAAAATTCTCAATACTATCCTCACCACTATACTCCAATGATAAATGTTCCAACTACAAACCGACTCCCAAGCCACGGGGAGCTTGTTGCATCCGTCGAGCTTTTGATAGCTCATATAACCAGTTTTGCGAATCGTCTTGACCGTATTGAATCCCGTGTCAACGACTGGGTCAACCTTGGTTTAGCGGAGCGAATGATGATTACTGAACGAAGCATCGATGCCCTAAAAACATCTAATAATGAAAATGGTACAAAAATAGCAGCGACGAATATAGAACTAGATTATGTATTTGACTCTATAAAATATGTGAATGAACGTATTGTAGATAACGAAAAAGTAATAGATAGAGTATCCGATATTCTTACAGAACATGAATCAAAGCTCCGCCACTCTAAACAGAGGTCACGTGACAACGCCAAAAAGTGTGCAGAGATTGGCGTCCTGCGTAGGCGGGTATCAAAGGTGGAGGATTTTACTACCGAATTTGTCGAATGTTTTGAAACACCTACACAGCTTAGGGGTATAGTTACACAAATGAGTGCTCAGGCGGAGGACTGCGACAGGACGTTGACATATATGGTGCGGTATGGTTGTGGGGGAGGATGTGCCGGTGAATCATTACCACGAGCGGATGATTATGACGAAGAAGATAGATTGGAGGCGTCTAAAAATGTGGAAGAATATTTTGCGAATTATGGCCAAGAAGGTGAGGTGGGTGAAGGTGATAAGGTAAACACGGAGGATAAAGTTTTAGAGGAAAATGCAGAGGAGGAGGAGCTAGAAGACGACGAAGAGTTTGAGAAGTTATAATAAGTGTATTGTAATATACTGTGTAGTATATATTACAATATAGTGTAATATTGCAGGTTATTTTTTATCGAGGAAGTCGATAGCGGAGATAAGAATTTGTTCTTGTTCGGATAATTTTTGAAAAATAAGTACTTTATCAAACTTTACGACGATAGTGCGTTGATATGTGTTGCGACATAATAAACACGCACCATCTTCGTTTAAGAAGGTATTTACTATGAATGCGCCTTTTGTTAGTTTAATTTCCGCGGTTTCGGTGTTAAGAGGTATCCACCTTATATATCGTCCCATTTGTATGTCATTTAGTTCGTTAATGTAGCGATAATCTTTAAGACGTGCATGTAAATCTTTTAATTCTTTTCCGGAAAGTTGTAACTTTTGCAGTATGTCATTCTTTTCCTTTTTTATTTTAGATGTGGTTAATCCAGCAACTCCTGTATTATTTTCATTATCGAGTGCTTTGAGGAGGTCTTCGACATTTAAACTCATAGCAGTATGTGTATATAGTTAATATAATATATTATTTAAATTGTTAATTATATCTACTAAAATATGCAAAAATAAAAAATACAAAAGATCCCCAAAAAAACGGGTATAAAAATGAGAAAAATGGGTCAAAACAAGAACCCCCATTTTGGGGACATAAATTGAATTTCGATTGCGGCGAATATTCTAAACATCCCCCGAAAACGACCATCCTTGTTTTATGAAAAAGAGGTTCGCCAAGTTTCGCCCCATCTTTTGCAAAAAGTCCCGCGAACATGTATCCAGACCATAATGCTTTAAATCTATAATAAAATAAAAAGTAAATAAGAGCATAAAGGTAACCCCACGAAAAAGGGAGGGCGGACGCCGAAAGAGTGATGATGTATGAAAATTTCAACTCTCGAGGTCCCTTTTTGAAAAATGGACATTTATAAATGTCCTTTTTTGAAAACCGGGGGTAGAGATTTGAAAAAAACATCGATTTCGTCACTCAGAGCATAATGCTCTAAATTGCTTTTTTAAGTTGAAAATTTTGTTACGATAACTTTTTTTAAAAATTATAAATATTATATGAAAAGGATTTAGGCATTTTTTAATGTAGTCTAAATATATGGAAAACCATGGAAATGACTACCAAAAAAGATGCCGAAAAATGCCCGATTTTTATATGCAAATTATGTGACTTTAAATGCTGTAAAGAATCTAACTATAAAAAACACCTTGACACCAACAAGCACAATCGACTACATGATACTACAAAAAAAATGCCGATTATCGAATCTAAACATTTTATATGCATTTGTGGTAAGAAATATATCCACCACACGAGTCTTGCAAAGCATAAGAGAACATGTGATAACCTTAGTTCAGATGAACTATTGAAATATGATAATAAAACTGACACATCATTAGCGTCAGAGTTAAAGGAGATGGCGACGAAGGACAAAGACGGTCTTATTTTAAAGTTGTTGAAAGACAATGAGGAGATTCGTCAAATGTTGAAAGATATAATACCTAAGATAGGTAACAATACTATAATAAATAATAATAATAACAGTAATAATACTACGAATAATTTCAATTTGAATGTATTTTTGAACGAACAGTGCAAGGATGCTTTGAATATATCTGAGTTTGTGGATTCATTGAAAATAACGTTTGAGGACTTATTGTATTCAAAGAAGAATGGGTTAGTGGAGGGTATAAGCAATGTGATGATAAGAGGGTTAAAGGAGTTGGATATATATAGGAGACCGATACATTGTACAGATAGGAAGAGGGAGACGATGTATATAAAAGATCATGAGAAGTGGGAGAAGGATGATAGTCATGAGATAATGAGGAATACGATAGAGAAGATAGCTGACAAGGAGAGGACGGCTTTGCAGTTGTGGACGGAAGAGAATCCAGATTGGATAGAGACGGAGCGTAAGCAGATGGAGTACCTAACCATGTTAAGGAATATATCGGAGCCGATAGAGGACGAGGAGAAGAATGGGAGGAAGATAATAAGGGCGGTGAGTCGCGAGGTGATAGTAGATAAGAAGGATATAGATATGTGATACATGTTTATGTGTGAGGTGTTACAGGAGCGTGAGAAATGCGTTAATTCGAAAATATAAAATGGTAAAAGAAAGTATTATAAAATGTATGTAAAATGTACATAAAAGTAAAAAAATAATATATGTAAAGTGTAAAGCATTGTGTGAATAATAGACGGTAACATATAAATGGTGTTTGAGAGTTTCACGTATTATAATATATTCGAGAGTGCGAGTAAGGCGCCACCCGATGAGTTAGCATATCAGAGAATGCAAGAGTCATCGAATGTCATACGAAGGACGGATAGTGGTGAGTTATATTATGACACAGTGTATAGTCCACGTATACCATATACGACAGTGAAAACGTATGATGATTATACGTGGTATAATGATTTAATAACGCATCACAAAATGTGCAATGATAAGAAAGAGATGAAGGAGAATGGAGTGTTATTTTTTTTAAGAGAGATGTTTTGTTGTAGGTGATGGGTGAGGGAGATATATTGTTGTTTTGTAAAAATACTTAAAAACAACAATATATATTTTATTTAGGCATCGTGATGTGTATTGTCGCCGAATGTCACATATATTACCATGCACATCCCCAATTGCTTCCTCCAAGAGCGGCATTTGCAGCCATTGGTTCCATATATGAGTCATCACCATTCATACCTGGTGTTGCAGCGCCTACCATAGGGGTATTAGGACCGGCGTACATGGAGTTGAAGTTTGGTGCTTGTTGTGTGGGCATACTACCTCCGTAGTTAGATGCGGGATTAGGCATCATAGGTCCTTGAGTTGGGAGAGGAGCGGGTGTAGCATATTGCTGAGATATTTGTTGTCCGCCGCCGGCTTGGGCGTTAGCATTAGAAGCTCCATTGGATGCTTTGTTGTTACCTTTGCCTTTCTTTTGTACTGGTTTAACGTCTTCCATTGTGATATCGAATGGTTTAGGCGTCATTCCCAACTTTCTGGCGATTATGTCGTCAAGTGTAAACCAGTCGTCGAACCTTTGTAACAGAATGGCTGTTCTTAACCTGAATCCTCCGTGAGTTAAAAGCATGAATAGAATAAATATAAGAATAATGGTTGTTAGGTTTATAGTTTCATAATATTTTCCACTGTATGTCGGAATATAGTTGATAATTCTGTCAATAAAGAATATTCCAACCATCATGAAGAGAAGCTCGATAACAGTTAGGGTAAAAATATATATAGATGAGTCATCTTCGGATACAAGAGGAAAATATTTCTTGGTAAAATAAATAAACAACATAACAGGTATGATAGATAAAACAGTGTACTGAATAATATTTAAAAGGTCTTCCTGTTTAAATTTAGATAGTTTGAAAACATAAGTGAAAAATCCCTGATTCGTAATAGGTTTTATACTGTCGTCATCCATTTTATATATGAATTATATTAAGAAATTAAATAAAAGAAATTAAATAAAAGAAATTAAATAATTATAAACAATTACAAATTACAAATTACAAATTACAAATAAAATACTAAAGATATTTAAAAGTATAGTATAAATTATAGTAAGTATTGAACTTTAAATTTATATTTATATTTATAATAACCGAATGTTAAAAAGACTTGCTAAATATAATATGAAGTGTCATTATTGTATCTCCGATGAAAATGGTTGTGAGGACCAAATAGAACATGAGGAGTATCAGTACCTAAATCTTATTAATGATATTTTAGAGAACGGGGTAACTGAGAAAGGTCGCAATGGAGTTACTAAATCTATTTTCGGTGCTTCGATGATTTTCTCTTTAAGTGACGACAGAATTCCTATATTAACAACAAAACGTACAGCATGGAAGACATGTTTTAAAGAGTTGTTGTGGTTTATTCGCGGGGATACTAGTAATGAAAAACTTCGCGAACAAGGTGTTCATATATGGAATGGTAATGCATCACGTGAATTTCTAGATAGTAGAGGTCTATATAACAATGTTGAGGGTGACCTTGGACCGGTTTATGGTCATCAGTGGAGGCATTTTAATGCACCATATATGGGTTGTGTTGCGGAATATAGTGGAAAAGGAGTCGACCAGCTTCAACAAATCATAGATGTATTAAAGAATCCTGACCCTAATGTTAGAACAAGTCGGCGGTTAGTATTGAGTGCATGGAATCCTTGTCAATTAGATGAGATGGCGCTACCACCCTGTCATGTGTTGATGCAGTTTAATGTATCGGAGGGGAATAAGTTATCATGTGCTCTTTATCAACGTAGCGGTGATGTAGGGTTAGGTGTACCGTTTAATATAGCTAGTTACTCGGCATTGACACATATAATTGCTAAACATACTGGATTAGTAGCACATGAGTTTGTATATCATTTAGGGAATGCACACATATATGAGGAACATATAGAGGCTCTAAGAGGACAGTTGAAGCGGAAGCCGTATGAGTTTGCGAAGATAGAAATATGTGAGACGAATGAGAACTGTGAGAAAATCGATAATTACCGAATTGAAGATATTAAATTGATAGACTATAAAAGTCATGAAACAATATTGATGAAAATGATTGCGTGATAAGTATAGTATATTATAATATGTGAAAGTTTAGGAGTTTTGTTTTGTTTTGTTTTGTTTTGTGATCAATAAAATAAAATAAAATAAAATAAAACAAAATAAAACAAAAGTAAAGTAAAATTAAATGATTGCGTATAAAAAGGTTTAAAATACTATTACTATGAATTATATAAGATTACTAATATGAGTAACAGCGCATCTATATCAGCAGCAAAGAAGAGACGGGGTGGTGTTCCTCCGCCTATGGGAAGTGGACCCGGTCAAGGGCAAGGTCAAGGGCAAGGAATGAGTTTGCCTCCTGGTTTACCTCCAAATTTTCGTCAACTTCCTCCACAGGTCCAGCAACAATTATTTCAGCAGTTACAGCAAAGGGCTGCTGCTGCCGCTGCTGCTGCCGCAAAGTCGGCACCTCCTCCTCCTCCTCCTCCGCAAGGAATGCACTCTATGCCTCCTGCTCCGATGCAAACAAGAATGCCTACGCCTGGTCCAGGCAACAGTACGATAAATGTACCTGGGCCATATACTGTAAACCCGGTTATACATAATCGAGCTATGGCTGAGGTAGATGGTATTCATATACGTGATTTGCCGATTAGTGCAGCGGGGTTACCATGTTTACCATCTGGTGCTGCTCTTCCACCGAATGTACTGTTTAAGTTGCATCATGATGAGTTGTTAAATATGGATGCAATACTTAATGAGCATTCTAATAGAATACAAATGTTGTCAAATAGGGTGGATAAAGGTGCGGGTGCAGGTGCATCCGGAGGAGCGAATACAGTATCAGATGGTAGTAATAAAATGGGCGAACGGGATAATTTTTCATATGATAAACTTGTAAATAATACCGATTTTATAACAAAAATCCTGGATAATATATTGACGAACACGAATTTATCGGATATAATCAATCAAATAGAGCCTCTTCAGAAGGAGAATGAGTCTTTGCGCAGTTTATTGAATTCTCAGCAAACTACTTTAAATGAGTTATCTGGTCTTGTAATGAAACTTATCGCAAACGGTTTGCCTTCATGTGGCGATAGTGGCGACAAGGAGTGCAACTATAATAATTATGATAGTACAACACATGATGTAGGAGAGAGTGTATATACCCCAAATGATGGTGAGTATAATGCAAATAATATCAATATGACCGAGTCAAATTATGTGTGTGACCCTGTAGATGGTGTTTGCAGTATATCGATTGATAATTTGGAAGAAGTGGCGAAGATGGACGAGGATGAGAACGGAGAACAGGAGGGAGGAGAAGAGGTAGAACATGATATACAATCATGATCTACAGATAAGATATAAACATGAGAAGTAACAGAAGCGTGAGATTAATCTAAATTCAAATAATATAAAAATACATATTTTATATTATTAAGTTGTGTAAAAATGAATGAGTATAATTTGATAAATATTAGTATAAAAATAAAGTAGTAAAAATAGATATATTCCTATGAAAGAAGTTATAGCTATAATAGTATTTTGTTTTGTATTATTTGTTTATTTACATGTATGTTTTCACTTGAAGAAGGTGGATGATTTAGAGATATATGAAATATGTCAGCCGTCAAAAGAGAAATTAGAGGAGGTATGTGATTTAAGGCAACCGGTAGTGACTGATTTTATTAATGAGAAGTTAATGATGAGTTGTAATTTAAACAGCATTAAAGCGACATATAGTGCTTATGACATAAAAATAAGAAACACGAAAGAGTATGATGACGAGACAGAATTGTATGTTCCTTTAGCAATAAGTGAATCGGTTGAATTATTTAAGAAGGACAAAGATTCAAAGTATATTAGTGAAAATAATTCCGACTTTTTAGAAGAGTCGGGTCTTATTAACTATTATAAAAACAATGATATATTTTTGAGACCATCAATGGTGTCATCCTGTTCGTACGATATAATGCTAGCTTCATTAAATGCCGAAACGCCTCTTAGGTATGATATGAATTATCGCAATTATATGTTAGTAACGCATGGTAAGGTAATAATAAGGTTGTTTGCACCGAAAGCGACGAAGTATTTATATTCGGTGAATGATTATGAAAATTTCGAGTTTATATCGCCTGTGAATCCGTGGAGTGTACAGGACAAGTATCGTTCTGATTTTGACAAACTGCGAAGTATAGATGTTGCGTTAATACCGGGGCAAATGATACATATACCGGCGTATTGGTGGTATAGTGTAAAGTTTGTAAAGTCGAATACATCGGTATGTGTATTCAAATATAAGACATATATGAGTGCTTTATCAATAAGCAATCATTTAATAATGAGGATGTTACAGAGGCAAAATACGAAACATGTTATAGCGAAGCAGATTAGAATGAACACACTGAGTTTGCCGAATGTACCTAGTGTATCTAGTGTATCTAGTGTACCTAATGTACCTAATGTATCTAATGTACCTAGTGTAACTAGCGATATTATAGAAGCTGAACATAACGATATAAAAATAGATATAGTAAGCGAGGGTGTAAAGACGTTCGATGCTACACAAGCGTGGGTGCATCCAAATGATAATGCGAAGGATAATGTAAATCAGGTAAACTCGGTAGTGTAAGAGCATGTTCAAGTAGGCTAATAAAATTGGAAAGATTAATATCGGATTTTTTGGAGAGTACAAGTACAAATGGTTCTCTAAATTGTAGAGGTATACGGTTTAAAAACTGTAGGTTAATATATTTATTATCAGTGAAGTAATTGTGAGGATAGTCAGAATAGTAGTTATATGATTTTTTAAAAATAATAATAGTAGAAAATATGAATGCTATAGACCATAAATCGTGTTGCTTATTATTTTTGGTCCATATGTAGGTATTTTCTTTGTTATCAGAAGTATTATTTGTTTCTGGAGAGCAGAATGGTCGTGTGCCGCCAGTTCCTTGAGATAGTGCGTGAATCCCGGATAATCCGAAGTCTATTATATATGGTGTGTTACTAGATAATTCGATTAAAATATTATCGGGTTTTATATCACCGTGAACTAGATTATGGGAGTGAATAAAAAGTATAGACTTCGATATAGTGATGCACATTTTAACGTAGTATGTGATATTATAAAATCTATTATCGGATAAGTTTATCCATTTGTGAAGGGCGATTGTATTTTTTATGCGCGGTTGAATGCTGAAGTGCATAATTTTAATTTTTTTCCTATTTTTATCTTTATTTTTGTTAGCAATATGAACATAGTAAGGTAGAACAATATTATAGGGATAAACGATACCCTTTCCAATGCGATACGTGAATTCTAATTCTGATGCGAAAATATCTGACTGGTCATCAATTTTAATAATAAAATTGTTTGTTTGAAACACTCCATATCGCGTATGCATATTTACTAAGTCATCTTGATATATTTTTAGTTGATAAAGATTAATAAGATAGTTGGATTCTGGTGTTAAAATATTATTAATAATTTCTTCAAATTCATTAAAAATATTACTACTTAAAGTATCGCGTAGATTTGAATAATCATGTTGTTCATCGTAGAAGTCGACGCAACCCTGTAGATATATTTCATTTTTTTGTTTATTAGAGATATAGTCTTGTAACTCGATATCATCGATAATATTATCAATAAGCGATGAAATGATGTTATCGCTATATTTGGAGCAGTCAATATACTGTGTAACAGTGGGTTGAAATTGTTGTTCTGGTTTTTGTTCTACTTCTTTAGACTGAGTATTGTGTATAGTAGTAACGGTGGTTGTCATAGTTGTAGTAACTGTTATAATATCTGGTTGTATTTTTGTTTTAAGAACTTCTATATTATTATGGTGATTAATATTAAATGAGGAAATATAAATAGATGAATTAGATGGTGTGGATGTACTTGTATGTACGTATGTTTGTGTAGGTGCAGTATGTGCAGTAGGTATAGTAGGTTTTGGTAGTAGTTTATTTTTAAAAATATCTAATTTATTTTTAAAAAATGATATAATTTGTTGAGGTATACTATTATTTTCTTGCATAGTGTTATATTGTCTATACTGTCTATACTGTCTATACTATTTGTACTACTTCTAGTAATAAACGCGATGTAAATGTGAATTTATTTGTATATAATAGTATACAAATATGTTTATATGGTTGTGCTAAATATAATAAGAGTTATTTAACCGAAGGTGGATTCTTCACAGAATTCTATATATAGGAAACCATCTTCGTCTGCTTGTTCTTTATAAATGTTACCGATAGGTGTTGTTATAGGGAAAACTTTATTATTAATAAAAAAAAATAGTGCAGTAGTGGATTGAATTTTAACTTTACTGCGTAAAATCGTTATAAACTGCCCCATAGTTATGTCGTAGGGTACAAGATATTTAACTTTATGTGCGGCTGCGACATAAGAGTTATAACTTGCAGAAGAGGGTGACATTTCAACGATTACGGGTATACGGTCTGGGTAAAGGGCTGTCATTTTGGATGACTTTACTTTTCTTTCTTCTAGTGGTGTTGTTTTTTTATAGTTTGAGGTAATAGTGGGCATACGAGTTATATAATGTATATATGTATATATGTATATGTGTATATGTGTATATGTATATATATATATATATATATATGTATTTTGTATTTATATTATATTATTAATGCGATATAATATAATATAACATTCTTTAAATTTAAATAATAAATTATAAAATCTAGTAGATTTTAGTATAAACTAGTTAAAATCATTATTCCATTTATGTAGAAGTCTTTGTGTATCTGTTTGGTATTGTAGTTTTAGTTTATGTAGAATATTAAGAAGTATATATTTATGGTTGCCTTTGATAAATTTTATACTTTGTTCAATGTGTTTGATGGAGTTATCAAGTTTTTGCATGGACAGAATGAAGTGTGGTGTTTGCGCGGTATTGTCGTGGTCGTTGTCGTGGTTGTGGTGTGTATTAGTAGAGTATAGAAGTTTTCGAATATCGTGCAATATTGTAGTATAGTGTTTTCTGATATGGTATCGAGTGAGTAGCAGTTGTTTGTATATAGTATAATCATCGTTATAGTTTTTTAATTTTCTAAATAGGTTGTCGATATGTTCATAAGAGCGTTTTCTTGAGTATTTAACATTTTGAATGATTATTTTGATACGAGGTGAAATAACAATGTTGTAATTTGTGGGTGGAGCGGGAACCATTGTTGGGCGTATCGATGTCGATACACGAGTAGGTGCTGATGTTTGCACAGGATGTGGTGCTGATGTTTGCACAGGATGTGGTGCCGATGTTTGCACGATAGTTGGGTGTATCATTGTCGACACACGAGTAGGTGCTGATGTTTGCACAGGATGTGGTGCCGATGTTTGCACATGAGTAGGT
>Ga0114979_10001665_pt1 | contig 14992 bp, 13 predicted proteins | sample S_140625_EF_Meta_FD_87315 | JGI IMG/M metagenome (GOLD analysis project Ga0114979, IMG submission 87315) | Freshwater microbial communities from Lake Simoncouche, Canada to study carbon cycling - S_140625_EF_MetaG | ecosystem: Environmental > Aquatic > Freshwater > Lake | place: Lake... | reverse complement strand
GATGAAAATGATTTAGACAAATACGTTTTTCATGCAGGTGCTTACATGAGATGGAAAGATGCCATTATACCGGTTGCAAAATTAGAATTCAGACCTTTTGCTGTAGCAATGAGTTATGATGCCAATATTTCACCATTGAAAAAGAGCAGCAATGGTCAGGGTGGATTTGAAGTTTCGCTAACTTATCAAAAAGCAAAAAGAAACAACAGCAGCTTAGATGCCATGAGATGTCCGAAATTTTAAAAATCAGATATAACATCAAATAAAAAAATTCGCTTACCGATTACCTTTTTTGTTTTTATGGATTGTTTGGATAACAGAGACCCCACCTAATCAGTGGGGTTGGCTGTTTGATGACATAAATTTATTTTGATTTTTTACTTTATTTAAAAAGAGGTCTTTAACTTGCACTCTTAAAATTAACAACATGTCAATCCAAATCGGCGCAACAGCTCCCAACTTTAGTCTATATGCTTCTATGAAAGAAGTTTTCCAGTTAAGTGATTTTGCAGGAAAGCAAAATGTATTGATCCTGTTTTTCCCTCAGGCATTTACTGGCGTTTGTACAAAAGAATTGTGTGGTGTTCGCGACGACATCAATAAATATCAAAACGCAGATGCTCAAGTGTTGGCCATCTCTGTAGATTCTGTTTTCACATTGGCAAAATTTAAAGAAGAACAACAATTAAATTTTCCATTGTTGAGTGATTTCAACAAAGAAACATCTGCTGCTTATGGTTCGATTTACGAATCATTTACCGATATGGGTATGAGAGGTGTTAGCAAAAGAGCTGCATTTGTTGTTGATAAAGCAGGGACTGTGCAGTACGCAGAAGTGTTGGAAAGTGCAGGTGATGTACCAAATTTTGAAGCCATCAACGAAACTTTAGCCAGATTAAGCTAAAGCTTTGACTTCCATTTTTCAAATTGTCATCAGCTTTTTGAATTTTTGTCATTTATTTGACTAACTTTAAAAAGTAAAATTATTTTCAATTGAAAAGTAGCATTTTCATATTTCTTTTTGTGTGTTTATTAGGGACGGTATCGATTGGTCAAACTACCAGCGGCGCCGACCAAAGCAATAAATATATACGCTACTACCCTAACCCAGCTTCTACATTCATTAATTTTGATTATCAAAAAGGTTATAGTTCAGGATATTCTTTATTGATTTTTAATTTCATGGGTAAGAAAGTATATGAAATCAAAAATACTCCTTCGAGAATGAACCTTTCTTTGAGTGATTTTTACAGAGGCATTTATATTTATCAGCTGAGAGATAAAAATGGGCAAATGCTAGAATCCGGAAAGTTTCAAGTTGCCAAATAAACACATCGAATTTAAAACCTCCTTCATTTTTCAAAGCCTTTTTTGTGTCAAATTGACTGCCGAATAAATATTGGCAATATGTTTGACATGACTACTTTTGCAAACTAAAATACAATTCACATAATGGAAGATACAACAAGCCCATCGGAAATTATTTCCACAGAAAATAATTCATCCGAAGAAACGAATCAAGACAACAATACAACTGAAATGTCTACAGAAGAGAAATTACAAAAAGAGATCGTAGAGTTAAAGGACAAATACATTAGAATGCTGGCTGAGTTTGACAACTTCAAGCGTCGTTCATATAAAGAGCGCGCGGAGCTACAACAAACTGCCGGGAAAGATATCATTATTGCATTATTGGATGTGCTGGATGATTGTGATAGGGCCGAAAATCAAATAAAGCAACATTCTGAAAAGTTGAATTCAAACGAAGGAACATTTTTGGTATTCAATAAATTGAGAAATATTTTACAACAAAAGGGATTGGCTGCATTTGAAAGTATTCAACAAGACTTTGACGTAGAAAAACATGAAGCCATCACCACAATTGAAGCAGGAGAAGACAAAAGCGGAAAGGTTGTAGATGAGCTGCAGAAAGGATATTATTTAAACGAAAAATTGATCCGCTTTGCAAAAGTGGTCGTAGGAAAATAAAAAAACATTCGCAATTATTATGTCTAACAAAAGAGATTATTACGAAATATTAGGCGTTACCAAATCTGCATCTGCAGAAGAAATCAAGAAGGCTTACAGAAAAGTAGCGATGCAGTTTCATCCAGACAGAAACCCTGGCGATAAATCAGCAGAAGACAAATTCAAAGAGGCTGCTGAAGCTTATGAAATCTTGAATGATTCCGATAAAAAAGCGCAATACGATCGCTATGGTCACAACGCTTTTAATCAGGGCAGAGGCGGCGGCGGTGGAAGCTATGGTGGCGGCATGAATATGGACGATATTTTCAGCCAGTTTGGTGATATATTTGGAGACGATAGCTTTAGTGGTTTTTTTGGTAACAGAGGCGGCGGCCGAGGAGGTAGAACTACCGGTGGTGCAAGAGGCAGTAATCTCCGTGTGAAATTAAAAATGAATTTTGAGGAAATGGCGAAAGGCGCCAATAAAACCATCAAAATTAAAAAATACGTAAAATGTAATTCTTGCCAAGGATCAGGAGCCAAAGATAAAAACAGCGTACAAACTTGCGGCACCTGCAACGGCAGTGGTCAGGTAAGAAGAGTTCAAAATACTTTTTTAGGTCAAATGCAAACCGTGACGACTTGTCCAACTTGCAATGGCGATGGAACGTCCATAACGGTAAAGTGTACCAGTTGCAAAGGCGAAGGCCGAGTTTATGGAGAAGAAACGGTGAGCATCGATATTCCGGCAGGTGTTCAGGAAGGGATGCAACTGAGCATCAGCGGCAAAGGAAATATTGGTGAAAGAGGTGGTGGTTTTGGTGATTTAATTGTGGTGATTGAAGAAGAGCCGCATCCACAATTGCAAAGAGATGGACTGAATGTTGCTTTCGATTTGTACATTTCTTTTCCAGATGCTGTTTTTGGAACGCAAATAGAAGTGCCGACCATTGATGGTAGGGCTAAAATAAAAATTCCAGCTGGCACACAAAGCGGTAAAATATTTAGACTAAAAGGCAAAGGTTTTCCACAAATAAACAGTTATGAAAAAGGCGATCAATTGATTCATGTAAATGTATGGACGCCGCAGACTGTGTCATCAGATGAAAAAGCCATGTTGGAAAAAATGAACAAGACAGGTAATTTCGATCCTAAGCCGGAAAAGAATGAAAAGTCTTTTTTCGACAAGGTTAGGGAGATGTTCAGCTAATTTCTTCTTTTCTTTTTCTTATTGCCATACAATTTTATTGCTTTCTCGATAAGCAATAAGAATTCTTTTTGCAAATGATTGGAGGTGTCGGCCGCCGACTTGGCCAAGTTTTGTATGTCCACCCAAGATTGATTTTTTATGAAAGGCGATTGCTTTAATTTTAAAGCAAACATTGCTACTGCCGTTGCGAAATTCAATTCTTTGTTCACGCTATCTGCAGTTGAAACGTTGTTTGAAACATCAAAACGAATCTGTTTAAAAGCTGCCGTTGTATCCAAGTGAAGTTTGTATTTTAAATCGAGTGTTGCCAATGATTTGAGTGAAGAATCGGTATTCGTTTCTGTGGGTAAGATTTCAAATAAAGCAATCACATTACTACCACTTCCAATTTCACCACCTTCGAGATAATTGGATGAATCTTTAAGCGCTTCTTTTTTATTGTCGAACCCAATCAAACGATAAGATTGAACTTGAGCAGGGTTAAATGTGACATTCATAAAAACATCATCAGCAACCGAATAAAATGTTTGTGAAAGCTCTGTTACCAACACCCTTTCTGCCTCACGAATATCATCCAAGTATGCATAATTTCCATTCCCTTTTTTTGCCAGCGTTTGAAGTTTTGAATCTTTAAAATTACCCATACCCACGCCCAAACAAGTGAGATAAACACCGGACTGTCTTTGTTTTGAAATCATATCGTCTAGGGCTGCTTCGCTGGTTTGACCAACATTAAAGTCTCCGTCGGTGGCGAGTATGATGCGATTGTTTCCACCTTTTATAAAACTGTTTCTTGCTACTTGGTAAGCTATTCTGATGGCAGACTCTCCCGGTGTATCGCCTGCTGCATCCAGCGCTTCAATTGCTGTGAGGATTTTTTCTTTCTCACTTCCAGATGTAGGCTTTAGCCAAATTTGAACGTATCCACCATAGGTTACAATCGAAACGGTATCCACGGGACGTAAATTTTTTACAAAAAGCTGAAATGCAGCTTTCAATAATGGCAGCCTGTTGGGCATATCCATACTACCAGATACATCTATTAAAAAAACAAAATTGCCGGGCGGTACTTTTTCAAAGTCTAATTTTTTGGCACTTACATTAATGTGCAGCAGTTTTTCTTTTGCGTTCCAGGGACAAGCAGTTAAATGTGATGCGACATGAAATAATTTGTCTCGATCTGGTTTGTGATAACCCAAGTTGAAATAGTTGATCAATTCCTCTGTTCGCACCGCATCTGGCGGCACCAAACTGTTCATATTTAAAAAACGCCTCACGTTACTGTAAGACGCTTTATTTACATTTAATGAATATCCGGTATTTGGGTATGTAGCAGCTGATACAAAGTCATTTTCTATGAGTTGAAAATAGGTTTCTTCGCTTTCACTCCAATGCGTGTTTTCTGTCTTGTTGAGATCCTTGGTAAAAGAAATTAACTTGGGTTGGTTTTTACTTACCGCATCTGCAGTGAGTTTAAGGATAATTGTTTGCCATTGGGTTGATTTTACGGCAACTGTTTTGTTTTCATATCCATCTAAAGTAATGGTAAGCGAATCATTAAGTTGTTTTGTGTTGATACCAAAGCCACCAGAACTTGCACCTGAAAAAAAATAGGAACGACCTGAATGTAAAAAAATTCGAGCGTTTGATAAAGGTCTGTTTTTTTCGTCTTTGATTTCACCTCGGAGATAATATTGGCTATAAGCAGTGGTTGCTAATAATGACAACAGACAATATGTAGCGAGTAGTTTCAAGTGGATATATATTAACCTAATTTACGGAATTTATTTTGCAAAAACCGAACCACTACTCCACTATTTGATATATTTCTTTCAAATTTCTACCCAAACCATCATAATCCAAACCAAAGCCCAGCAAGAATTTATTTTCCACTTCAAATCCAATGTACTTTATGTTGAGTGGATATTGTAACGCATCTGGTTTATGTAACAATGCTGCGATTGAAATAGATGCAGGGTGCTGATCTTCTAACTGAGGAATGAAATCACTCAATGTTTTTCCGGTGTCTACAATGTCTTCAATGATGACAACATCCCTATCTTTTAATGACACATCTAATCCGATTGTAGTCAACACTTGTCCCGTGCTCTTTACTCCTTTATAGGAAGCGAGCTTTACAAAACAAACTTCTGCTTCAATTTCGAGGGTTTTAAATAAATCTGATGCGAACATGAAAGAACCGTTGAGCACCGCAATAAATAACGGCCTTTTGTTTTTATAATCTTCATTGATGGCATTTCCAATTCTTTGGATTTCTTTCTCAATTGCGGCAGCCGATATAAATGTTTGAAATTTTTTATCGTGGATGGTTATTTGATTCATTCGATTTAATTTGATACAATCAGTTTCATTCCAATTTTCAACTGATCTGTCTTTAATTGATTCCATGTGCGCAAATCTGCCATGGTTACTTTGTATTCCTTCGCTATAGACAATAATGTTTCTTTGGCTTTTACAAAATGAATGGTTTTGGATGTGCTGATGTTGCTTTCAACTTGTTCGTCCGGTTTGTTTGATTCTTTTATCAAAACTTTTGACTTTAGTGATAGCACTTGCCCTTTTTTTAAAACATCATTTTCAGTTAATCCATTATAGGCCATCAAATAACTTAATTGAATTGCAAATTTTTGTGAGATTTCGTAAAGGGTTTCAGTTCCAGTTACAGTAAATGTTTCCTGAGCACCATCTGTTCTTTTTCTTTCCAAATAAATCCAAGTTGGCGATTCCAATAAACCATCAATAAGTAAGTCGTTGTGATCTAACAATGTGATGAGTGGGATGTTGTATTGTGTGGCTATCGCAAGTAAGGAAACGCCAGAATCGGCATAAACTGCTTTCAACCCGTTGTATGTTTTGGCTTTAAACTTAGCGGGCTCCAGTGCCTTATTTATTTTATTTATAGAAGTTGAAATGATGTTTCCCGGTGTGGTTTTCACTTCGAAATCCCTTTGTTGAAAATCAGGCAATTCTTTCAACACTGCTATCGTGTAAGCGTTTAAGTTATTTTCTTCAATTATTTTAATAATCAATTGTGGGTAACGGGGATTGGTGGCATATCCGGCCTTTTTCAAACCGTAAGCCCATCCACTGTAATCGGCGGGGTCTAGATTAAACAAGGAAGCATAATGAGGCCTGGATCTTAAAAAATCGCTGTGGTCTTGATAACTGTGATATGCGCTATCGTATTTCCTGAAACACTCGCCTGCAGCATCGTCATCATGATAAACGGCCTCACCTGTCCACTCGGCCTTACACTTGATACCAAAATGATTGTTTGATTTTTTTACCAACACGCTGTTGCCAGATTCGGATTCAAAAATCCCTTGCGCCAAAGTAATTGCAGCTGGCACACCAACACGTTTCATTTCATTCATCGCAATGTCTTTGTACATGTCGATATACTGACGCACGGAAGTTCGCTGTGCATCAACAACAACGACCATCCACAAGGCAATGAAAAGTGAAATTAATTTTTTCAACCGTTATTTTTTTCTAATCAACATTAAGCCATCGCGCAAAGGCAAAAGCATTTGCTCTACCCTATCATCTGCAAGAACATGATCATTAAAAGATTGTATGGCTATCGCATTTTTTCCTGTCACCGGCTCTTCTAAAACTTGGCCATGAAACAAGACATTGTCTGCAATAATCCAACCTCCTTTTTTAAGCTTTGGCAAAGTTAATTCGTAATAGTCAATATAACGCACCTTATCTGCATCAATAAAAATGAGATCCCAAATCTCATCGATGGTTGGAATGATTTGCAATGCATCGCCAACATGCAATTGTATCTGTTGAGAAAATCCTGCACGCTCAAAATTTGTAGCTGCTGTTGTCGCATCTGCTTCTCGAAGTTCAATGGTGTGTAACATGCCGTTGGCCTGCATACCTTTCACCAAACACAAAGCGCTGTATCCGGTGAATGTGCCTATTTCCAGTACTTTCAAAGGATTGATCATCTGACAAAACATAGATAGCATTTTTCCTTGCAGGCTGCCACTCAACATGTGTGCATGCTTGTGCATCGTGTTGGTTTCTATTTCAATTGCATCCAATAATCCATCTTCCAATGATGAATATTTTTTGGCATAGGCTTCTGCTAAGGGATTAACAAGATCCATTTTAATGTAATTGTTTTTCTGATTTTTTTGAAATGATTAACAAGCCTAAAAAGGTAACCAATCCATTGATTAAAATCAACTCATTGCCTATTTTATACCCGTTAAATATTTGATTAGAGCAGGCTGAAAGACCTAAAGAAACATGTAACTTTTTTTCGTACCATTCAGGGCTGCTCAAGACATCAAATCCCAGCACCAACATCGGCGCAACAATACAGATTAGCCAGATGAAATGTTGCTTAAGTGCTTTTTGGGTTAAGATTCCAAACGCAAATAAACCCAGTAAAGGACCGTAAGTAATGCCTGCAAATTTTAAAATAAAATCGATGATGAGTTTATCATTAATCGCTTTAAAAACCAGCACCAATGCAAAAAAGAGTAAGGCAAAACTTAAATGGACTTTTAATCTTTTTTTCTTTTTTGTTTTTTCATCATCGCTTGATTTATTCAGTTCGAGAATGTCGATACAGAAACAAGATGTGAGTGAAGTGATTGCACCATCTACGCTTGGGAATAATGCCGAAATCAATGCAATGATAAATAGTACACCAATGGTTCCGCTGAATGCATCACTTAACGCAATGGTTGGAAACAAATCATCTGGAGCTACATTGATGTTCATTTTGGTAGCATACAAGTATAAAATTCCACCTAAAAACAAGAATAAAAAATTAACCAGCATCAACACTGCCGTAAAGCTCATCATGTTCTTTTGAGAATCTTTTAAATTCTTTACGCTAATATTTTTTTGCATCATTTCCTGATCCAATCCTGTCATTGCGATGGCAATAAACATCCCTCCTAAAATATGTTTTCCAAAAAATGAACCGGCCTTAATGTCTGTATTAAAAATTCGGGTATATCCTTTCTCATTCAACAACTGCAGAGCTCCCGAAAAATCTGTACCCAATGATTTGATGATGACAAAAATACAAACAACCAACCCAAGCAACATGCCTGTCGTTTGTAACGTGTCTGTGTAAATAATGGTTTTAACACCTCCTTCAAAAGTATATAGCAAAATCATCAATAGAATGATGAATGTGGTTGCGATGAATGGAATGCCCAGTTTGTTTAGGATGAAAATCTGCAAGATATTAATCACCAAATAAAGACGAGCAGTGGCGCCCACAGCCCTTGACAGAATAAAAAAAGAAGCGCCCGCCTTGTGCGCGTTTACGCCTAATCGATTTTCGAGGTAGCTATAAATACTGGTGACATTCATTTTATAATACAATGGCAACAATACAAATGCTATTACAATATAACCGAGCAGATAGCCGAGCACAATTTGAAAATAGAAAAAATTTCCACTACCCACACCGCCCGGAACGCTCACAAAAGTGACGCCGCTCAATGAAGTACCAATCATGCCAAAGGCCACCAACATCCAGTTGCTTTTTTTGTTGCCAATAAAAAAGGACTCATTGTTTGATCCTTTAGATGTATACCAAGCAACCGTTAGTAAGATGAGAAAATAAGCGATGACAAAAGCAAACAGAACAACTGGCGACATGAAATGAACAATTTAATAATGAATAATTGTTTTAATTTTTTGAAGATAAACAAATTTGTTTTCCTTTGTTTCAAATTTATGGTATGTCTATTCAATCTATTGCTGTTTTTTGTGGAAGCAGAAAAGGAAACAATCCGCAATTTGAGCAAGCAGCTCAACAATTAAGTCACTTGCTTGCCGCACATCAGGTTACCATTGTATATGGTGGCGGAAATACGGGATTGATGGGTGTTGTTGCAAATAGCGCTTTGGAAAAAAAAGGAAATGTGATTGGGATAATGCCAGAATTGTTGAGGGCGCAAGAATACCAACACGATGGACTTTCTGAATTGCATGTTGTAGACAGCATGCATACCCGAAAATGTATGATGTATGAAAAATGTGATGCTGCGATTATCTTGCCTGGAGGATTTGGCACTTTGGATGAAGTATTTGAAATGCTCACTTGGAACCAACTGAACATTCACAGCAAGCGCGTTTTCTTTTTAAATACCGATGGATTTTATACCCACTTATTGAACCATCTTGAAATGATGAAGACGCAAGGTTTTTTATACGATCATCCAAATGTGCAGATTGAGGTTATTGCACAACCTGAAGAATTGATTTCTTTTTTGTGATGACTTACTTTCTTTGAAACAAAGCAATATTATATCCGGCTCTAAAGATGGGTACAGAGCGGTTGAATTGATCTTTGTAGGGTGAGAATGGCGACTTGGCTACATCCCATAACACTGAAAAATAATAATAAGATTTCTGTTCGGGAAAATCTTTTCCATTGGAAATGCCAGCGCCAACTAAAAAGCTATGTGCATCAAATTTTAATTTTTGATCTTAATAACCAGACCCAATTGAGGGAATATAATTGTATCGAATCATGTTGAATTCATACTGTGCTTGAGCGAATAAAAATTTCGCAGGAAACAAACGAACAAAAGCACCTGGCCCATATAATTTTTGACGCAGCTTATCACCTCCTGGTGGATTAATATCTCTTTGTGAAGTGTAATTGAAACTAATAACTGCTGCTAGATCAATGTATTTATTAAAGCTGTACCCAAAGCAAGGACTTGCTCCTAAAATAGTTTGTTGATTGCCAAATCCAAGGTTAGCAGTTCCTCCGGTAAAAACATTTTCCTTTTTAAAGAAAGCTTCTTCTTGTTGGGCATTTGTTGATAATGCAACCATGCAACTAAATGCCAATACGATACATTTTATTTTATGCATTTGATTTGAATATTTTTCCACTGTTTAGAATGTTGTTGGGGTCGAAAGTTTTTTTAATGTTTTGCATCAATTTTAAAGTCACCTCCGGAAATGCAATGTCCATGTATGGTTTCTGTATCAACCCAATTCCGTGCTCACCGCTGATGGTTCCACCCAAAGCTGTTACCAACGTAAACAAATCTCTTAAAATAGGAATTACCAAAGGATTGTTTAAGCTGTAAATACAACCTTCTTTTTTAATTCTGATGTGTAAATTGCCATCTCCGGCATGTCCATAACAAACAACGTTAAAATCATGTTGGATACCCAATTCCTTAACGCCTTTGATGAGTGCGGGCAACGCTGCTCTTGGTACAACCGTATCTTCTTCAATGGTGTAGCCTTCTATTTTTACAGCTTCTGCTGTTCTTCTGCGCAATTTCCATAAAGCCTCTTTTTGTTGGGCATCATCAGCAAAAAACACTTCACCACAATCAAAATCTGCGAGCAAATTGGCTATGGATTCCATTTCAGTCATCAATACATCCAAATGATTACCATCCAATTCAATTATCAAATGCCCCGCCATTTCATCTGTTACCGGAACGATGGAACTATCTACAAATTTGCTCACAATTTTCAATGCATTGATCTCAACCAACTCTAAAGCACTCGGCACAAAACCCGCTCTGAATATAGCACTCACGGCTGCACCTGCTTTTTCTATGTCATTAAATGGCACCAGCATTAGCAAATCGTGTTTTGGATATGGAATCAACTTCAGCACAATTTTGGTTACCAAACCTAAAGTACCTTCACTGCCAACTATCAATTGCGTAAGATTATAACCTGTTGCATTTTTCAAGACATTGGCACCTGTCCAAATGATTTCTCCTGTGGGCAATACCACTTCCAAATTGAGTACATAATCTTTCACCACGCCGTATTTTACTGCCTTTGGACCGCCGCTGTTTTCTGCTATGTTTCCACCAATAAAGCAACTGCCTTTACTGCTCGGGTCGGGTGGATAAAACAATCCTTTTTCTTTAACAGCATTTTGTAACACTTCTGTAATCACACCGGGTTCGGTGGTGACTTGTAAATTCCTTTCATCAATTTCAATGATGTTGTTCATTCTTTCGAAAGAAATTAAAACACCTCCCAAATGAGGCAAAGCGCCGCCGCTCAATCCCGTGCCCGCGCCCCTTGGTGTAACCGGAATCAAATGCTGGTTACAGATTTTCATTACCGCACTAATTTCTTCCGCTGTTTTGGGTTTTATTACAATATCTGGTAAGAAATGTAAATTTTCCGTTTCATCATGCGCATAGTCGTTTTTAGTTTGCTCGTCTATAAACACATGTTGCTGTCCAAGGATTTCATAAAACTGTGTCAACAAATTTTGTAAATCATTCATATTGCCAAACGCTTCTTTTTAATAAAAAACAAATTTCGGAAAAATGCATCAACATCTCTCAACTGTTGAAGCTTGATTTAAAACTTTGGACAAAGTGATTGACGGGGTTGAGATGAAGGTAGGAAGCCTTTCTTGATGATGCTGCATTCTGCTGCACCGTTACCATAGTTGTATTTTTTTAAATCCGAACGGGTAATGTCATAACTGAAAATGCACTCCAATTGTTTTAAATGCAATCCAAGCATGGGGATGATACCGTCGTTCCATCTGTAATACATTCCGGCTATCAGTTGCTTATCTCCATTTTCAAACAGATTATAATTTAAAACTGAACCGGCTACAAAATTGGTTGCATTGGCTTGTGTTGTAAAAAAAAGATTTGGCTTTACAATTACCTTATCGTTGAGTTTTACAATTGCATTCAAAAACCCAATGTGTCGCATCGGAATAATGTTATCGGTTGCATTGGAACTGAAAAAAGTTTCTTTTGGTCTGTTCACATGATGAATGGAATATCCGAAGTTGATGTAGATTTCTTCCGTTGGAAAATATGCATAATTTAATCCGGCTTGCATATCAAAATAGTTGACAGCATTGTTTTGCAGCACCACACTTGTGGGAAGTGTATTGTCAAAAAAATCGCCGTCAAATTGATCAGGAAATTTTAGATTTTGGGTATTGATGGATTTGTTTGCCCAGCCTAAATTGAAACCTGCACTCAACAAACTTGAATTGCCCAACATTTGATGATATGCAATGGAAGCATATATTTTATTAGAAGTAAGATTCCCAGCTCCAGCAACATCACTCAGCAACAGCATGCCCACACCCATCCAGCCATTGTTGAGTTTATTGTTTAAAATTTGTACATCCCCAAAAGCACTGAAAGTCTTGTATGGAATGGCCATGATATTGCTGTATTGCTTTCTGGCATGGATTCCTAGCCTGTAATCTGCATCCGGAATAAAACCCGTATTGGCAGGATTTGTGCTTAATGGGGAACTAAAAAATTGTGAGAAATGTAAATCTTGTGCATACAACATGCATTGCAAAAACAGTTGCAATGCAATTGTCAAAATGGATGACTTTAAAAATATGTGTCGACTTTCTTTCAATTTAATTTATTTGATTAATGTGATGTCTCCTGTTTTTTTAACTTTTGTTCCATCGGTTAAGATGGCATCTAATGTGTAAACAAAAACATCCATGGGTTGCAATTTTCCTTTGTATGTACCATCCCAACCTTTATCGATATCATTTGACTGAAAAATCAATTGTCCCCATCTGTTGTATATTTTCCAGTCCAATTTTGCAATACCAAAACCTTTCACTTTTATGACGCTGTTCTCCCCATTTTTTCCGGGGGTAAATGCGTTGGGCACATCCAATAATGCATCAATTAATGTATTCACCGGCAATGAAAAAGTATCGGTGCAATTGTAAGCATTGTAAGCAATTAATTGAGCGATAAAGGTTCCAGTGCTGATGTATTGATGTGTTGGATTCATCTGTTGTGATGAAGCTCCATCTCCAAAATTCCAGAGATAGCGCTCAGCTCCGACAGACAAATTGGTAAATCGTGTGGGTGTATTTCTTTCGGGCGGATTGGGCTGCCAACTAAAATTTGCGGTTGGCTTTTCCGAAACCGTAATGGTGAAAAAATCGGAAGTGTCTATGCGGTTGCAAGTGTTGGGGTCTCTTGCTATTATTCTAACTTGGTATTGTCCGGGTGTTGAAAATGTTTTGATCGGATTTTCAACATTGGATGTAGTACCGTCGCTGAATTCCCATGTAACATCTGTTGTTCCGGATTGATTGATGAATTGCGCTTGATATGGAGCGCAACCAACAGGAGGTGTAAACAACTTTGCATCAACAATTGGATTAACATTGACAATCATTGAGGTTGTTTCCGGCGAATTACAGAATCGCTCATCGTTTAAAGTTAAAGTAACGGTATATGTTCCAATAGTAGGAAAAGTATGCGTACCATTGATCGCCGTTTGTGTGGGAGATCCGTCACCAAAATCCCAGGTAAAACTATTGGCTGTAAAGCTGCCACTGCTAGCAGTGGAAAGGTTGTTGAATGTGTAATTTAAGCTGGTGCAAGGCAAGTCTTTTACTGCATTAAATTGAAGTACTGCTTTATTGTCGCCAGCTTTTATTTTCAATCGAATGGTATCTCTGATGTTACAGGTTGTTGAATCTTCGGCGATGATGGTAACGATGTAATTACCTACAGCAGTATAATTGGTGAAGGTGCTGAAGTTGGGAGCAGTGGTGGTATCTCTTAATCCGTTTCCAAAATCCCAGTATATTTTTTTCCCTTTCATCAAGGTATCTGAAAAATCTACTCTAAAAGGAATACAACCTGCGGTATCATTTCTGATGGTATTTATGGAAGGTCGAACACCGGCAGCAACACCAGCAAAATCCATGGCAACTTTTACAGCTGCGAGATTGCAATTGCTGCTGCCATTGTTGCGTTGCCAAGCGCCTGTTGTGGTTGGAAAAACTGCGCCACCATTGCAATTGGCGCAAATAGCCTGATATATGGTACCATTAAAATCGAAGCGACTGGTACCACCATCAACATGATCACCGGTGTTGCCTCTAAACTGACCAAAATTGGAACCAAACAATTGACTGGTAGCATCGCGCTTCATTACAAAAAAATAAAAATCTTCCCCATCCGGTGCACCAACACTGGTTAATGGGCTCACCAAGGGCAAAGTATTGGTCGTTCCATTTGAATAATTTTTAAAAACATTGATGCCCCCACCCCAACCCGTTACATACACATTTTCGCAGCGGTCAACCAAAAATCCAATCGGTGAAAGATTGGGTATGGGAGTGCCGTTTCCGAAAACAGTGGAATAAACAAATCCAGATAAATCGGGTTTTAATTTGCAAATAAATTGAGCGCTGTTGGGTCTGCTGAATGCGGCATTCACAATTGGCCAAGTTCCAGTAGTTGTTCCCATTACATATGGAAAGCCATATTTGTCAAATTTCAATCCATATACGATGTCCATTCCGTTTGTACCGATGTATGTTGATTTGATTATACCGGTTCCGTCTAGACGCATTTGAAAAACAAAACCATCTGTTACACCACCTCTATATGAATTATATAAAACACCTGATTGATTTCCTGGCAAGTTGTTGCTGGTAGTACCTCCGGCAACAAACAACGTATTGGTTATCGGATCGATGCTGCTGCTGAAACAACCGTCGTCACCACTACCTCCAAAAAAACTACCAAAAAGATAATTAGACAAATCCGGATTGAATTTTAAAATCAAACCATCTTGCAACCCACCACCAAATCCACCGTTTGAATTTAACGTATTGCCTCGGGTAGGGAAATTAGCCGATTGTGTACAAGACGCCAATATGATGTTGTTGTCTTTGTCAAGTATAACCTCACTTCTGGCATCATCACCATAGTTTTGCCTGAGCCTGTCTGCGCCATCGGGCAATTCGTATTTTGATCGAATATTCACACCATCATTTGCAGTTCCACCAATGCG
>Ga0114979_10001663_pt1 | contig 14995 bp, 5 predicted proteins | sample S_140625_EF_Meta_FD_87315 | JGI IMG/M metagenome (GOLD analysis project Ga0114979, IMG submission 87315) | Freshwater microbial communities from Lake Simoncouche, Canada to study carbon cycling - S_140625_EF_MetaG | ecosystem: Environmental > Aquatic > Freshwater > Lake | place: Lake... | reverse complement strand
AGTGTACTATAAGTTGTGACAGTTAATGTGTTTGCATTTGGGCTACCACTTGTCGCAACTATGTATGGTCCAACCAGTCCACCGTTATTTCGTATGCTAATATCACCGAGTTGTATAGGTCCGGCTGTTTTCGCTGTAGGCAATGTTAATACAATTGCAAACCCAAACGTCCCTGCAGTCCCCAGACTTCCTGTTGCAGAAGTGGTTAGTGTTCTATTAACGCCAAACGGCGATGTAGAAATTGTAATATTATTACCACTTATAGTATTGATATAATGTGTACTATTTGCAGGTATTCCACCGAATGAAGTGGTAAACTGAACACCCTGTCCGATAGCTAATCCAGTAACCGAGAAAAGTGTTACAACGTTTGTCCCCGTAGTAGAAGAAGTTGCTGTTATTGATATGTTTGCGGGTACTGTATATCCTTGAGTCAAATCAACTGCACTACCCCCTGATCCTGCATTATAAGTTGCAGTATTTACTTGAAGAAACACAGAATTGGTTGAAACTATTCCATGAGTTGTAGATGTATTCAAAGTTAATATTGTTCCACTTGCGCCAGATACTGATGCGTAGTTTACATGGAATGGACCTATCGAAGTAGCTGTTACAGATGGACCGAATGTTCCGTAGGTACCACTTAGTATATTTAAGTTTATTTGTCTTCCGGCTGGTATATTATGAGGAATTTCGGTTGTAAGTGTAAGAGTTGTACCTGAAATCGAAGCACTTGCTAATTTAAATATTCCACCATTGAAACATTCCATGTATTTCAAACTCGGTCCACTACTTACGGAAGAAGTTGTCAATAAAGGACCAGAAATAGATGGGGGTTTCGATAAACAGAAACTATAATAAGCAGATGTATTACTAATTGATGCGTTATCTGTGAAACCAGTCATGTGTGTAGCACTGAAAGCATTTGCCAGCGATGTTGCAATACGTATAGTGTTTCCTGAAATGAGAGATACATAGTATACTGTATTAGCAACCAATCCAGGAGTTCCGGCAACCGCAACTATTGGTGTAATTTCTGTTCCAATTGTCAGGCCATTTGGCGAAGATATTCTGAATATATCGCTGGCTACAGACAAGATTGTAAAATTAGGTGATATTGATAATACTACGTTCGCCGTAACATTCAAGCTTGCATTTGTTGTAAATCCACTAATAGCAGTTCCACTACGGGCATTTGCAAGTGATGATGCAAGTGTAACTACACTTCCAGATATTGAGGCTATGAAGTATTCTGTATTAGCAGCTAGTCCCGGACTACCAGCAACTAATGTTAGTGGAGTAATAGAACTTCCTATTACTAATCCGGAAGTCAATGAAACCGTAAATGATCCCCCCGTAACTGATACTAGCGTGATTGGAACGTCGGTTATGCTTCGCGTGGGGTTTATTTTGCTTTTAATTGTTAATATACGATTTGTTGTAGCATCTAAATTTATACTTGAAGTGTCTTGTGGATCAATCCATATAATTGGATCTAAATCTGCAACATCAAAAGTATTTTTATATAATTGAAGTTCGGGTTGAAATGGAGTTAATGATGGAGTGGCAAACCTGTTGAATGGATGTGTTGCCGGAAGTGAACTGCGCACCCCCCATTTCCACGCCAAATAACCTTCTACTTCTCGGTATTCGGCTACATCTAGCTGACGATTATAGGAAATAACTTCATTTATAAATCCAGTCCAATATGAATTATTGCCCGGAACAAAGTTTGTTCCCAAACGAAATGTAGTTCCACTGAAGTTCGTATTTGGAAGCGTAAGGGATAGCGTAGCTGTTAATGATCCGTTCAAAAATAACGACATAGTCAATGGAGTAGCAACGATGGTAATGATGTAATATGTATTTGTTGAAATCGTAAAGAATCCGTTACTCGCATTTGATTTGAACAAAATATAGCCCGTTTTTGAATTATTTGCTTGAATATGAAATCCAGATGGGTCGTTATTAAATTGCTCGCCAGCACTAGTTGCGTAGGAAAATAGACGTTCATAATTTGCAGCAGCTGTGTCATTGCGATAAAATACTAAAAATTTGGTATATGTTTTGCTGTTATTTACCACATCTGTCTTTGATAAGTAATCGCCTCCATCAAAAACCAGATCAAACTTTTGAGGATTTGTAGATGTTGTTAATGTAGGCGAGCTTGCAAGAGCGTCGCTCGTTAAGTTGTTGCCAGAATTACTCTTATCACTCCAAAACCGAACGGATTGTCCAGTTCCAGTTACTGCAGTTGTTCCAGCCGTGTCTGTAAACATACTTCTTAAATCCGCCCCATCATACCACATGATGCAATTGGGAATATCATTTGGAACAAAGTTGCGCGAAAAGGGACGAATCTGATTATAGTATGGGTGTGAAGCGGAAAGAGAACTTTGAAGACCCCATTTCCACGCCAAGTACCCTTCAATCTTCTGGCGATCGGTATTCGATAAAGTATCATTGTATACTAATATTTCCGATATGTTTCCATTAAGATAACGCGAATTTGCTGTAAATGGAGACACTGGGACAATTATATCACCTCCTATAAGTGAAAATGCCGAACCTACATTTACTGCTGCTGCTGGTGATATTAAGCTCTGTGTATCTCCATTGTTACTAGAAGGGTATGGACTGCCATTATACCATCCAGCTTGAATCAGGTTGTTAAGCTGTCCGGTAATCATATGTAACTCTGAGATTGATTGAGTTCCACCATTTGGCACAGGAAATGCATTTGTTAAAAAATATGAACTTGACGGGGCAGCTGCACCTCCACCTGAACCTAAGTTATATTGTAAATTGTGACCACCTAGGCCAGCATTAGAACCATTATTAAAAATAGTTTGTCTGTTTACTGTGTCGTTTGTTCTAGATACTACAAAACGCGTTGAGTTAGTTGCTCCTGTAGGCAACAGAGAAGGGTTTGGCAGTGCCAAATACTGAGATCCTGAAAAAGATAGACTACTTGCTGCACGGGTTGGAAATTTTGTATTTGTAAAAGTCATCAATCCACCAGTTGTTGCAGTTGCTACAGCATTAACACTAGTAGAGTTTACAACTATAGTATATACAGATCCAGCTGTTACTGTAGTAATTGAACTTATAACCGCGTTTGTTACGTTAAATGTGGATGGAGATATACCTGTTGTAGTTACTGAATTCCCTATCAACATTCCCAATCCTACAGTATTTGAATTGGTTACTGTGACGGTATAGGTAATTGTGCTGGTGGTTGACGTTGCACCAGTTGCGACTACACTTGTACTACTTGTACTTCCACCAATTGCGTTATTAACAGCAATCGTAAGCGTTCCTGCAGTTGTTACGGAGGCTGCAGCTGTTGAGTTTGGGAAAGTAATGCTATTGCCGGATACAGATGTGATTGTATAAGTTCCTCTCAGAGTATCGGGCACAACGCCAGTAATCGTTACGCTAGTTCCCTGAGAAAGACCTGTAGTTGAACTAAGTGGCAATGTAACTGATCCAGTTACTGGGACGGTGAATGCTCCAGTAGGAATGGCGATTGTGCTAAGAGCAGTTCCTCCAGCTATGCTCTTGTTTTTCCAAACAGCCACCGAACCATTGATAGTTGACTGGACTGTTCCCGCCGCGTCGCTAAACATTGTACTGGGATCAGCCCCATCCAACCACAACGTGCAACCGCCGATTGAGGTTGGGTCGAAGTCCCATATACTCTTGGAGGCCTCCGCTGCTCCATACTGCGCCATTATTACTTACTAATATAGGATAAATGTATCAGTTGACCACACCAGAGTTACGCTATTTGACGGAGGAATAAAGAATGGAATTGGAAGACCTGCAGTACTACTGCCTCCACTAGGTGTTATCGAAAGATATGTGCTTGTGTTATTACGCAGGACCCAAAACGATCCATTTGGAGGTGTTCCGCTCGGTGGAGTCAACTGGTTAAATCCAGAATTTGTTATATTGTAAAATGTGCCGGAACTAGCGACAGTGATATTCAGGAATATCGCTACAACTGTTACGTTAACAATATTACTCGGTGCTGGACCCGTTATACCTTGTAAACCCTGTGCTCCACTTGCGCCTGTTACACCCTGCGGACCAGTTAGGCCTTGTATACCACTTGGACCGGTCACACCCTGTACGCCACTTGCGCCTGTCACTCCCTGTGGACCAGTTAGGCCCTGTACGCCACTTGCGCCCGTTACTCCCTGTACTCCACTTGCGCCTGTCACTCCCTGCGGACCTGTTAGGCCTTGTACACCACTTGCACCTGTTACGCCCCGTACACCACTTACGCCTGTCACTCCCTGTTGGCCTTGTACGCCACTTGGGCCGGTTACTCCCTGTGGACCGGTTAGGCCTTGTACACCACTTGGGCCTGTTACTCCCTGTACTCCACTTGCGCCTGTCACTCCCTGTACGCCACTTGCGCCTGTCACTCCCTGCGGGCCTGTTACACCCTGTACTCCACTTACGCCTGTTACTCCCTGTAAGCCCTGTACTCCACTCGTAATTAATGCTAGTATGATTTGATGATTATTAGGGAAATTAGAAGTACCCCCATTTGCAAGTGGTGTTACTGGGTATTGAACGTAACCATTTGCATTATCTATTATAGGAGTTCCACTTACTAACCAAGTTTGGAAATTTTCAGAAACATTTGCATCTTGAATAATTAATTTATCTCCTTGATTAACTATCTTTAAAAATATGTCAACATCTACTCCATTTTGATCTATATGACTCACTCTAACATATGTAGACGAAGTTTGAGTAGTAAAGCTAGACCATGTAATAGATCCCGAACCTGGATTTGCTCCATTACCATTTTGTGCTTTATAAGAAAAATACGTTGATGATGGACCAGCCGGTCCAGTTACACCTTGTACTCCACTTGCGCCCGTCACACCCTGTAAACCCTGTACTCCACTTGCGCCTGTCACTCCCTGTAAGCCCTGTGCTCCACTTGGGCCTGTAACTCCCTGTACTCCACTTGCACCGGTTACACCTTGTATACCCTGTACTCCACTAGCTCCCGTTACACCTTGTATACCCTGTACTCCACTAGCGCCCGTTACACCTTGTATACCCTGTACGCCACTTGGGCCTGTTACACCTTGTACGCCACTAGCGCCTGTCACTCCTTGTGGACCAGTTAGACCCTGTACGCCACTTGCGCCGGTCACTCCCTGTGGACCAGTTAGGCCCTGTACGCCACTTGGGCCGGTTACACCCTGTACGCCACTTGGGCCTGTCACTCCCTGTGGACCAGTTAGGCCCTGTACGCCACTTGAGCCGGTTACACCCTGTACGCCACTAGCGCCTGTCACTCCTTGTGGACCAGTTAGACCCTGTACGCCACTTGGGCCGGTTACACCCTGTACGCCACTTACGCCTGTCACTCCCTGTGGACCAGTTAGGCCCTGTACACCACTTGGGCCGGTTACACCCTGTACGCCACTTACGCCTGTCACTCCCTGTACGCCGCTTGCACCCGTGACTCCCTGTGGACCAGTTAGGCCCTGTACGCCACTTACGCCAGTTACTCCCTGTATGCCCTGAACTCCGACTGGATAAATATTTGCATAAGTAATTATAGTCTGCTTTGATTGATCGAATTCTTTATACCCAATAAACCCATAATCCTCCGTAGCAGTGTATGAATATGACTTAATGTCGTGTAGTACAGGAGAAGGGCCGGTTGGACCGGAAGAGGCAGTCATCAGTTTGAAAACAACTTGTCCTGATCCATTGTAAGTTACGCTAAGTGTGTGATTTGCGGTATAATCAATATTGGAATCCTTCAAAACATCGTCAACATAATAAGACAATTTATTGCCAGATAAAACAGCATACGCGTCTCCGAATCCAACTTGAACCTTATTGTTCGCGTAACCAGTTGTACTTGGTAACCTACAGGTAAAAACTACTCCTGATGTGGACAGATTGAATAGTTGGGGATTAACGCATATAACTTGATCGCTAACACTTGGCGAAGCAATGGTGCTGTTAATAGTTATACTGTATCCTTGCTGGGCGATGTTTGTAATTGTGGGATTTCCGCTTATTCCGATAAACTGAAACGAGGCGGTTGTTTGTGTTGGACCGGTTGCACCGGCCCCACTGGCAGATGTAGGAAACAATTGAGTCGAGGTTTTCCACCTACTTCCATAAAGTTTTCCTATTTTTAGAACACCGTCAGGCGCTTTTGATGAATCCAAGCTGGGATAAGCATAACCCAGTTCTCCTGGATTCAGTAGTGGATCTATTGCTTCCCATGCTTCATAATTATCGCGTCGAATTTGGATTCGACCGGAGGGACATGCCATTATCTAATTCAAATATTTCATATGTCTATATCAGTTAGCTCCTCCTCCGTCCAACACATCCTGAAATATTCTTGCAGCGCCTTCGCCTGCATCCGCGCTATTAAATTCATCTTGAATAGTTCCTCCACCATCGGTAGTAAATTCCACGAAGTTGGCTCGAGCTTTTCCGCCATCTACAATATCCTGTATTATTCTCGCTGCACCATTGCCTCCCTCTGTAATCGAGCATGTTTTACCACTAATGACCGCTCCTCCATCCATATTACAATCCGAAAAATTGGTCCCAGCGCCTCCTCCGTCGAGAAAGTCGTCCAGTAATCTTGCAGCGCCATTGCCTCCGTCCATGACATCGCAACGCTTACACGGGCAAATAACAATCGGTATGTTGGTAACGGGGCAAATGCGACTGATGAAGAAGTAGTCTATCGCTGCACTCATGAATCCTCGCTGAAATCCGCCGTTCTTGGTAGCTGTTCGGCGAGTTCCTTGCGTAAACAGTGATGCATCACCCGTTTTTGACTGAATGTGTTTGCTTCGACCCACTTGTTCGCCCCAAAGAGCCTTAGGCATGGAGGGGACACCCGGCTGTGTGTAGTAAATGTAAAATCCGTATAGAATTGGTAAAATTAGCAATCCTATACAGATCGTATTCAAGTCCATTAATGTTTTTCCCGGTTTAATTTCAAATGAATAATCTGCCTGTGAAGACGCGTCAAGAGTTGGAGTTAGAAAAGGAGTCAGTGCTGGCCCAAAAAAGAACGAACCTGATAACTCGCATAACAACCGATATGCATTATCAAATAGTGTATGCCTACACAAACAATGAAGGAGCTTGTAATCGTGTGTTTGATATTGCAGGATTAACAGACGTAATTCAGCCTATAATTGATAATCTAAGATCTGCATTCCCCGATTTTATTATAAGTTCGAATTTGATCGAGAATTCACCGATGATATCATTTATTGCAGAATGGTAATAATATGGGAGGGTTTACATCAATCTTATCATCAACTCGGTCTATGATAGATCAGCCTTCAACACCAACCAAGGTTCGAAGGATAAGCCCTATAAATGCTACTCAAATGAATATCATTTTTCAATCTACAAACGGGAGTCAGGTTACAATAAATATAAATAGTGAAGGTAATAACTCTTATACTAGCACTGGTTCGAGTCAAGGAGTTATAGTAACTTCGTCAAGTATAGCTAGCAGCATAGTTATTAATGGCGATGGAGGTACGGGTGTGGGTGGCATGCCTTTGGCCGTTTTTTATATGATAACTATCCAAGATATATCACCAACACTTGATTTTATAGCTGTAACTAGAACATACAGTGCAAATTCGCCGATTGTATTGCGTCTTCCTCCTGTAACTGCACATAAACGGCCAATTTTTATTAAACAAGCACGTAATGCAGGTACTACAGCAAATGATGGAGTATTTATTATGACTCGAGGCGATAGCTTTATTGAGTTTGCAACGCGAGACACTGAAACAATTGGAGGAACTACATTTAATCATTCATCTTCCGTATTCATTGGAGGGCAAGCTTCCTCAGGGGGGAATGTCAACTATGCCTGTATAACGCTATTTTCGGATGGAAGCAATTGGTATATTGCAAATTATTATCCGATGCATACTTTTGTTAGCAACAACCAGTTTTCATTATGGTCAGTTTCAGAAAGTCCAACAGGTAATAATCTTGTAACTGGCAATGCCAGCGGTGTTAACATATTCAAGAATAACTTAGCTGGAAGAGAGTCTGGATCCAATATGGTTTTATTACCAACACCAACTTCATCGTCTATATGTATGGTGGTATATGGAGGAAATGTTGGTACTCGAGAGTCTAGCAATCCATTGCTTATAAAGGATATGCGTTCTGGCTCATTTATTGATGGGTTTTCGTCGGGTAGTCCGGTTATTTACTCCAGTGGAGATAGTACGGAAGGAAACGCAAAGAGTACTGGAATTGTTCTATTTTATGACATAACTGGGGCTGGAAAATGGTATGTCATAGGATGGTATTATCCACTTAATTGGACCTGGGGAAATTCCCCAACTACACCAAGTGGTTACGGTTCAATTCAAGGAGATGCTACAATGAAGGATAGCGTCACCCCTGCTGGACAAGAACGTAAAGTCCTTGTAACTCCAGATTTAAATGTGGCTAAATTTTATACGCTTCCTTTAGAGACCGCAAGTAACCCACAGGTTATAATATTTAAGGCGCGTGATATAACTGGAACTAATCTAGGATTAAGGTACTCTACTCAATCTGGCGGGACTACCAATAGTAACAGAATTAACGAAAACACTATAAGCATTAAGTATGGCCCTACAGATTCTAGTAGTTCCACTTCAAAATATTCGTGCGTTTGGTTTGTATCTGAACAAGTAAGTGGCCAAACATATTTGAGATATTATCCTGTTATCGCGTATGTTCCAAATCCTTAGATATTAAACACTTGAAAAATGAATGCAGGGCCCTGTGCTCCACTTGGGCCTGTCACTCCCCGTTGGCCTTGTGCTCCACTTGGGCCTGTCACTCCCTGTACGCCACTTGGGCCTGTCACTCCCTGTTGGCCTTGTACTCCACTAGCGCCTGTAACTCCCCGCGGACCTGTTAGGCCCTGTGCTCCACTTGGACCTGTTACACCTTGTAGCGCGTGAGCTGTACCGTAGAATCGAATGTCATCTACTGTGTATCTATCACATGCTGTTTGTATCCTCAGTTTGTATGTGCCAGCTGTCAAACTTCTAGAATCTGTGAAAAGCGACGTGCCATTTGATGATGTTATCATGAATATAACACTCGTAGTTGTTGTTCTAATCTCATACCGACAACCAGCAGATACCGCTGTGGTACCAAACCCACTACCATCTTCTACAATACCTTGTGCTCGGCTACCAATGGATTGGGCTACGTCCAAGTAAAAACCATATCTTGGGCTATTAGCTAGTGCCGCATTGACGATCTCAACTGTAACTTGTGGCGTGGGAACCCATACATTTAGCCCACTATTGCCTGCTTGTAAAACATTCCAATTGCTACCTACTTGAAAATCAGGTGTTGTGGCTGTACTAGTATGGGAGGCTATACATACATAAGCTGTACTATTGCCTGAAAGGTATCGAACAGCACCAATTTGATAAACTACACCACCCCCCGACCAATTCTCTAATGTGTCACCTGGAGTGTTCTGTCTGTTCGGGGTTCGCTGTGATATCCATGTGATGCCCGAATTAAAAGCTAAGGAGTTAATACCATAATTTGTATTGACATTCCAGTCCGATGATGAGCCATAATAAAACCCGTCACTCAGTGAAAATTGTGCAACAATAGACGAGTTTGCAGTATTTACGATCTGGTCTGTTACAAAGGTATTATAAGGTCTACCAGGCGGTACACCGCTTGTTAGGATGGTTGTTGGTGTTGTTAATAGTGTATTACTACCGGATGGTTTTGTAGTTTGCTTTAATGTCATAAATGTTGCTCCATGTTGCCCTGACTGGTACAATCTAATATTTGAAAAACTGATAGGGGCATTCTGTACAACTGTGCCCGACGGTAATACGTATACATTCAGTATAATTTTCACAAACCTGGTAAGCGTGTTGGGGACGTCATTTATTAGAGTAACAGTTCCACTAAGTGCTGATTCATATGTAACAACACGTTGTAAATTAGATGCAATTGTGAAGGTATCACCTAATACATAACTATTACTTCCACCACTAGGTGCCGGCAGAAACGTACCACCAGCACCTGATCCACTATAAAACGATATAGTGTGCATGTTTCCAAAATCATCAACTAAATGCCAAATACAGAAATGCTTGGTCGCCTCAGTTGTTTGTAAAACCGGAGGTTGAAATGAGCACACAAACCCCCCATTAGCAGTATCAATATAATCACTAGCAAAATTACTACTTATTCCTGCTACGGGACCCTCATTAGAATTGCTACCAATTGTGAAACTATTAATTCGGTACGTCGCCGAATCAACCATTTGAGAATCTCCAGTTACAGATTGCCCAATTGTAGTGTAATTTGGCGCTCTTATTGAATATGGCGCACCAAAGAAAAGAATTTTATTTATAGAGTAAATACTGCTACCAGATGCATAATACACTACTTTCATGCGATAAATACCAGGCGTAAAAGGTGTGACAGTTGCTGATTTGTTAAATGAACCCACTGAGCTCGTTGCACTAAATACTACTGATGTAGAAGTAAAATTAATGGCGTATGTATCGTTTTCACTAAGATCACTACCAAATAATGCTTTTTGGGTACTATCTTCAAAATATCAAAATCTCGTAGCGTGCTCGGTGATTGATGTGCTCTTAATGTAATCTTATACTGCTTTGACGGAGCATCAATCTTTTCAACAATTAAATCTACGACCTTCTCATCTGCCGTCTGAGTAAAGAAACTGCTAGATACTGAAAACTGGGCACGAATTGCTGACACTGATGTATTTATGGTTTCACTTGAAGTGAATGTGGTTGCTCCAGCAACGCCATTTCCAGTTATTACTGTAGGACTGACTATGTCTGCAGTCGTATTGCTACTTCTACTTAAGAACATGAACGATTGCCCGTTTACTCCACTTGCGCCCGTTGCCCCGGTCGCGCCAACACCTATAATTCCCTGTACACCACTTGGTCCCGTTGCGCCTGTTGCACCTTGTATACCCTGCGTACCTTGTACACCACTTGGTCCCGTTGCGCCTGTTGCACCTTCTCTACCCTGCGTACCTTGTGCACCGCTCGGTCCCGTTGCGCCTGTTGCACCTTGTATACCCTGCGTACCTTGTACACCACTTGGTCCCGTTGCGCCTGTTGCTCCCTGACTACCGCTTGGCCCTGTTGCTCCACTCGCTCCAGTAGATCCTTGTGTGCCGCTTACGCCTGTAGCTCCCTGTGTACCGCTTGGACCCGTAGCTCCACTAGCTCCTGTGTGTCCTTGAAATCCTTGTGCACCGACTGGACCGGTTGGTCCGGTTGGACCTGGAGTAGTACAAAGAGATACTGGCAGGTAAGGTAAAACGCGTCTGGAAGTAATTCGAGGGTTATCGCCACCGAATATATTAGATGATATTGGATTCCATGGACCGTTTAGAGGATCTACCGCCCAAAGGGCTTGCCTATTTGAAGCATTGACTATCCATATAGATCCGTTCCAGGTAACACCATATGCAGCCTGAACATCAGGGTAAGGTGGAGTTGGCGGGAACCAATTAATCGAATCAAATGATATAAATAGTTGACAATTTCCGCCATCAGCCCCAGCTATCCACATCGTCCCATTCCACGCAAAATTACGTACTACAGCTGTGTTTCCTCCGCGTATATTACCTACATTCCATCCGGTAAGTCCGGTTGAATTATTTGTATAGTAAAAAGTACCTCCAATTGCAGTTACCCAGTATGTTCCATTCCAACCAATTGCTCTTATATTGTTCGCTCCTGAATTAGGGCCGGCACTTGTCATTGGTTGCCAGGAGATTCCATCAACTGATCTAACAATATTTGCAAGACTAATTGAGGTTCCAGCAGCTAAAAATGTTCCATCCGAATTTGATCGTACCAATGCTGCACGAGATATAGTAGCAGAATTTGCTACAGGCGTCCAATTATAACCATCCCTTGAATAAGCTATAGTTACGGTATTACCAGCAACACCCTGTGGACCTACCGCTACCCAAATAGACCCATTCCATGCTATTGATCCAACACCTCTCCTCAATACCGCCTGTGCATTGGGTCCGGTTGGTCCTGTTGCAGTATAGGTATACAGAGGTGCAGTAGTCCAATTGATTCCATCCGTAGATGTTAAAAAACATGTAACTACATCTGCAACACTATCATTGCCATCAGCACTGTTTGCTATTCCAGCAATCCACAAACTTCCGTTCCATGCTATATCTGATACATAGTAGTAGAGTCCACCTAAAGTTTGACCTCCCGTAAGCGTAATATTTGCGTTATTCCATATTTTACCATCCAATGAATACTCCATATATGGAGCAGTTTTTCCGGTGGAACGAACTGTAAACCCTTCGCCTAATGCTGATTGTCCACTTGCGCCTGTTACTCCCTGTTGGCCTTGTGCGCCACTGGCGCCTGTTACACCTTGTAGAGCATGTGGTGTTCCGTAGAACCGAATATTATTTATTGTGTAAGGCGTTGCGTTTATCTGTTTAGTTCTTAATACCATACGATAATTCAAATTTAACGGTACACTTTGTGTATTGTTTGTACCCCCACCTCCACCAGACGACACGTATCTATATATCACATTTGTAGAAGTTGTCTGAATAGTGTATATTGTTTCGGGTCCAATACCGCCGGTGAATAACTGGACTCTAGTGCCATCTCGCGTGACATCAACTGTCCGTGCTGCAGAACTAGAATTTCCACTCACGCATATTAAAAATGTTTCAATTTCTGTAGTTGGGTCTTGGCCTACACGCTGAATGCCAATCCATACCTGATTACTGGCTGTATAGAATGAATCGCTTATAGAGAATTGGAGACTAATGCTGGAACTTTGTGTATTTACATTTTCAGTCGTAACAAAGTATGTATCACTGCTGGTTCCGCTCGTTAAAATCGATGTAGGTGTTGTTACAGATGCATTGCTCCCACTATGATTCGTTAAGTTCATGAACGTTGCTCCTTCAACGCCACTTGCTCCTGTCACTCCCTGTTGGCCCTGTACTCCACTTGGGCCTGTCACTCCCCGTACTCCACTTGCGCCCGTTGGGCCCTGTAGAGCATGTGGTGTTCCGTAGAACCGAATATTATTTATGGCATGATTTGAACTATTTGAGTTAGAATCTATTACCAACTTATAAATACCTTGTACTAAATTTAATTCAGCTGTTCTGTTGTAACCAGTTACTGTATTTGTAGCGGCAAATAATACCTTACTAGAAGTTGTTCTAATAGTATAAATATAGTCTACACTTAATGGAGGAGAAAATGTCGGACCTAATGTAAGAGCAATGCCATTGTTATCATAAAATGTAAGAGTCTGGCCTGTAGTACTGTCTTCTACAGAAATAGCATGATACAACGACTCATCGGATGTTTTTATGCTAAATAAAACACTTGCTTCTGTTGCTGTATAAAAACTCGAATCTAATGAAAACTGCACATAAATACTAGAGTTTGCTGTGTTTATAACCTCACTTGTAGTAAATTGTGTGAAGCCATTACTAGCGTTTATTGTTGTTGGATTAGTTAATATTGCACTACCTGCTATAGTTTTATTTAATGTCATAAATGTTGCTCCTTGCGGACCAGTTACACCTTGAAACCCCTGCACTCCACTTGTAATCAATGCTAGTATGATTTGATGATTATTAGGGAAATTGTAACCACTACCAACTGGTGTTACTGGGTATTGAACGTAACCATTTACATTATCTATTATAGGAGTTCCACTTACTAACCAAGTTTGGAAATTGTCAGACTCATTTGCATCTTGAATAATTAATTTATCTCCTTGATTAACTATCTTTAAAAATATGTCAACATCTACTCCATTTTGATCTATATGACTCACTCTAACATATGTAGACAAAGTTTGAGTAGTAAAGTTAGACCATGTAATAGATCCCGAACCTGGATTTGATCCATTACCATGTTGTGCTTTATAAGAAAAATACGTTGATGATTGACCAGCGGGTCCTGTTACTCCTTGTAGGGCTCGTCCTGTAGCAAAAATCTTAATATTCGAAAATGTATCATTGATATTAACACCTGGCCCTCTAAATCGTAAAAAGTAGTCTGAGTTTGCGTTTCCTCCAATCGAAGTCGAATTGACAATGCTAGATGCCGAGGTAGTAGTCTGAGTGAATATGAAATCTTGTCCGCCAATATAAATCGTAAATAAATCTGTTGGGTCAAATGTTCTTGAGCTAGCAACTGGCGTTATAGAACCTCCTGTGCTGAAATATGGTGATACATTCAACGAACTAACATCACCACTTGCTGAAACTCCTATCTGGAACTCAAACCCATATTCGATTGCAGCACTGACAAGGGCAAAGTAATACAGATATGATCCAGCGGTAGCACTAGTACCGCGCTTAGTGAAATTGGCATTTGTTTGTGCATATACACCCTGGACTGATGGACGAAAGGTCTGTATACTTTGAATAACATGGGGCTCGCTATGTTCTGTAAAGCTTGTAAATAATGAATCAAATGCAGCGGCACTTCCTGTTGTTTGTTGAAGTGTTTGGAATGATGGCCCCTGTGGACCTGTAATTCCCTGTAGACCCTGTACACCACTTGCGCCCGTTGCCCCTGTTGCACCAACACCTATAATTCCCTGTACACCACTTGGGCCTGTAGCTCCCTGTAGACCTTGTGTACCGGTTGCCCCTGTTGCGCCCTGAGTGCCACTTACACCTGTTGCGCCCTGACTACCACTGGGACCCGTAGCACCACTCGCTCCAGTGCTTCCCTGCGTGCCACTTACACCTGTTGCGCCCTGGGTGCCACTTGGTCCTGTTGCTCCACTAGCTCCAGTAGATCCTCGCGTGCCACTTACACCTGTCTCACCCTGCGTGCCACTTGGACCAGTTGCTCCACTAGCTCCAGTAGATCCGCGAGTACCACTTACACCTGTTGCGCCCTGTGTACCGCTT
>Ga0114979_10001662_pt1 | contig 14997 bp, 11 predicted proteins | sample S_140625_EF_Meta_FD_87315 | JGI IMG/M metagenome (GOLD analysis project Ga0114979, IMG submission 87315) | Freshwater microbial communities from Lake Simoncouche, Canada to study carbon cycling - S_140625_EF_MetaG | ecosystem: Environmental > Aquatic > Freshwater > Lake | place: Lake... | reverse complement strand
TCGATGCCCTCGCCGGCAGCGTTCTGGGTGAGCTCCTGAAAATGGAAGGCGCCTTCGCCATGGGCAAGAAATTCCATGGCGGAGGGCTCACCACTTTCCTTGTAGGCGTCGCAGAGGGCCAGGAAGGCCGCATCCTCGGTGAAGTCCCAAGTCATGGATTGGTCGGTGCTCAGCGGAAGTATGCAGCCGTAGATGACCTTTAACGCCTCCCCCCGCCATTCCGTCAACCTCCCTGACCCGATTTGTGTCTTGATCCTTCAGACTCTGGATCGTCCTTGGCCGCCTTTCCGTGTCCCCATCCCCCTCTCCCGCAGCGGCTGGAGAGCTCAATGTCCTCGGTGAGGCCCTGGAGATCTGCGGTTGTGAACCCATGACCGGCTGGTTCCGGGACGGCAGCTGTCGCACCAATCCAGCCGATGTGGGTCTCCACACGGTTTGCTGCGTCGTCAATGAAGCCTTTCTGGCCTACACCAAAGCCCAGGGCAATGACCTCAGTGCACCGGCCCCGGCCCATGGCTTCCCAGGGCTGAAGCCCGGTGATCACTGGTGCGTCTGCGCCAGTCGCTGGCTGGAGGCCTACGAGGACGGCATGGCGCCGCCCGTGAAATTGGCAGCTTGTGAGCAATCCACCTTGCTGCTGGTTCCCCTGGAAGTGCTGCAGGCCCACTCCGCCTGAGGGGCACCTGGGCCCCTCAGGCGACAACGGCTAGGTGGCCAAAGGGCGTGGCATGGCCGATGATGCAAAAGGTCCGGCACTCGCATGGGTCTGCGCATCACCCTGTTGGGCAAAGGAGCTTGGGGAAGCACCCTCGGCCGGCTCTGGAGCCTCCAGGGCCATGGAGTGACGGCCTGGTCGCGCCGCGATGGACCGTTGACGCCCATGGTTCTGGACAACAGCGAGTTGGTTGTTTCGGCGGTATCGATGGCGGGGGTGGAGCCGCTGGCCCAGGCCCTCGTAGGCCATTGGCCCCCCGGGTTGCCGATGTTGACCTGCAGCAAGGGCATTGACTTGGAGCGTCTCTGTAGCGCCAGCCAGCTCTGGCAACGCCACCATCCCCAAATCCCCATGGCCGTGCTCAGCGGGCCCAACCTGGCCGACGAGTTGGATCGGGGTTTGCCGGCCGCCAGCGTGGTCGCCAGTCACGATGCAGCCCTGGCAGAACGCCTGCAGACGGCCCTGCTGGCCCCCAATCTGCGCCTCTATACCAACTCCGATCCCATCGGCACGGAGGTGGCAGGCGCCATGAAAAACGTCATGGCCGTGGCGGCCGGCATCAGCGATGGGCTCGGCCTAGGCGCCAATGCCAAGGCCTCCCTACTGTGCCGTGGCCTGGCGGAGATGGGGGTGGTTCTGAAGGCCCTGGGGGGCCAGGGGCCCACCCTTTACGGGCTGGCGGGACTGGGGGACCTCCTGGCCACCGCCAACAGCCCCTTAAGCCGCAACTACCGCTTCGGCAACCATCTGGCCACTGGCGCCACCGAAGCGATGGCCCTGGCCGCCATCGGCGCCACCGTGGAAGCCCCCACCACGGCCCGGGCCGTGGTGGCCCTAGCGGATCGCCAGGGTTGGTCGGTGCCAATCTGCCGCCAGGTGGTCGACCTGCTGGAGGGTCGGGTCGATCCCCGCGAGACCGTTCGGGCCCTGATGGAGCGTGATCTGCGGCCCGAAGCGGACGGACGGTGACGATGATCCAACCCACCTTCGCCGGGATTCCCGCCAGTGCTGGCCCGGGGCTGCGGGCGGTGCTGATCGAGGCCTTCGGCGACGGACCCTGCTGCGGTAACGGCGCCACCGTGGTGCGACTGGAAACGCCGGCCCGGGCCCCGTGGATGGGCGCGATCGCCGCCAGCCTGCGCCAGTCGGAAACGGCCTTTGTGCTGCCGGTTCCAGGAACCCGAACCTGGCTGCTGCGCTGGTTCACCCCCACGACAGAAGTGCGCCTTTGTGGCCACGCCACCCTTGGGGCCCTGTTGGCCCTCGCCCACTGGGGGGACCTCCGAGCTGGGGAGGCCCTGAACTTCCGGACCCGCAGCGGCTCCTTGCCGGTGCGCCTGCTGGAACCGGGGCTGGGTCAGCTGGATTTACCAACGGGGGAGCTGGTTCCAACCACCGTGCCGGAGGGCCTGGGCCGGCTGTTGCAGCAGCGACTGGGTGATGCCCCAGAGGCTTACTGGAGCTCGCCCCTGGGCTACAGGGTCGCCCTGCTGGACGCCGAAGCGCCCCTGGCTGCCATGGCCTGCCTGGCCCAGGAGCTCCAGGGACCGGACCGGGCCGGGCTGGTGCTGATGCAGCCCACAGCCGGCCATGGGGGTCCCCGGGTGGCAGGGGAACCAGCGGATTACCAACTGCGCTTCTTTGCGCCGGGCCTGGGCATCGATGAAGATCCGGTCACCGGTTCGGCCCACGCCCTGGTGGCCCCTTACTGGCAAACGCGGCTGCAACGATCCCGTGTGATCGGCTGGCAATGCTCTGACCGTCCTGGGGGCATGGTGTGTGAGAGCGCTCCATCAGGCATGATCCGCCTGACAGGTACGGGACATCTGCTTTGGGATGGCACCTTGAACGCCTCAGTGCCCCCCTGGCCCGAGGGCTCGAACCGCATGAGCGGCGATGGCGAAGTCTGCTGGCAGCACTGGCTCGCCATCGATTCAGACCCCATCCCCTGATGCTCACAGCCCCCCTCGCCACCATGGCTGTGGGCACTGGATTCTGGGCCCAGACCCTGCTCAAACCAGGGGGCATCCCAGCCGACCGGGACGTGCTCGAAGCCCTGATCGCCCAACCGAGTCGGGCCACCGCCACCAGCCGGGCCGGTGCCTTCAACGGCGCCGCGCCCGCAGCCAGCCCCACCGCGGCAGGCTTGCCCCCAACCCTGCCGTCACCGGCCCCGGCTACCGGCACCAAGCCTTCCGGGACCCAGGCGATGGGCAGCGAGGCCACGGCGGCCGAGATGGTGGGCCGGCTGCGATCGGCCCGGATTGCCAAGGGCTCCAGGTCCCTCCAGGTTCCCCAGGGCGGCCCTGAGTTGGCCCTGGAGATCCGGGTGGCCCTGCTCAAGCTCTCGGCCCGCCCCAGGCTCTCGGCGGAGGGTCCCTGGCAGATGCGGGACCGGGCCGGCCACCTGCTCGCCCAGGGGGGTGCCGGCGATGCCCCTGACCTGGAGGGCCTGATGGCCTCCAATGCGGAGGTTTGGATGCGCAGTAACGATGCAGGCGCCTTGCAGGCCGACGGGCGAGCCTATGGGGGCCTGTTCCGGGTCCTGCGGGCCGCCGATGGCTTCCAGGTCGTCAACCACCTGTCCCTTGAGTCCTACATCAGTTCGGTGGTGGGGGGCGAAATGCCCAGCACCTGGAACATGGAGGCCCTCAAGGCCCAGGCCGTGGCTGCCCGCTCCTATGCCATGGCCCACATGGCCCGTCCTGCCGATCAACAGTGGCATCTGGGGGACACCACCCGCTGGCAGAACTACGAAGGCCTCAGCAGTGTCAGTGGCCGCACCCGGCAGGCCACCACCAGTACGGCCGGCGTCATCCTGAGCTACCAGGGGGGCATTGTTGAAAGTCTGTACGCCGCCACCCAGCAGATCGTCGACGAGGCCCATGGTCAGCTGGGGGCCAGCATGAGCCAGACCGGGGCCCAGGAACTGGCGCAACAGGGCCTTCGCTTCAATGAGATCCTGGGGCGCTACTACCAGGGGGCTTCCCTGGCCCGGTTGCAGGCGGGTGCGGGCTGAACGTTACTGGCGCCGGGCTTCCCAGGTCTCCCAGGAGGCCTTGGATCGCGGTGCCCTGGTGCCCTTGGCCACCGAGGAAATCTTCGATCCCCGCCTGGCTCCCTTTCGGCTGCGCACCCTCCATGGCTTGCCGCCCCGCCACCTGAGGCAGAGCGGACCACGCCCCAATCCCTTTCTGCCCTGGGAACCCCTGCTGCAGGTAGACCAACTGGAGGGTGGCCATGTGGTGCTGCTCAACAAATATCCGGTCCAGTCCTGTCACCTGCTGCTGATTACCGGGGAATGGAAACCGCAGCATGGCTGGCTGGAGGGGTCGGACTGGCGGGCGGTGGCGAGGGTCGCCGCCGACACCGGCGGACTCTGGTTCTTCAACAGTTCGGCCCTGGCCGGTGCCAGCCAACCCCACCGGCACCTGCAACTCCTGCCCCGCCAAGGGGACGAACCCAGCTGTCCCCTGGCCGAATCGATCAACCAGCAGCTGCGGCAGGAACATCCCCCCTGGCCTTGGGCCTATCGCATCAGTCCCCGCCTGGACCCGCTGGGTTGTTCGGACCTGGCCGAAATCTATGCCGGCCATAGCCGCGACCTGGGACTGGGGGAGCCGGGGCTCCAGGACCAACCCCTGCATCCGTACAACCTCATTTTTGATGACAGCTGGTTCCTCACCGTGCGCCGACTCCGGGAGCACTGTGCGGGTTTCAGCGTCAATGGGCTCGGGTTTGCCGGCTATCTGCTGGGCACCCATGGCTCGGACCTGAACTGGCTGCAGCAGAAGGGTCCTTGGGCCCTATTGGAGGCGGTGGCGGCCCCAGCCGGCTGAGCCTGCCAAACGATTTCCGTAATTTCACGGTTGGCAGCGGCGCTCAAATCGAGCTTTCTGGAAAGGCGGGCTGTTCTTGATGGAACGGACCTGGTCCAGGCCTTTTCGCTTGGAATCAGGTGTTTCCAGACTCAAGATGGCCGGCTTATTTTAACACTTTATTCTCATTTTTATCGCTATGTTTAGGGCCCATTCCCCCCAGACCCGTCGCCCGCTTTCCCTGGCGACAGCCCAGCTGCAGCAACGTAATCGTCGCGTTGAAGTGCACAGCCAATTGGTGCGACCCCTGGCAATTCATTATGCCAGACTCAGCCGGGAATCCAGTGAAGATCTCCAGCAAGCGGGCATGCTCGGCTTAATTCGTGCTGCTGAGCTCTATAGCCACGAACGCAAGACACCCTTTGAGGCTTTCGCACGCCCCCATATCCGCGGCGCCATTCTTCATTACCTGCGTGATGTCTCTCCCCTGGTGCGCCTACCCCGCCGTCAGGCCGAACTGCAGGATCGGATCCTGCAGTGGCAACGGCAGCAAGAGCACGGTCTCAGTCGTCCCGACACGTTGGAAACCATGCAAAGGGACCTGGGACTCAGCCCCGGCCAGTTGCATCTACTGCAACGCAATTGGGCCATGAATCGCCCCGCCAGCCTCGACCCGGAAATGCTCGAGGATCTGGCCAGCGAGGAAGAAACCGGCCTGCCTGGGATCAGCTCGGCGCCCATGCCCCTAGGGGCGATGCTCGCCGTGCTGGACCCCAAGCAGCAACTGATCGTGCGCCGGGTGGTCCTCGAAGGCTGGAGTTATCGCAAGCTCGCCGCTGACCTTGGCGTCAGCCCCATGACCGTGCAACGGCAGTTACACAAGGGGCTGGAACGCCTGCGGCAGCACCTCGATGGCGTTACTGGGGAGCTTCCCTGGACTCCACCCAAACCGAAGCGCTCCCAGGGCCGTCAGCGCCTGGGGCCGGACGCCGCATCTGTTCTTCAAGCGTGTTGATGGAGGCATTGAGCCCGGCCAGCTGACGTTCGAGGCCATCGCGCCAGAGGGTCAGCAGGCGCAGTTTGCGCTCCTGGTGGCCGCGCCAGGAGGCGTCACCGGGCTCGCAGGGAGTGCAGAATCCAAAGGGGAACAAGGGAAGCATCGCTGGGGTGCAACGTTTCTAGCGGGATTGATGGGGCGCTGGCCAAGGACGCCCCAACGACCAGCGCCGGGTTACCGCCGCTTCCCTTCAGTAGCGGGAACCGGCATGATTGAATCCGATGCTCAAGCTGGATGACCTGCGCCAGCGCCATGAACAGTGGGCTCCCGTGGGGCCAGTGCTGAGGCCCCCTGAGTCACCGTGACTGAATCTGATAAGGGAGCCAAGCGGCGTTTCAACCTGGAGCTGACGCTCGAACGCCTGTCCCAGATCGATGCCCTCAAAAAGGAATGGGGCCTGCGTAATCGCGGTGATGTGCTCGAACGGCTGCTCGAGACCCTCTTCGCCGCTGACCCCGCCGAAGCGGAGGCCGTCCAGCTCGACATCCTCGGCGCCGCAGACGGCAGCGCCGAGGTCAGACCAGTCAGTTCCGATCCCTTCGACGACCAGTCCGCCCTCGTGCTGGTGGGACCTGGCATCGAGCCGCAAGCACCCGTCACGGACATCATCCTGCATCCGTCCCTGGGGCTGGGCCCCAGGGCTGCCCCAGGGCCTGGAGGTGAAGCCCCATCTTCGGGAACGAACCCGACCCCTGGGCCCCCAAGCGCCAACGGCGAGGCTCGACCTGGCGGTATCGACCTGCCCGGATTCGTGCGCCGTCGCAGCGACGAACTGCGCCACAGCCTCAGGTCCGATCCACCCGCACCCGGCCACCATTCCGTTCTCCCCCCCCTGCCCCTGGGAGACCAGGTGATTGAGGCGGCCCAACAGGCAGCCCTACAGCAATGGCAAGATCTTTATGGCCATCCCGCCAACGCGGCGGTCCTGGAAGCGGCGATGGTGTGGCTGGCCCAGGACATTTGGCCCCAGGCCGAGGTTTGCGAGGGTCGCCGTTTCACCTGGTCTGCCGCCTGCACCCTGATGGGCCAGTTGGTGCCCGAATGGGGAGCCAGCCCCCCGAGTTTCGAGCGGGTGATGGTGACGGCGGGGGTCCTCGAAGACCCCTACAGCGCCGCCACCCTGCCGCTGCGCATACCTACCCTGATCCACCGTTTCGTGCATCGCTTCCGACGGCGCCGGCGCGGCACGTCCTTCCAGACCCTGGAGCACACCATGACCCTGCAGGGGGCCCTGAAGCTGCTGCAACTGCCGACGGGCCCGGGTCAGCGGCTCACCCTGGCCCAGATTCGCGAGGCCTATCGGGACATGGCCCTGCAGCACCATCCCGATTCCGGCGGCTCCCTGGAGGAAATGCGCCGGGTCAACGAGGCCTATCAACTCCTGAAGGAGCTGTATCGCCAACCCGAGCCGCGCGAATCTCAATCATAAATCTCACTAATCTCAGATAAGACTCTTAATGAGTCTAATGCTTAGACACAGCTAAGACACAAGCGTCCAGACCAAGACCCAATGCAAGTCTTTAGCTGAGGCATTTTGAGACCAATGGGAAATCTCCACGGGTCTCGCCGATCCCATGCCGATACCAAGCCCCATCAGGCGCCAGGTCCATGAACCCCAATTCTCATTTGAATTGCTTGGGACTCAGGCTGGGTCTAGCAATGAGTCTTATTCATTTCTTGCTAGACAAAATGCTTGTCCCCAATGGGTGCATTTCTGGCTGCACCAAGACCAAAGCACTGCAGCTCGATCCAATAGAAAAACAGCATTTTGGCGCTCGATGCCGCTACCCATTGCGTCCCGACAGGAGCGGTGGCAGATCTCCGGGGGCAGAATCGTTGCCTTGGTCTTCGGATCCCCTGGTGGTCAACAGCGGCGCCGTCCTGCACCGGCCCCGCAACCCCATGGCAGGGGGCGCGCCGCTCCGAACCCTTCGGGTTAAGCCTATTGGACAAAATTGGACAAAGGGATGGCCAAGACGCTTGCAACAGAGGGGAGATACCAGCTGCGTACCTGCTTTAAACACAGATACGCAACCCTGAGAGCTGCTTCCTTGCTCCCTGGATCCAGCCCCGACCGTTCACCCTTCGCCGCGGGGCCGCAGAACCATCGCGGTCTTCTTGAATGAGACTTGATTTGTGTCTTATATCAAGTCTTAAATTGTAATTATGATCCATTTTGCGACCGCAGCCACGGGGCAGACCCCAGCGATGGAACGCGACCAAGAAGATGGGCATGGGATAGACGAGAAGGACGTGAGATCGGTTGGACCCAGAGCGATCCAGTCGCATGCAGCGGATGATTGGGATGGTCGTAGCCAGCGGATCGGATCGAGAAGGTGCCTTGACTTGAATTGGAGAACCAGGACCCGAAAGGGAACGACCAAAAACAAAAATGGTATTGAGACCGCCTTAAACTATTGACTCAAGCATCGCAGATGAGACTCGTTATAGGTCTCAAGGCAAGACCCAAAAAAAGACGAAAAACATTTCCCGCTCCCCCCCCCTGCCAACTCCTGGGGCAAAGCACAAAAAAAGACCCCGGAAAGGGGCCTGAAACATAAAAACCCTGGACCTGGCAGTTCAGGTCGTGGTTTGCATGCCCTGGATCAGATAGTCGAAATAAGGGCCGGCCATGGCGGCTTCGTCATTGGACATCAGGGCCAGGGAGGCCTCCTTGAGGGTGCGCATCGCTTCCACCATGCCCGGCATGGGCACGCCGAGGCTGTTGTACATCTCGCGGGCGCCCACCACCCCAATCTGCTGGATCATCTCGGTGCTTCCGGCCAGGACGCCATAGGTGACCAGGCGCAGATACCAGCTGTAATCACGTAGGCACTGGCCCCGTTGCTTCTGACCAAAGGCATTGCCGCCAGGGGCCACGTATTCCGGCTTGCGCGAGAACAGTTGCTTGGCCGCCTCGTCCACAATCTTTTTTTCGTTGGCGGTGAGCAGTCGCACCACATTCAGGCGCTGGGTCCCTCCGCTTAGGTAGTCCACCATCGAGCGCAGCTCGCCGCCCGTGGGGTAGCGGAGCTGATCATCCGCCTGCAGGATCAGATCGCGTACGACGCTCATCGCAAAACCATGCACCAAGCCATCATATCCAGGTGAAAGGACCAACGGCCCAGCCTCGCCATCAGGTGTAACGCCCCTTTGCACTGCCCGCTTCGACAAGGGCTAATGGGCCAGGCCCGACCCTGGCCGCAGCGTGGATCCTGGGGCGGCAGCCTGCGGTCCCGGCCTTGCCTCCCGAGGACCAGCAAGCCGGAGACTCTCACGCTGCCCAGTCGACATCGACCTTCTAGGGCTGCTGAGTCGTTGCTGGGCGGATGGGGCGCCCCGCATCACCCCAGCGCTCGCCAGAACACGTCATTGGAACCGGACAATGGAATAGGGGCCGGGCCACTGCTCCAACCAGCTAAATTTTCTTCAAACCCAGGGTGTTGCCAACTCCAACATTGCGTTTGAAAATGTTTCTTAGCCATCCATCGTACAAAACTTCGAAGCCATAACGGCTGTTGAAACTGGCTGTATTGCCAACGATGCGGTTGCCCCGACCCCCAAGAACTGACAGGCCGCTCCCCAAATTGCGATCAAGTCGACTGTTGATCAACGTGACGCCGTTTGCGCGGTCAAGGGTGATGCCGGCCCCACCATTGCCACTGAACTTATTGATTAGCGTTAAATCTTTGCTACCAATTACGATGCCACTTGTATTGGGACCCACGTAGAGACCTCCCAATTTGTTGCCATATAACTTGGTGCCGTTGGCGGACAAACCAACGTAAGTGTTGTTGATTAGGATCTTCCTTGCCTTATCTGTTATACGTATTCCATAAAGACTGTTGTTTGATATTGTGTTCTGCGGGACAATAGAGGTTTGGTTTCCAGCGATGATAATGTCGCTGGCGCTGCCATCAATAAGGATGCCGTTCAGACTATTTGCCCATGAAATCGTTTGGCCGCCACTGGTATAAGAGGGTAGGCCGGAGATGCCCAAGCCAACAAAATTGGGGGAAATTGTAACCCCCTTTGCACGGCCAGTGACATGAATACCGTTGCCAAGATTAGCCGAGAAAAGGTTCGTTTGAATTGTATTATTTCCTCCTGTTGCACTGATCAGAATACCATCCTTTCCGTTGGGGGCAGGAGCGAAAAAAGCACTGCTACCTCCGAAAGTGTTAACGGTTTTAAAACCAGACACCGAATCTTTGACCTCGATCCCATTGCACTTGTTCCCTGCGTTGACATTACCTAAGGGGATGATACCGCCATATTGAATGTTGCTTGAACTTCCCTCGATGAGGGCACCGTTGCCGCCATTGGCCACGATGGTTGCATTGTCGGCACCAAGTCCAAAGAAATTAGCATGAACTGTGATGGCATCGCTATCGGTCACTCTCAACCCGTTACCGCCGTTGCCGCTGACCACGTTGTAAAACACAAACGGTTGCAAATCGACGTAGGTGCCCAGCAGTCCATTGTTATCGCTCGCAAGGATGGATACACCATCGCCCATGTTGGCAATCGGAGCAATGCCTTCGCTATTGGTGCCGATGAAATTGCCGCTCAGGATATTGAAGCGGGACCGATTTTCGATCAAAACCCCATTGAGACCATTGCCTGAGATCAGGTTGCCTTGGGGAGGTCGCACAATGATGGGCGTTATTGTGCCCTTATCTCCCGTGGGGTTGTTGCCTCCTTCGGTACTATTCCCACCGAGAATATTCATGCTGGCTCCATCACCCAGCAGCACACCATTTAAACCATTACCAAGGCCGGTTATGCCATCAGCGCTGGTACCGATGCGATTATTGGCAATTTTGTTATTGTCGGCACCATGAATCTGAATGCCATTGCCCCGGTTGGCGCTGATCACGTTGGACACTTGCTGCGCTAGGGGGATGCCGGTTAGGGGATCCAGGGTACCGATCAGGTTATTGCCAGAGTCTTGATCAATGAAGATGCCGTTACCGCGGTTGGCGATGCCGGTAACCCCATCAAGAGCCACACCGATATAATTATTCTGAACGGTGACCCCCCCAGCCTTCAAGGTCACGCCGTCGCCAGCAGCATCTCCCAGAGAAAAACCCTTCAAGCTGGAAAATCCAGCCTCCCCCTTGAAGATCAACCCTGCATTATTATTGAAATCAATGCCGATCTGCGGCGATCCGGTGCTGCTGGTGATGCCGTTCAGAGACACCCGGTCAGTAATCGTAGGCAGGGCGCTAGCCAGGGAGACCGTGCCACCGGTAAGGTTAGAAGCGAACGAAATATTGTCAAAACCAATAAGAGAGTTGGCTCCCTCCAACGCTGATCGCAGGCTACCTAGCCCTGCATCCGCAAGCGTGGAGACGATAAAATCCATTTTACAAAATTACGTACACTCACAATCTTACCATTAAACCTCCCCTAATTGGTTCACCTGCCGGGGCGCTTGGATCCCGTTGGGCAGCTAAGAGACACCGCTAAACACAGTGGCTAAGACGGTCTGGCCTGAGAGCAGGCCCTGGCAAGCGACCACTCCGTGCCGCCGCAGTCGAGCTTCCTCCCGGCTGGAGCGCTGCTCCGCTTGAAACAGATGCAACCCCTAAGCGATAGGGTCGGACGATTGCCCTTCCCGCCGGTGGCGCCCCCCGAGCCCGTTGCGCTCACCATCACCGATCTGGACCGGCATGGCCAGGGCCTGGGTCGTCTTGATGGCGAAGTTATTGTCGTCGCCGGGGGACTGCCCGGCGACAAATTGTTAGTGCGCCTGGGCGGACGGGCCAAGGGCCTGCGGCAGGGTCAGTTGGAGCGGCTGATCACCGCCTCGCCCGGACGGCGCCGGCCCCCTTGCATCCTGGCGGACCATTGCGGCGGGTGCAGCCTGCAACCTTTCGACGACGTCCACCAGCAGCAATGGAAGCAAGCCAGCGTCGCCGCCGCCCTGCAGCGCCTGGGGGGGCTGACGCCGCCCCTGCGGCCGCTGTTGGCGGCCCCGGCCGGTCTGGGCTACCGCAACCGGGCCGTGATTCCGCTGGAGCGGACCGCCGATGGCCACCTGCGGGCGGGGTACTACCGGCGTGGATCCCATCGCATCGTCAACCTCAACCATTGCCCGGTCCTGGATCCCCGCCTCGATCGTCTGATCGCCCCGCTTAAAAGCGACCTGGAAGCCAGCGATTGGCCGATCGATCGCCACGGCGGCGGCGGACTGCGACATTTGGCCCTGCGCCTGGGCGTCAACACCGGTGAGGTGCTGTTGACCCTGATTTCCGCCGACGCCGACCTACCTGGCCTCGGGGCCTACGCCGAGGACTGGATGGGGAGGTGGCCCGAGCTGGTGGGGGTGAGTCTCAACCTGCAGCCCCAGCCCACCAACCTGCTCCTGGGTCCGGAAACCCGCTGCATTGCCGGACGCTCCTGGTTGGAAGAGCACTTTGGCGGCCTGAGCTATCAAATTGGCGCCGATACTTTTTTCCAGGTCCATACGCAACAGGCCGAACGGGTTCTGCCCCTGCTGCAGGAGGCCTTAGGTCTCGCCACCGGCCGACTGCTTGATGCCTATTGCGGCATTGGCACCTTTTCCATGCCCCTGGCCCAGGCCGGGTGGTTCGTCCATGGCATTGAGCAGCATCCCGCCGCCGTCGCCCTGGCCCGCCGCAATGCCGCAGCCAATGGACTGGCCGCCACGGCCACCTTTGAGCAGGGCCTGGTGGGCGAGCGACTGGCGGAACGCCTCACCGGTGTCCAGGCCCTGCTGCTGGATCCGCCCCGCAAGGGGCTCGATCGCAAGGACATCGGGGCGATCCTGGCCGACCCACCCCCACGGCTGGCCTACCTCAGCTGTGATGCGGCCACCCTGGCCCGGGATCTCGCCAGCCTGGCCGGAGCCGATGGGCCCTACCAGTTGGACTGGCTCCAACCCATCGACTTCTTCCCCAATACCAGCCACGTGGAAGTACTTGCGGCCCTGCGGCGCCCTTGAGCCAGGGCCCCTTCTGGAGGGCTGGCCGCCTCAGCGGCGCAACCTGGCCTCAAAACGGGATTCGAGACTGGTCACAACCTTCTGATGGGCGGCATCGACTTCCCCATCCGTGAGCGTGCGGTCGGGGGCCCGATAACGCAAGCGAAAGGCCTGGCTGCAACATCCTTCTTCCACCTGGGCGCCTTCGTAGCGGTCCAGAAGCTCCGCTTGCTCCAGCAGGGGCTTGCCCGCCTTACGGATGGCGGCCAGTAACTCGGCGGACGTCACGGAACGGGGCACCACCAAGGCCAGATCCCGTTCACTGGGGGGGACGGTGGCAAAGGGGGCAAAACTGGGCTGCCAGCGGCGGGGCCGGATGGCGGCAGCCAGCAATGGGGCCAGGGGCAGCCCGAAGAGGTATGTCCCATCGGGCAGGTCCAGCTCCCGGGCCCGGGCAGGATGCAACTGGCCGAACCACCCCAGCGGGCGGCCCTCAAAGATCAACTGGGCGCTGCGGCCTGGGTGCAGCAGGTCGGCGGGGGCTTCCCCCTGGTCCAGCGCCGGACGATCCTCCAGGCCCAGCCCCAGGCTCTGCAATCCGGCCTGGAGCAGACCCCGGGCTTCGAAATAACCCGGCGGCCGTGGTTTGCCACTGCTGCTCCAGCGCTCGCTGCGCCGTTCGCCGCAGACAATGCCGCCAAGCAGCAGCCGTTCTTCGATGGTGGCCGGGTCGACAGCGGCGGCATCCTGGCCGGGGGCCGCCAGATAGACCCGCCCAATCTCGAAGGCCCAGAAATCAGGGCGAAAGGCCTGACGGTTGCGGCGGGCCGCCTGCAGCAGTTCCTCGTAGAGGTTGTCGCGCAGATGACCGGTGTCGGCCAGCAAGGGATTGGCCAGGGGAATGCGACCCGGCGCCGCCTTCACCAGCGAAAGGGTGCTGAGCTCCTGCAGCCCAGCGGCGCAGAGGGCCCGGCGCAGGCGACGTTCGGCCTGTTGGGAGGGATCAAGGCCCCCGGGGACGAGGGGATCGGGCAGGTGGACGTCAAATTGGTCGTACCCCACCAGGCGCGCCACCTCTTCGATCAGGTCCACCTCGCGCTTGAGATCGAGGGCCCGCTGGGCTGGCACCGTCACGGCCCACCCGTCGTCATCGGGCTCCAGCTGGCAGCCCAGGGCTTCAAGGGTGGCCTCAATGCGGCTGTCCTCAAGGTCCTGGGGTTCTCCCTCCACAACCACGGGCCCCAGCAGATTGTGCAGGGCATCGCGATTCAGAACCACCGGCGGCCTTGGGGCCTCGGGGCGACCGTGGCACCAGCGACCTTCCACCTGGGCTCCCGCCAGCTCCTGCAGCAGGGCCACCGCCCGATCGGCCGCGGCAAGGGTGTTTTCGCGGGGCAGGCCCTTTTCAAAACGACTGCTGGCCTCACTGCGCAAGCCCACACTGCGGGACGAGCGACGGACGGCCTCGGACGCGAAGACGGCCGCCTCCAGCCAGATGCTGGTGGTGTCGGCGTTCACCGCCTCAGTCGCACCCCCCATCACCCCAGCCAGGGCAATGGGTTGGTCCCCGTAGGTGACCACGAGCGCCTCGGGGCCGAGAAGGCGGTTCTCGCCATCCAGGGTGAGCAGCTTTTCGCCGTCGCGTCCCTGGCGCAGCCCCAGCTGGGCAGGATCCGCCGGGCCAGGAGCTAGGTGCGCCAGGGCATCGAGGTCAAAGGCATGGAGGGGTTGGCCGGTTTCCAGCATCACCAGATTGGTGATGTCCACCACGTTGTTGATCGGCCGCAGGCCAGCCCGCTCCAGCCGCCGTTGCAGCCAGGACGGCGAGGCTGCCACCTTGACATCCTTAAGGGCGGTGATACTAAAAAGGCCCCCGGCCTCCATGGCGGCGGCGTTGTTACCGCTGACGGCCAGGGGGCTGGCGGCCACTGCCGCGGCCCTGGGGGGCAGGGTGGTGTGGCCGCCGCTGAGGGCCGCCACCTCCCGGGCGATGCCCTGCATCGAGAGTCCGTCGGGCCGGTTGGCGGTGATCGCCAGTTCGAGCACCTGATCATCCAGGTCCAAGGCCGGACCCAGGGGCGCTCCGATCGGCGGCAGGACCGGCAGCAGGTCCTCGAGGATGGCGATGCCCTCCGAGCTTTGGGCCAGGCCCAGCTCCTGGAGGGAACAGATCATGCCGGCACTGGCCACGCCCCTCAGTTCGGCCGCCTTGATGGTGAGTCCGACCGCCGGCAGATGGGTGCCGACGGGGGCAATGGCGACGTGGATGCCGCTGCGCACGTTGGCGGCCCCACAGACGATCTGCAGCGGTTGGTCGGCGCCGATGTGGACCTGACAAACACTGAGTTTGCGGGCGTCGGCATGGGGCTCGCAGGCCTGAACCAAGCCGACCACCACTCCGGCACTGGCGGCCGAGAGGTCCTCAATCGCCTCGACTTCGAATCCGGCGATCGAAAGG
>Ga0114979_10001661_pt1 | contig 15002 bp, 15 predicted proteins | sample S_140625_EF_Meta_FD_87315 | JGI IMG/M metagenome (GOLD analysis project Ga0114979, IMG submission 87315) | Freshwater microbial communities from Lake Simoncouche, Canada to study carbon cycling - S_140625_EF_MetaG | ecosystem: Environmental > Aquatic > Freshwater > Lake | place: Lake... | reverse complement strand
TGAACGATTCGGGAAAAGTGACGGAATACGGAGCATGGAACGACTGTGTCCCTCTCCCATCCAGCCGAGACCCAATACGGCGACTCCAATTCGACGGTTCATGTTCAGCTCTTTCCTGTACGGCCCGACGCCGTGGTCAACGGCAAACGGGGGTCTTGTGTTTGTGTATTCCATGTTTCACGAATCCAATGGTGCTCTGGGTCATCGCAGAACGCCATCGTTCGCTCATCACCCGGACCGGCCAGCACGTTAAGAAAGTACATCGGATATTCCGGCGGGGCCACGGTTGGGCCGTGGTACCCCTCGGGGACGTTGTACACGTCGCCGTCGTGAATCATGACCGTGTCGTCCACCGAGCCGTCGACGGTATAAATGTGAAAGAGTCCCTGACCAGTCGGGTCGCCGTGAGGACTATCGCCGCGTCCGATGCGGAAGTAGTAAATCTCTTCGTTGGTGGTTGGGCAGTCGCCGATTCCGTCGTGTCGGTGTGGCGGCCACGACGAAAGGTTGCCGCCGGGCGTGATGACCTCACATACGTTGATGCGGTGTGCGGCCTTGAATGATGAGGGGGTGGCGATGTTAGTCACCTGACGCGTGGCCTGGCCCGACCCACGAACTTCGAAGGGCACGTCGGTAGCGGGAACATGTTGCACGGGGAAGGCCTCGCTGGCGCGTGCAGTACACAGTGCAATCTCGCCGGAATCTCCCGTTAACGTGACGGTTGCTCCTACCGTTATGTAGATCCAGTCAGACACCGCCGCAAAAACTCCTTTTCGACCGGCCAATGTGAACTCGGCGCCATCGACGGTGACCGAAACGTTTTCTGCCGACAGCGGAACGAGAACGCCCTCCTCGCCGTCAAGAGTCACCGAAACGGTGTTGCCGGGGCTCAACGTGTAGACGCGAAGGCCGCTGTAAACCCAGCCCGCATTTTCCGGCGTGACGCACACGTCGGCGTCGCCTCCCGTGAGAGCTCCGGCGGGGAAAAACCAGGTCATGACGTGCCTTTCGAGTTGGTTGGTGACGAGGGACGAATAACCGCAGCAGCGCGAGCCACCGCTGCTTCAGGGTCGCCGTCGTTGGGATAGAGGAGCGTGCGACCGGCGACAACTCCGCGCACATTGGGTTCGTTCATGGCGGTTGCCCAGAGCGCAAAGGTCTCGTCGGAATCGCCGACCGGTTCGCCACCGAGCATGAGGATGGGAAGCGTCGTTGCCGCAGCAACCTCTGCCATGCGGGCGGTCGTCGGAATCTTCAGCCACGTGTAGGCGGATGACGACCCGAGTCCCGACGCGATGGCCACCACGGTGGTGAGTGCCTCATCGGATGTGTCGAGGATTGCCTTTCCAGCGGAGTCTTTGAGGTACGGCAGCGGTTCGATCATCGCCATCAGTTTTCGATCGGCGAGTTCGGTAGTTAGGCGCGCAACCGTCTCGATTGTTCGCGCGACGCCGGGGTCGGAATAGTCGATTCGGATGAGCGTCTTTCCACCGTCCAACCCCATCGACTCAATGTGGTTCGTGTCGTACGCGGTGAGGCGATCGTCCAACTCCCAAGTCGCACCGATGATGCCACCACGGTTCATGGTGCCAATCGCCAATTTGTGGTCGAGCGCGCCGAGCCATGCGAGTTCTTCGAGAATGTCGGCGCTCGCGAGAACGCCGTCCACCGCGGGCATCGCGAGACAGCGTACGAGCCGATCGAGCAGCGTGTATCGGTCGGCCATCGCCACAGGGTTAGATCCAAGCGAAATCTTTCCGCGCGCAGTGTGGTCGGCAGCGATGATGATGAGTCGACCGTCGGGCCCAGCAATCGGACGGCGGCGACGAGACAAAAGCGAATCGGCAAAGGGGGCTGACTGGAAAACGCGTGCCTCAATGAGTTCGCGATAGCGGGCTTGGTCGAGACTCATGCGGCTTCGCCCATCATTTCGGCGAGTTCGTTGACGCTCGGCATCGCGTCGGCGCACGTCAGTCTCGTCGAAACCAGTGCGCCCGCAGCGCTCGCGAAGCGGCCGATTCGGTCGAGGTCCCACTCGTGCAGAAGCCCGTAACAAAGCGAACCGCCAAATGCGTCACCCGCCCCCAGCCCGCACACCACATCAATGGGCATTGCAGGAATCCTCACGCGTTCGGTTGCGGTCGCGAGCAACACGCCATCGGCACCCAGTTTGATGATGGCGAGGCGCACGCCGGCTGCGAGAAGGGCATCGGCAACCGTGTCGGGGTCGCTCGTGCCGAGCGCGATAACGCATTCCTCGCGATTTCCCACGACAACGGTCGCGAGCGCAATCGCGCGTTCGGCCATTGCGCGGGCGTCGGCCGGACTGGCCCACAGCGACGCTCGGTAGTCAAGGTCGAGAATGGTGTGATGGTCGCGCGACCGGAGTGACATCCATTCAAGGCATGTTGAGGCTGTTGAACCATGAGCGAGAGAGGCTTGGCTGACCCACAGTATGCGACAACCACGGACAATATCTGCGGGCACGTCGTGCGTTGTCAAGGTGGTGTCCGGGGCTGCCGGACCGCGATAGAAAATGACCGTTGGGCTCTCGGGTGGCGTCAGCGCGGCTAGCGCTAGCGGTGTTTGCGCACCCGTCACTGTGCCCACGAAGTTTGTGTCGACACCCCAATCCGCGAGGCGTTCTTTGGCGTATTTGCCGAATGCGTCGTCGCCGACCTTCGTCGCCAGTGCAACGTGAAGTCCGAGTCGGGCTGCGGCAACTGCCACGTTCGTCGGGCTACCGCCTACGGATTTCTGGAAGTTCTGTTGACCATCGAAACCAACATTGGGTTCCGTCGAATACAGGTCGACGCTGATCCGGCCGACGCTGAGGACATCCACAGTTTCCATTGTTTTATCCGAGGGTGGGGGCGACGACGTCGGTCAAGTACCGAAGCGATGCCGAAACGCTCAAGACCGGCCCCTCGCCCTCGGCGGGGAAACCGCTCGTGATTGCGGTGTCCTGTTCGATGACATACCACCCGCGGTAACCGCCGGTCTCGAGGGTTTGAACGACACCGAGGATGTCGACGTCACCGGCCCCGAGGTTCGTGAAGACGCCTGCCTGGGTCGCCGCCATGAGCGAAACCTCACGTCGAAGAACGGCCGCTGTCATGTCGAGGCGGATGTCCTTGAGATGGACGTGGCCGACGCGGTCGAATGCGGTCTTTGCGAATTCGACCGGGTCCTGACCACCGAACGCCATGTGCCCCGTGTCGAGGCAGAAACTGACGTCACAACTGTCGAGAATTCGAGAAATGTCATCTTTCGTCTCGACGAGCGTTTGAACGTGGGGGTGCAGTACCTGTTGGATCCCGTGCTCGCCGCAAATGTCATCGATCACACCGAGCATCTCGGTCATATGACGTTTTTCCTCGGTCGTCAAGGTGCGAGGGTATGCCCAATCCCAATCCTGAACGGGTGACGACACCATCTTTGTCGCACCCGCTTTCTGGAACAATTTTGCGACCGCGGTAGCGCTTGCAATCGTTGCGTCTCGTTGAGTGGGGTCGTGAACCACCACCGGGGTGAAGCCCCCGAGCAGTGCCATCCCGTATTGATCGAGATCTGCGGTCAATTCCGCTGGGTCGTCGGGAAGGAACCCTGCGGCGCCCAGTTCCGTCGCCGTGAATCCCAACCCAGCCATTTCTCCCAAGACGCGGCTTTTCGGGAGCATAGCTCCCCAGTCGGGAACCTCGCAAATGCCCCACGAGATGGGGGCAGAAGCGACGCGAGAGAGAAAGTCGGACACGGGGAACCTTTCGTTGGAGCGTTCCAACAAGTATGGCAGACTAAAAGTCCGCACCGCAATACATCGACCACAAACCGAGGGGGTTTGCCGTGAAAGTTCTCGTTGTTGGGGCAGGACGCATGGGATCGATCCGTGTCGAAGACCTCGTCGCAGACCCGCGCGTTAGCGACGTTTCAATCGCCAATCGGAGTGAGGAACGAGCGCGAACCGTTGCGGCCCAGTTCGGCGCCACTGTCGTCCCATGGGAGTCGATGACCGACACCGATGCCGAAGCCGCGGTCGTTGCGGTTGGCACCGACGTACACGAAGTCGTTCTCGATGCAGTCCTCCCGCGGGGAATACCGGTGTTGTGCGAAAAACCCATCGCGCTGACTCTCGCCGCAACCCAAGCAATGATCGACACGGCGAACGCCCACGGCTCGTCACTTCAGATCGGATTCCAGCGACGATTCGATGACGCGATTCGCTCGGTGCACGACTCAATTGAATCGGGTCGAATCGGCACGATGTATTCCCTCACAATGACCGCACACGATCACACACCGAGCGCCCGTGAGTTCATTGCCGGCAGCGGCGGGATCTTCCGCGACATGCTCGTTCACGATTTCGATCTCGTTCGCTGGCTGACAGGAAGTGAGGTCGAGACAGTGTTTGCGACGAAAGGTGTCCTCGCTCACCGTGATTATGCCGAATTCGATGATGCTGACGTGTGTTCGGTCATCGCCGTCACGACCAGCGGTGTTCAGGTGGTCATCACGGGAACTCGTCACGATGCGCTTGGTCAGGACGTTCGACTCGAGGCGTTTGGTTCCCATGACTCGGTGTCCGCTGGACTCAACCCGCGCACGCCCTTGCGAACCGCAGAGGGTAACCTTCCTCTCAACACCGACCCTTATCGCGGATTCGTCGACCGTTTTCGCGAGGCGTTCCGAAACGAGACGCGCTCGTTCGTCTCATTCGCCGCCGGAGAAACTGCGAACCCGTGCCCGCCGGAGTCGGCGGTTGAAAGCTTGCGCATCGCCATCGCCTGTGAGCAATCGGTGGCCACTGGTTCCGCGGTTCGCCTTGTCGACGTCACCTAAACCGATGTCGAGTTCCCGCCCCACCATCAACGACGTCGCTACCCGAGCGGGCGTATCAAAGTCGCTTGTCTCGCTCGCCCTTTCCGGCTCGACGAAGGTCAGTGACGTGAGTCGACAACGAATCGTGGATGCCGTCGCCGAATTGGGGTACCGCCGAAACGCCGCGGCGAGAAGTCTTGCAGTTCGTCGAAGCCACACCATCGGAGTGCTTATCCTCGATCTGCACAACCCGGTGTTCGCCGAGATTCTTGACGGGGTCCAAATCGAAGTTCGCGAACACGGGTTCAGCACGATGTTGATTTCGGGAGGTGCCGACCCCGAGCTCGAACAAGCTGAAATAGACACGCTTTTGCAGTTCCAGGTGGAAGGGCTCATTCTCATCGCGCATCGGTTGCCCGCACACGTCCTGGCGACCATCGCCGCGGAAGTGCCAACGGTCGTCGTGACCCGTGATGATATCGCCGTCCCCCACATGGACTCCGTTTCCAATGACGACGTTGCGGGGGCTCGAATGGCCGTTGATCACCTCGTTGAATTGGGGCATTCCCGAATCGTCCACTTAAGCGGCGGCGATAATCCTGTTTCGCACGCACGAGCCGACGGGTACCGGCTCGCGATGACACAGCACGGTTTGGCTGAACACATTCGCGTCGTTCCCGGTGGACTCACTGACGCAACCGGGTACGTGGCAGCTCGCGACGCGTTGTCATTGGCGCCCACGGCACTATTCGTCGCAAACGATGTCGCAGCGATTGGGGCCATCGCTGCGGTGGAGAGCGCGAACTTGCGAATCCCAGAGGACATCTCGGTCATCGGATACGACGGAATTAGTATCGGCGGCATGCGACGCCTCAACCTCACGACAATCGCACAACCGCTCGCGGATCTCGGTCGACTCGCGGCCCAGCATATGCTCCACCGAATCAACAACCGCACCGCTCCGGCCACACGTCAACACGTGTCCGCAACGCTGGTGATTCGAGGGACCACCGGTCCTGTTACAACTAAGGTTTAGACGCGGTCGTCCACTCTCGAAACCACTGAAGGCATTCAGGGTTCGCTAGTGACGACGTGTCGCGCTCTGGACGTCCCGTAACAATGTCAGCGACCGCCAGTTCGGTCATCTTGCCACTTCGAGTGCGAGGCAATTCAGGAACGTCGACGATGATTGCTGGAACGTGTCTCGGGCTCGCTTGGTTACGAAGCGTGGCTCGAATGAGTCCCTCCATCTCGTCGGCGAGAGGTTGTTCGAGGATGACGAACAAGACAACGCGCGAATCATCGCCATCGGGCTGTTCAATCGCCATCGCTTCCAACACTCCGGGGATAGACAAGACGACGCGGTAAATCTCGGCGGTTCCGATACGAACCCCCTTGACGTTGAGAGTCGCATCGAGTCGTCCCAGAATCTCGAATCCGCCCGAGGGGGTTCGCTGCGCGTAATCGCCGTGTGCCCAGGTCTCGGGGAAGCGATCGAAGTACGCGTTGCGCCGACGAGAGCCGTCATCGTCCCCCCAGAACGTCAGCGGAACGGAGGGGAAAGGAGTTCGACAAACCAATTCGCCTTCCTCTGACACCGCCGCCTCAGACCCGTCCGAGCGCAGAACGGTAACATCGAGCCCCAGTGCTGGGCCTTGAATTTCGCCACGGACGACGGGCTCGGTATCGACTCCCAGCACGAGACAACCGCACAAATCGGTGCCACCCGCAATTGAGGCGACCGTCACATCGGGGGATATGGCATCGGCCACCCAGTCATAGCCAGTAGCCGCAAGTGGTGAACCGGTGGACGCGATTGTTCGAAGCGCGGACAAATCAAAACGGTGTCCAGGCTCGAGTGCGGCGCGACGCCACGAATCAATCAGCGCTGCGGAAACCCCCAGGAACGTCAGGCGTTCCTCGTGTGCAATTGCCCACAATCGAGAAATGTCGGGATACCCTGGGCTGCCGTCGCACAGCACGATCGTTGCACCGCGACCGAGCCCGCACAACAGCCAGTTCCACATCATCCAACCGCACGTGGTTGCGTAGAGCATGGTGTCGCTGGGGCGCACATCGAGGTGGTATCCCTGTTCGCTTAAAACCTTCAGAAGCACGCCAGCTGCCGAATGAACGATGCACTTGGGGCGACCGGTCGTTCCACTCGAAAACAAAATGAAACCCGGGTGGTTGAACGGAAGCGGAGTGGGCAACAACTCGCTACCGTGGTGTGGGGAAAGCCACTCATTCCACGTCGAATGGACGTCACTCTCACCGAGGACAACGATTGTCGCGAGCGTCGGCAACTCATCGACCACCTGTGCAATCGATTCGGCAAGGAGGATTTTTTTACCGCCATATTGGGAGGATGTCGCAGCCAGGAGGACGGTTGGTTCGATTTGGCCAAACCGATCAACCAGTGCGGCCGGGCCAAAATCCGTCGATGCCGTGCTGACAACAGCGCCGATTGACAGTGCGCCGAGAGCAAAAATCACGGTTTCGACGACATTCGGTGTCCACGCCACCACTCGGTCGCCAACCTGAACGCCGGACGCGTGGAGTGCCGACGCGCACGCAGCGACATCTGCCCGGAGTTCCCCAAGCGTGAGTGAACGTCGCGGTGAATCTTCGGCATGCGAAATTAGCGCTTCGACCGACGGATCCCCAGCCAACAATGTGTCAACGATATTGAGTCGGGCGTCAGGAAACCATTCAGTCCCTTCGAACCCGCCACCACGTGTCGTCCTCTCGCCGCGTACTCCAACGATTCCCAAATCGTCCCACGCCTGGCGCCAGAAATGATCGGGATGTTCAATCGACCACTGATGAAACTCCCGAAAACTGGCGAAGCCGTTGCGTGTGATCGCGCTGTTCATGAGCATGAGCGAATCCTATCCAGCAGGCCCCAGTGTTCATGCCTTGTACGAGTCGACCTCAATCTCGACGAGCATCTCGGGGTTGATGAATTCAAGGCCAGCAATCATCGTCGCGGCGGGCTTAATCGAACCAAACACCTCTCCGTGGGCTTTGCCCACAGCGTCCATGTCAGACGCGTTGGCCAAAAACATGCGGGTGCGCACGATGTCGGTCACTGAATGCCCAGCCTCGGCGAGTGCCGCTGTGATGATGCCAAGAGCGACCTTTGTCTGACCATACGCGTCGCCGGCGTGCTGGAGTTCGCCGTTTACTGTGGCTGTTGTCCCCGAGACGTGAACCGACGGGCCGGCGACGGTCGCTCGTGAGTAGCCAATGATGTCTTCCCACGGACCGCCAGAGGAAACCAGTTTGTCAGCAGCCATGGTCAAGTCCTTTCACCAGCGTATAAACCTATTGTGGCGCAGACGTGATGGATCTTAGGCAACAGGAATGCTGTTGACTAAGTGCTGAACTTGCCATTTGAGAGCCGTTTCCGCGAGATCAACGATTTCCTGAGGTTGGGTGAAGACATCCATTCGTCCCGACATCCACATCACCGCTCCCGCAGTGGCAGTACCAATGTTGGACGCATGGAAAACTGCCAGGGGATTCTGTCTCATGATTTCGTTCGCAAACGTTTCACGATCGGGTCGATTTTCAGAAACCGTCCCCCGTTGGAGGTCGAGAACCAACTGCGTGATGAACATGAGGTTTCGAAAAAAGCTGTTTTCGAACGCGTCACCCGAGCGCGCAAGCGCGATTGTCGGTGATTCGAAAGAGTGGAATGGGTAGTTGAGTACTTGTGTCCAGCCGCCTAGCCGCCGCCCACAAACCACTCGGGCATGAATATACGCCTCGAGCCGTGCACGCGGATTGCGCTCTGCGGCTTCGGTTGCATCAATCAATTCGAGTGAATAATTCTGATGCACCCGCTCCGCACATTCCGCAATGAGCCCGTCGCGCGAGCCGAAGTGGTGATTGACCATCGCCACCGAATAACCGAGCATTTTTGCGACAGTCGTAATCTTGAACTGATTCAGCCCGAGCTCACGGACGAGATCGATGGACAGCCACAGAAATTGGTCACGCTGCGATGGTTCGCGGTGTCCGGTGAGTTCCTGCCAAAAATCTTCCGTCAACGACGGGTCGGTCACCGGTCGTGTTCCTTTTGGCGGTCTTCCCATGGCAAAATACTAACATCAGTTCGATTATTTTTCGAGATTGTTTCCGGTCAAATTGGCATGATTGCACCGACGACTAGAGTGGCGGAATGGCGGGAATAAAACCTACGGCACTTATCACTGGCGCGAGCAGCGGAATTGGTGCGGTTTTTGCCCACGAATACGCGTCACGCGGACACAATCTCGTCGTCGCTGCCCGGCGAACCGATCGACTGGATGCGTTGGCCGCAGAAATAACCGCGGCCTATGGCGTGAGCGTGCGGGTGATTGCATCGGACCTCTCGGTTCACGGAGCTGCGAAAAAACTCGCGACCGCGGTCGGGAAGACCCCGATCGACGTACTCGTCAACAATTCGGGGTGGGGGCACATTGGCGCATTCGCCGCCGAGGACCTCGACGCCATGGCCGATGAGATAAATGTGAACATTGTGTCACTCACTCAATTATCCCGGCTGTTCGTGGCGCCGATGATCGAACGTGGCCGTGGGACCATCATCAACATCGCGTCTACGGCGGCCTATCAGCCCGTCCCCAACATGTCGGTTTATGCGGCGACGAAGGCCTACGTGCTGTCGTTCACCGAAGCGCTCTGGGGTGAATTGCAGGGAACTGGCGTGACGGCGCTCGCCGTCTCACCGGGCGGCACGGCAACCGAGTTCTTTGATGTGGCCGGAGGTCGATCCATGGGAGGTGCCCTCATGACTCCGACCCAAGTGGTGGCCACCGCGATGTCCGCCCTCGACGCAAAGTCTCCTGCTCCTAGCGTGATTGTTGGTGCGGCAAACCGCGTCATGGCCTTGGCGGGACGATTTGTTCCTCGTCGCTACTTGATTGCCGTCGCTAAGCGTTTGATGAAGTCTGGCCGCCCATAAACCTGTCGAGAAGACATTCACAGATTTCTCATAGCAATTTGCAGGACTTTCCACAGCAGCGTGCCGTTGATTAGGTACATGGCCACACGACAACTCGAGTTTAATCGTCGCGCGAATCGCCGATGGACCGCACAAGATTTCGCGGGAGCACTGGTTCCAATTTCAACGGCCGTCGCCGTTGCGTTCTTCTTCGTCGACGGTGGTGCGAAGAACTTCCTCGACATCGTGACCCTGCCCTATGGTGTTGGAGTCGTATCCGGTCTAATCGGGACCAACCTGTTCCTCGTCATGATGGTTCTTGCCGCGCGGGTGCCGGCAATCGACTCTCTCTTCGGCCACGACCGCGCGCTGAATCTTCACAAAAAACTCGGTAAACCAGTTCTCTACCTGATTCTCGTTCACATGGCCGCGCTAATTGTCGACTACGCATCGCGCGTCAGCACAGATCTGTGGAGCGAAATCGTCACGATGCTTGGGGTCAACGATTTGCTTTTGTCATTCCTCTCGATGGGTGTGATGGTCCTCATCGTCATCACGAGCCTCGTCGCGGTGAAAAAACATTTGCCACACGGCGTATGGCATATCATCCACCTCATGAGTTACATCGCGATGTACCTCGGCATATTTCACCAGTTCACCCAAGGAACGTTGTTCGCTGAGGGCACTGCCGGTCGTGCGTATTGGCTGGGGCTTTATGTCGTGGCAACAGGAAGCATCCTGATTTTCCGCATTATCGTCCCTATTCTGCGATCGGTTCGCCACGCGCTTATCGTCGAAAACGTTGTCGTCGAAGGACCGGGCACCGTTTCCATCACGATGCGTGGTCGCGACCTCACTGCGGCGGGTTTCCGAGCCGGACATTTCGCTCACTGGCGATTCCTTGCACCGTCCCTCTGGCGCGAGGCTCATCCATTTTCGATTTCCGCGGCACCGACCAACGATCGAGTCCGAATTACCGTGCGTGAACTCGGGGATTCGACGTTGATATTGCAACGCGTCCGACCGGGAACCGCGGTGTGGTTTGAGGGTCCTTATGGCGTGTTCACAGAATCCGAACGGACGACTTCCCGGGTTGCCCTCATTGGCTCGGGAATCGGACTCGCCCCCATCCGCGCGCTCGTCGAATCGATGGATGTCCAACCTGGCGAACTCACCGTCATTGGGCGTGCTCGAAGTGACGAGGAATTGTTCTTGATGGACGAGATCATCCGAATCGCGCACGCCAAAAAAGGAACCGTCTATACGTTCACGGGTTCGCGAGGACGCCGAACCCCCTGGTTACCGTGGGATGAATCCGAGCGCGGAGTCAGTATTTCTACGATGATTGAGCGTCCATCCGAGGTGGACTTTTACCTTTGTGGTCCGGAAGCGTGGATGGATTCTCTCGTCGCCGACCTACGTAGCGCGGGAGTTCCCGCGCACCAAATTCACAATGAACAGTTTGCCTGGTAGGAGAAACCACAATGCGACCAACATCAGCCTTTATTTCTGGAATGGCCACCATGGGAGTTCTCGCGGGTGGAATCGTTCTAGGCACCGGAATTCTCAACGGAACCTCCACCGACCAGAACGCTGCCTCGAATTCGGGGTCGAATGCCGGTGGCGGTTCGGCGGGTGGCTCGGGTTCGACCACTGGCGGATCGTCACCAACGAAGGACGGCACCTATGACGGCCCGGTCGTTCAGACTGTATACGGACCGATGCAAGTGGAAGTCGTCATCAAGGGCGGCACAATCACGTCGGCCACAACACTTCAACATCCCGGTGGCGATGGAACGTCCGATCAAATCAACGCGCAGGTGGTTCCAATCCTGACAAAGGCGACCACCGACTATCAGAGTGTCAAGTTTGGCAACGTTTCGCGCGCGACGATTTCCACCGGGGCTTACAAACAGTCCGCGCAGGCGGCCCTCGATCAAGCAGGTTTCACCGGATGACAGTCGATGTCTGGGAGGCGATGGGCACCGTTGTCTCTCTTCGCATCCCTGACACACTGGCGCATTCTCGGGGTTCTGCCGTTGAGGGCGTTACACGAGTGATTGATTCTCTCGAGCACGAGTATTCGCTGTACATGGACGACTCACCGATATCACAGTTGGCCCGCGGTGAGGTCACTCTCGAGTCCATGAGTGCTGACTTTCGAGACACGTATTCCCGTGCCATCGAATGGCGCAACGACACGGCCGGCGCATTCACCCCCCATCGTGGCGATGGCGTCATCGACCTGTCCGGAATCGTGAAGGCCGACGCGATTGCTGCTGGGGCGGTTGTGCTTCGCGCTCACGGCATCACGGACTTTTCGCTCAATTTCGGTGGGGATATCATCGTGGCTGGCGACGACCGGACATGGCCGGTTGCGATCGGACACCCAACCGATACGTTCGTAATCGTGGCGACCGTCGAGTTAAATTCAACCTGGTGTGCAATCGCGACAAGCGGTACTGGCGACCGTGGGGAGCACATCTGGCGATCGGTAACCTCGGGACCACACATCGTTGGAGCAACCGTCGTGTCAGACGACATCGTCGCGAGCGACGTGTGGGCGACGTCGATCATTAGTGGCGGACACGATTCTGCAACGAGCGCTTCGCAGCGAGGCTACGCCGTGCTGTACCTAGATGACAAACTTACGATTCACGCCAATCCGTTGATGAGAGACCTCATATCAGAGGACACGGTGCCACTGCTTGCCAGCGTCTAGGCTTCCGGGGGGTGACGAGACGCCTCGACTGATAGTGTCGTGCCCCATGAGCCGACATTTTCGCAGCGTCACGACTTTCGTTGCGGTCGCCGCAATTCTAGCGGTGAGCGGCTGCGGTCTGCCTGCGGGTAATGACTCGTCAAAAGGCGAGATGGCGGCACCACCGACACCGATCCCGTCTGCGACAATCGCTCCAATTGATAACGAGCGCCCGTACGATTCTGCCGACCCCACCACGTGGACAGATCGACAACTCGTCGCCCAGACAATTTTTCAGTGTGCGCCGGTATCCGACATCGGAGCTCTATCGCGAGCGGTTCGAAAAGGTCTCGGCGGAGTGGTGTTCCTCGGCGGTGTTGCACCCCACAATTTTGCTCAACAGATTATCAAATTGGTTGCGCGCTCGGGTGACCACGTTCCGCCCTTGATTGCAAGTGACGAGGAAGGCGGGGCCGTTCAACGCCTCGCCGATGTGATTTACCCACTTCGATCAGCGGAAACGATGGGAAACTGGCCTGAATCCGATATCACCCGTGAGGCGGCCAAGTATGGCAAGGCGATGAAGATACTTGGCGTCGACATGGCATTGTCGCCGGTCGCCGACCTCAACAGCCCCGGACATTTCATTGGTAGCCAATCACGAGCGTTCTCGTCCACCCCCTCGGGTGCCGCGCGTTCATCGATTGCCTGGGCGACGGGACTCGAATCAGTCGGGGTTGCACCCGTGTTTAAGCATTGGCCCGGTCACGGACGCGCAACCGACACACACCGGTCCCCGGGCATCATTCCGCCGTACGGTGAACTTAAAAAATCCGACCTCGTCCCGTTTGACCGAGCAATCGCAGCGGGCTTTAACGCCGTGATGGTCGGACACTTGGAATCGAAAGGGCTGACGGAACACGGAGTTCCAGCGAGTCGCTCACCAAAAGCGCTCGCGATTCTTCGCGATCAAATCGGCCCCGACGGTCTGATTATCACCGACTCGCTGTCAATGGAGGCCGCGCTCGTCGGAGTCAATCATCGTTCGGGGGAGGTTGTGCGTGCGTCTCTTGATGCAGGTGTGGATGTCGCGCTAATCTGCAGCGGCCCCTCCGACATCGTGGCGCGCGTTGTTTCACAGCTCTCTCCAGACGGGCTCACCCGCGACGAATTGATTGGCAAAGTGAAACGCATTTTGGCGTGGAAGAAAAAGTTCGGCGTAATCGACTAGCCGATTTGTCGCCGGCTATTCGAAGTGTCCCAGAGGGTGCACCGGGATAATCTCACCCTTGGCTGGTTTTCGACGCGTTGGCCACTCAGCAATGAGCATGGCCGTGAACATGATGCACCCGCCGATGATCGTGCGAACGGCGAGAGTTTCTTGTCCTACTGCGACAGAGAGGCCCGCGGCCCAGGGGACTTCGGCCGTGAGAATGATTGCGACTCGCGAGGCGTCCATTTTCGACTGCGCCCAGGTTTGCAGTAGAAAGGCGAGAGCAGTGGCAAACACCGCCGTGACAAGCACGGCAATCCACACGTCGGCGTCGGGCGGGGCGACATATCCATCTCCGTCCGCGAACGTCATGCCGGCGGTGATGACCGCCACAACGACGATCTGAACAACGGTGAGCGCGTATGTATCGTGCCCGGGTGCCCAGCGACCCAAGACGACAATGTGAAGAGCAAAAAAGAGGGCGCCCACGATAATCCAGAGATCACCGACACCCATCCCAAAAGAATTGAGCGAAATGATGCCAAGGCCGACCAACCCAAGACTCGCGGCCACAATGACTTTGCGGCTGAGCGATTGACGAAAGAGAAGCCACGCGAGCAGAGGCGTACCTACCACGTACAGTCCCGTCAGGAATCCCGTGATCGCGGCCGTCGCGTAGTGCAACCCGATGGTTTGCGTGACGTAGCCGAGAGCGAGAAAGATGCACGCTATTCCTCCGGTCCACCACACCCGTCGAGTGATGTTCGCCAGGACGGACGGGCGAACCAGTATCAAGATGATGCCCGCGATGACGAAACGTGTGGCAAGGAAGTCGGGGATAGGTTGGCGCTCAATTGCGGGCTTCATAAGGACGAACGACGCTCCCCAGGCTGCTGTGACAGCAAAGAGAGCGAGGATGGCGAGTCGGTTGCCGCCCGCTGCCTCTCCGTTCACAGGTGTTTGCGCTTTCGCCCCCGCGCTATTGAGTTCACCATCGACGGGAACACGAACCCGTGCATCGGCCACACGAGCCACCAATAGACGTGTCCGGCTAGCCCGCGCGGTGCGAACAAGGCGCGTTGAGTGATTTTCGCCCCCTTGCTCTCGGCCTCGACCGTGAATTCCAGCCAGGCCAACCCCGGATTTCGCATCTCGGCGCGGAGGCGCAGGACATGTGGCGGGCGTAGCGATTCGACGCGCCAAAAGTCGAGCGCTTCACCTTCGACAAGATGGTTCGGATCCCGGCGTCCCCTGCGAAGACCGGGACCCCCGACAAGGCGATCGAGCAGCCCGCGGGCTTCCCACGCCCAACTGGCAGTGGAATA
>Ga0114979_10001657_pt1 | contig 15018 bp, 3 predicted proteins | sample S_140625_EF_Meta_FD_87315 | JGI IMG/M metagenome (GOLD analysis project Ga0114979, IMG submission 87315) | Freshwater microbial communities from Lake Simoncouche, Canada to study carbon cycling - S_140625_EF_MetaG | ecosystem: Environmental > Aquatic > Freshwater > Lake | place: Lake... | reverse complement strand
ATTTAATCCATTTATTGGTGCTGAAGTTCCTAAAGCGTTTAGTGTAGCATTGTTCCCCTTTCCAGAACGATCTATTGCAAGTGTAGCTGTGTTTGCAGGATTACTTGCATCAATCCATACAATAGGTAATCCTTTCTCGAACGAGGTAATCACCTTTGTTTCTAAGGGGGGACGCGTTGTTGTTGTAGTTGTTGTAGATGTTGTAGATGTTGTAGATGTTGTAGATGTTGTAGATGTTGTTGTTGGCTTTGTAGTCGAAGTTGTCGAAGTTGTCGAAGTTGTTGTTGACGTTGTGGAAGTTGTTGTTGGGAATGAAATTCTCATCCAAGCGTACGTATCTCTAGTAGGTTCTGAATTTGAACCAGATGAACCTGAAAAAGCAGGACCTCTAGGATCATCTGATGACAAGTTAATATAGTATAAACCATTATGTAAAACAATTTGACCTAAAGTGTAAGTATTATTAGAATTCCAAATTCCGCTATTAACTGTATTTATTACTATAGTACCAGCAGTAAAAGTTTGACCATATGATAGCGTACTTGGTACTAAAGATTGTTTTACTGTGTACTGGTTCCATGCTGTTGGCCCTGTTGGATTATATACTGTAGAAGGGTGTACTGTTGTTGTCGTTGTTGTCGTGGAGGAAGTTGTCGATGTTGTCGACGTTGTTGAGCTCGTTGTAGGAAGTGTCGTGGAAGTTGTCGACGTTGTTGAGCTTGTTGTAGGAAGTGTCGTGGAAGTTGTCGACGTTGTTGAGCTTGTTGTAGGAAGTGTTGTGGAAGTTGTCGACGTTGTTGAGCTTGTTGTAGGAAGTGTCGTGGAAGTGGTTGATGTTGTTGAGCTTGTTGTAGGAAGTGTTGTGGAAGTTGTCGACGTTGTTGAGCTTGTTGTAGGAAGTGTCGTGGAAGTGGTTGATGTTGTTGAGCTTGTTGTTGGCTCCGTTGTAGTAGAAGTTGTTGAACTACTTGTTGACGTTGTTGAACTAGTTGTTGGTAGCGTCGTTGAAGTTGTTGACGTTGTTGAGCTTGTTGTAGGAAGTGTTGTAGAAGTTGTCGACGTTGTAGAGCTAGTTGTTGGCTCCGTTGTTGTTGAAGTTGTAGAGCTAGTCGTTGGCTCCGTTGTTGTAGAAGTTGTAGAGCTAGTCGTTGGCTCCGTTGTTGTAGAAGTCGTTGTACTTGTTGTTGGCTCCGTTGTAGTAGAAGTTGTTGAACTACTTGTTGACGTTGTTGAACTAGTTGTAGGAAGTGTTGTTGTCGACGTTGTTGAGCTAGTCGTTGGCTCCGTTGTTGTTGACGTTGTAGAGCTAGTTGTTGGCTCTGTTGTTGTAGAAGTTGTAGAGCTAGTTGTTGGCTCCATTGTTGTTGACGTTGTTGGCTCTGTAGTTGAGGTTGTTGTAGTTGGTTCTGTTGTAGAAGTTGTTGTTGGCTCTGTAGTTGAGGTTGTTGTTTGCTCTATTATAGGCGGTAGTGTAGTTGCTTCTGTTGTAGTAGTGGTAGTTGTGCTAGTTGTTGCCGCTATTGTAGATGTTGATGGAAATGTAGTAGTATTTTCTATACTTGAAGTACTAGACATTGCTGGCAGTGTATTAATATCTTCCATAGTTAATGTACTAGATATCATTGGAAACATAGTAGTGTCGGTTGAGGTTGATGGAAAGGTACTAGTGTTATCTATACTTGACGTACTAGACATCATAGGTAATGTATTAGTGTCTGTTGATGGAAACGTGTTAGTATTATCCATACTTGACGTACTAGACATCATAGGTAATGTATTAGTATCTGTTGATGGAAACGTGTTAGTGTTATCCATACTTGATGTACTAGACATCATAGGTAATGTATTAGTGTCTGTTGATGGAAACGTGTTAGTGTTATCCATACTTGATGTACTAGACATCATAGGTAATGTATTAGTGTCTGTTGATGGAAACGTATTAGTATTATCCATACTTGACGTACTAGACATCATAGGTAATGTATTAGTATCTGTTGATGGAAAGGTACTAGTGTTATCTATACTTGACGTACTAGACATCATAGGTAATGTATTAGTGTCTGTTGATGGAAAGGTACTAGTGTTATCTATACTTGACGTACTAGACATCATAGGTAATGTATTAGTGTCTGTTGATGGAAAGGTACTAGTGTTATCCATACTTGACGTACTAGACATCATAGGTAATGTAGTAGTATCTGTTGATGGAAACGTGTTAGTATTATCCATACTTGACGTACTAGACATCATAGGTAATGTATTAGTGTCTGTTGATGGAAACGTGTTAGTATTATCCATACTTGACGTACTATACATCATAGGTAATGTAGTAGTATCTGTTATTAATGCTAATGTGCTAGTATTCAATGTTGATGTTTCTTCAGATACATTTATAGTTGATCTTGAATTTAATGCATTTTGAATCGCTAACTTAATATCATTATATACCAGATTTGCTCTATCATATATACTATTTATCTCATCAACTATATCAGAGCTTGAAATATTACGTATATTAACAATTGTACTAATTGAAGTATCTGTAGATTCAACATATGTATTAAGTTTATTTACATCAATAGGTGTTATACTTATTGTTTGTTGAACTTGTGTAAAAATATTTTTAATATAGTCAAGTTCGGTTTGTGCACTAATAATTTGGGGATTAATTGAATTTGTAGTACTTCCATCTAGAGGCGTTGTAGTACTTCCATCATACGGAATTGTGGTACTTCCATCTAGAGGCATTGTAGTACTTCCATCTAGTGGCATTGTAGTGCTTCCGTCATATGGTAGTGTAGTGCTTCCGTCATATGGAATTGTACTAGTAGAATCTAATGGCATAGTGGTACTTCCATCTAGAGGCATTGTAGTGCTTCCGTCATATGGTAGTGTAGTGCTTCCGTCATATGGAATTGTACTAGTAGAATCTAGAGGCATTGTAGTACTTCCATCTAGTGGCATTGTAGTGCTTCCGTCATATGGTAGTGTAGTGCTTCCGTCATATGGAATTGTAGTACTAGAATCTAGAGGCATTGTAGTACTAGAATCTAGAGGCATTGTAGTACTAGAATCTAGAGGCATTGTAGTGCTAGAATCTAATGGCATTGTAGTGCTAGAATCTAATGGCATTGTAGTACTTTCCTCTAGAGGTATTGTAGTGCTAGAATCTAATGGCATTGTAGTACTTCCATCATATGGCATTGTAGTAGTAGAATCTAATGGCATTGTAGTGCTTCCATCATATGGCATTGTAGTGCTAGAATCTAATGGCATAGTGGTACTTCCATCTAGAGGGATTGTAGTACTTCCCTCTAGAGGCATTGTAGTACTAGAATCTAATGGCATTGTGGTATTTCCCTCTAGAGGCATTGTAGTGCTAGAATCTAATGGCATTGTGGTACTTCCATCTAGAGGGATTGTAGTACTTCCCTCTAGAGGCATTGTAGTGCTAGAATCTAATGGCATTGTAGTGCTAGAATCTAATGGCATAGTGGTACTTCCCTCTAGAGGCATTGTAGTGCTTCCGTCTAGAGGCATTGTACTACTAGAATCTATTGGCATTGTTGTGCTTCCCTCTAAAGGCATTGTAGTACTAGAATCTAATGGCATAGTGGTACTTCCGTCTAGAGGCATTGTACTAGTAGAATCTAATGGCATTGATGTTGTTGATAAATCTTCAGATACTGTGTTTGTAGTTAATGGTAGAGGATTCTCAGGAGAATTATATATGTATGGATACGTAGGTGTTGCCAGTGTTGAATATGAAACACTTGTTACCATTATATTAAAGTTAGAGCTAGCTCCAACATAATAATGACTTGCTCCTGTAGAATCTACCATTTTAGTAGTTGAAATTGTTCCATCACCTGAATAGTCTTGGCCATAATAGACAGTTAATCCATTTATTACACTTGTTCCTGAAACTAATACATAGCCACAGCCATTTAGTCCCGTAATTTCTGTACCCGTTAAAAATCCAAGTGGAGTTATTGTTGGTGTAGACGCTGTACTTGTACTACTTCCTAGCGTTGTATTAGTCCCAAGTGTTGTATTAGTCCCAAGTGTTGTAGAGTCACCTAGCGTTGTATTAGTCCCAAGTGTTGTAGAGTCACCTAGCGTTGTATTAGTCCCAAGTGTTGTAGAGTTACCTAGCATTGTATTAGTCCCAAGTGTTGTAGAGTCGCCTAATGTGGTAGATGAAACCAGGCCTGGCAGCAAATTATTAGGTGAATATGTTTGTATAGATACTACAGAAGGAGTTATAATAGTACCAGTCTGATCAGTTATTGTACCATTAATATCGATTTTAGCTCCCTGCGGTGGGGGAGTAAAAGTATCTACTCCAGTTACAACTGATCCTGGAGGGGCAGTGGTAGAGCCTCCAGGTGACACAATGATTTTTGCAACAGGGTCATAAATTGCTCCATTTGCAAGAACAACAGATCCAGTAGGAAATCCAGAAACAGATGGAGGCGGATACACGCCCATTGGATTTAGAGGCGTTGGTATTAAAGTAAGATAGTTGAATCCAATTATTGTGCCTCCTGGAAGAGGTGTACCGTTTACACCATAGACAGATGCTGGAGGGGCAAGTTGGCTTCCAGTTGTACGGTCAATTATAGAGCCATCTCCCAAAATAAGAGAACCAATAGGGGCGGTTGTTGGTACTAGATTTTTAATTAATATGGGTCTACCAAGTACCGTCTGTGGGGGAATAATTGTTCCATCTAAAGCATAGATTCCTCCTGAAACAAGTTTATCCAATGAAACATATCCAGCTGGCTCTATTCGGCGACCATTTGTAGCATCTATTACGCTGCCATTTCCTAAAATTAGTGAGCCCGCTGGTGGTGTGCTTATTTGTGTTTGTCCACCCCTGTGTATTTTTAAACCACCTGTCGGATCTTGCCGGGCGTGTTTACCAATATAGTTAATTTCATTTGCTAAATGTGCAAGTTCCTTATAATTTTTACTACCAGTATCAAATTTCCCTTGAATTTTTGATATTGCCTTGAGAACCTTTTTCGTTTCAAGCTTTTTCCCTTGAAATTGTTTGAGATTGCTCATGACAGTTTCCTTAAACTTCAGTACCTCGGGGCTAGTTTCATCTGCCATTAATGCCCTCTCTATAAGCATTAGACAATAAAAAATATGTCTAATTATTCCACCGACGTATCAATATTTAATAATCACCTTTAAGAGGATTATTAAATACCGTGTTGTGCTAAATTTAAGTACCCCCTAAAAGGGGGTACTTAATATTGCCTACAACCCTAATATGGCAAGTATGCTACAGCAAAGTACCCCCAAAGGGGGTACTTAACTTTGGCACTTGCCGTTAAGTTTATATTAATTACTTGGCGGCAGTCTTACTAACGTTTCTTTGTTTTTGTTAGTCTAGGAACGGCCACCTTACGAGATTTCACTTTAGGTTTGCCGCCTATAATGAGTGAAGGAATAACTGCTGGGTCGTATGTTCCCTGTTGAAAATCGGCAATTGCCGTTTGATTGCCATTTGGTGTGCCATTTTTTAATACAACTTGTGTAGATAAAGTTGAGTTTGGAGGGCTAATTGCATATGCATGTTTGCCAACAACTACACCATTTACATAAAAACACATATGTATTCCATCATATGTTAATGATAATTTATCAGATGCCGACACATAAGAAGTATTGGACTGAGCAACTGATGAGTTAAATCTAATTAGTGCAGAATCATTTATAGCACCATTAATAATCAGTTGAAGTTTAATATATTCAACAGCATTTCCAAGTTGAGTTGAATCTCCTTGACTAAAATAAAATCCAAACATAAGAGTGTTAGTTGGATTTAAAACAGCTTGATTTTGTGTGGAAAGATTTGAAGTCAATACATATCCAAAGGCAGCTGTATTATTTGCTCCATTAACAATTGGTCTTCCTACTACAAATATTCCAACTCTGGGAACTGATGTACTTACAGTAAAAGGCGTAGTACTATTTGTAAAGACAGATGATGTATTAGAGCTTGATGCAACTATTGTATATCTGTTTGACGGAACACCTACAGCATTATAAATATTATACACAATTATGTTTGGAGATGAAATAAATGTTGTAGACTGTCCAATTATTGGTGTTTCTGCTGAAATTACAGCTCCTGATATACCTTGCGGTCCAGTTGCTCCAACACCATTAGCTCCTTGTGGTCCAGTAGCTCCAGTAGCTCCAGTTACTCCAGTTACTCCAGTTGCTCCAGTTAGTCCAGTTAGTCCTCTTAATCCACTTGGTCCAGTTGCTCCAGTTAGTCCAGGTGCTCCAGTTGCTCCAGTTAATCCAGTTAGGCCTCTTGCTCCAGGTGCTCCAGGCGTTCCTATACCGTTTGCTCCTGTAGCTCCAGTTGCACCTGTAGCTCCAGTAACTCCAGTTGCTCCAGTTAGTCCATCAGCTCCACGTACTCCTATACCAGTTGCACCTGTAGCTCCTGTAGCTCCTGTAGCTCCTGTTAGTCCAGCTAGTCCATTAGCTCCAGTAGGCCCAGTTGCTCCAGTTTGTCCAGTTAGTCCATTTATTCCTCTTTCTCCACTAGCTCCAGTAGCTCCAGTAGCCCCTGTTACTCCAGGTACAATTTGAATTATATAGGTGTCCATTAAGTCCATAGATGTAATTTGGAAGGTCCCTACAGGTGCTGTAACAATAATTGGTGGTATAGTAGTTGTCGATGTTGTTGTAGAAGTTGTTGATGTTGTCGATGTTGTTGTTGAGGTTGTTGATGTTGTTGTTGGGAATGAAATCCTCATCCAAGCGTATGTATCTTTAGTAGGTTCTGAATTTGAACCAGATGAACCTGAAAAATCAGTACCTCTAGGATCAATTGATGACAAGTTAATATAGTATAACCCATTATGTGAAACAATATCACCTAAAATATAAGTGTTATTAGAATTCCAAATTCCGCTATTACGTGTAATTATTTGTATAGTACCAGCAATAAAAGTTTGACCATATGATAGCGTACTTGGTACTAAAGATTGTTTTACTGTGTACTGGTTCCAGGCTGTTGGCCCTGTTGGATTATATACTGTAGAAGGGTGTACTGTTGTTGTTGTTGTTGTCGTGGAGGATGTTGTTGTTGTAGATGTTGATGGTCGTGTTGTAGATGTTGTTGTTGTTGAGGTTGTTGAGGTTGTTGGTGCCCGTGTTGTTGTTGAAGTTGTTGTTGATGTAGTTGAGGTTGTAGATGTTGTAGTTGTAGATGTTGTTGTAGACGTTGTTGAGGTTGTTGTTCTATAGAAAACAGAACCATTTTTATAACTGTGTGATGATGGTAAACTACTCTGTAATCCCCATTTAGTTGCTAAATAACCTTCTACCTGCTCACGCTGTGATAGAGTCATATCACGAGGAAATATAAGAACTTCACATATAGTTCCTGACATAATGCTTCCTGGGTAATCATTGGCGTATCCTAATGCATTACACCCAATAGAATATTTTGATATTTGTAGATTAGAATGTGTTATTGCTGTAGGCACTGTTGATAAAGTACCGTTTACACCTACACGCATTGAGCTGGGAGCATATTCACTATAGAATATTCCAATACTATTTGTTGCTATTGGAAGTGTTCCTGAAGGCGTATTATTATATTTCATACTAATTTTAGTAGTGCCTGATACACTGTCAGTTGCAGTAATTGCCGCCAATGAGTTTACATTAGTAGAATCATTACTTCCATTTGATAATGATAAAATTCTAGATGTAGGATTTCTGTAATCAAGTGAAACTGAAGCAACAACAAAACATGATACTTTTGCTGTATTTCTATTAAGTGTTCCCATTATATAACTGTTATTTGGGGCAAGTTGTATTTTATAGTCAGTTCCAGCATTATTAAATCTTTCATACATATTAGGTATCCAACCTGGTGGTAAATTACAATAGTTTGTGTTATTATTAGTATACATACTTAAAGCGGTTTGAGTGGCATTATTTATAACCATTTTATAATAATTTCCATCTGTGCATAAATAACATGTAGGGGGATCGTAGCTATTATCGAATCTACGAATACCGTTTACTGAGATGGGACTTGTTATACCAGGTCCAAACATCTTAGTAATTCCAGGATCTGATGTAAAGCGTAGGGTAAATGAACCATTTTGTACAGCAGCGTTATTATTCCCCCAATGTGCATCAGAATAATACCAGATCTCTTCATCGAAATTTCCATTATACAGTAGTGCTTTTCCAGTTATATCCATTGCTACATTCCAATTTCTACCACTACCAGCATCCCAGTTTGAAAAATGTGCTATGTATATACACTTTCCTGGTACTGTAGTATTATTATGAATACTTGTACTTGTTTGAGTTCTATTATATTGCTCAATTGCTCCATCAATTACAAACCCTATAGAAGTTGGTGAAGTTACTGGAGCTGATGTATTACTAGCATTATTAATTAATACTAAAGTATTTAATCCACCTATAGTTGGTCCAGATGTTACATTGTTTAATATAGCATTGTTTCCATTACCAGATCTATCAGCAAGTTGTCCATTAATCGTTCCACGATTATCTGCATCAAGCCATACTAATGGTGGACCACCATCAAAAAAGGTAATGTTTTCTGGTGCTCGTGTAGTTGTTGATGTTGTTGTCGATGTTGTTGATGTTGTTCTTGTTGTAGATGTTGTTGTTCTGTATAAACTACTTTCTAATCCCCATTTAGTTGCTAAATAATTATCTATCATTTCACGTTGTGTAGAAGTCATTAGGTAAGGAAAGACAAGGACTTCGCTTATTTGTCCTCTAAAAAATCTAGCGGAACCACTATTATTATCTCCTACACGATCACCTCCAATTGTATAATTTTCTATATTCACAGGATTTACTGTTATAGGTATACTGCTATTATTATAGCCGTTTACTCCAATTGACGCAAAAGATGTACCTGATGGTGGGGTTCCTTGACTATAATAATAAATTGAATTATTACTTGAAGCAGTTGGAAGATTACTACTATCTGATTGACCACTAACAACATTGTTAGACCAAGCTATCTTTGGACCATAAACAATAAACAAAGGAATTAAACATGTAGTAGTATTATCAAGACCTCCTCCATCTATAAAACTTAGGATTCTTGAATTAAAGTTTGTATTGTCATTTGTTCCATTATTTACAGAAGCAACAACAAAGATAGTTATGTTTAATAAAGATCTTATAGGTGTAGTACCACCTATGTAAGAATTTCCATTAAGCTTAAAACTTTTTAATCCATTTGGTAAAGTTATAATATCCATATTTTTATATGTACCATTATTACCACTTCCAGATTTATCTAAAATTGTTCCATTATTAATTGTACTAGATATTATAGTGCTTTGGTCAGATGCATCTAGCCATAAAAATGGCGGATTACCAGTAAAAGATGGAATAGTGTCTGTTCTTGGTCGCGTTGTCGATGATGTTGTTGTTGATGATGTTGTAGATGATGTTGTTGTTGGTCTTACAACTTGTTCTAATGATAATGCGGGTGTAGATGTTAAATTTGATATAGTACACCGATATAGTGAAGGAGTCGGATAAATATGATATGATAGAAATAATATACCACGAAGTTTATCAATCGCAATACCATAATATGTATTTCTCCAACCTGGCTCAGCTGATCCTGTAACTTGTCCCTTAATTCCATTTTGATAAAAATATAAATATTGATTACTATCTAGAAAAAACAATGCTCCTATGTCATCATATGATACTATATGATGTACCCCTGTAATACCACCTATAAGTTGACTGACACTACTAGTACTTGATGGATTACTAATATACATTATTCTGTTATTACCTGTATCGGCAATATACAATGTGTTAGTTATAGCATTATAGCACATTGACTGTGGATTACTTAAACCAGTTAATACTATATTTGTTGAAATTTGTGCATTTAGTCCACTACCAGTTACAATACGAATTTTATTATTTGGATTATCTAGAACATACATAAGTGAATCATTTACAAATACCATTGATTTAGGTGCATTCATTTTTGCATTTGTAGTGATACCATCTTCATTTCCAGGCGTAGTAATTACTCCAATATCAGGATTTGTACTTGGTGTATAAGCCCATTTTGGAATAACAGCATCACCTTTATATACTAATGTACGAATTGCATTACCGTATAAAATATAGAGATTTGTAGTAATTGGTGAAAACTCAATACTATTAATATTATAGATATTACTTCCATTACGCGTAGTATCAGCCCATGAGCGTGGATCTGTTTGAGCACCAGTTTTTGGTCCATCAATCCATCCAACTCCACTATCATATGATGTTGCTTTTATATAAGTACCAAAATTAGCATACTCTGCTATCCAAATAAGATCTCCACTCCATCCTATAAAATTATAATAGAAATCTCCATTTAATGGATTAACTGCTCCAGTATACATAAAACCACTTGCAAATGGTGAAACAGAACTAAAGTTTGTGGTAAAGGGAGTGGTTAGCATAGATGATGGGGCTACACCCCCGTTTTGTAGTAATCTAGGAATCCCAGTACTATAATTTCCTCCTGTAAGTATCGGTGTATTACTCCAATACGCTCCAACATACATACGAGGAATTGTCGATAAATCAATATTGTTACTTAGTATAAGAAGTGTACACATTAAGGTAGAGCTTGTTGAAGATACACCTGTTGGTACTGGTACAGTTGTTGCTGATAGAATTGTTGTACCAGATGGAATTCCAAGACCAGTTATCACTTTTCCAATAAGATTCGGTTTAGATACTAACCAAGGTGAAGTCGAAGAATCTGTATGTTCAATGTATATACCTCTTATATTTGTTCCACCTACTCTAAAATTTGTTTGTAAATCAGTACCACTGGCAACATAGCGAGTTCCAGTAGTTAGATCACCTGAATAATAATTTGGATAGATCGAGGGTATATGTCTAACAATATAAGTTGCTGAAATACCGGCAGGTCCTGTTACACCAGTGCCACTTGCTCCAGTCGGCCCAGTAAATCCAGTAGTACCAGTGCCAAGTCCTCCTGTTGGACCAGTTACACTTAAGCCACTAGGTCCAGTTGCCCCACTTACACCAGTAGGGCCTGTTAGACCAGTAACACCGGTTGGACCAGTTACACTTAAGCCGCTCGGTCCTGTGTATCCAGTAGTACCAGTATTACCAGTAGGGCCAGTTATACCAGTATTACCTGTAGGGCCAGTTAAACCAGTTACACCAGTAGGACCTGTAAAACCAGTAGAACCTGTAAAACCAGTATTACCTGTAGGACCAGTAGGACCTGTAAAACCAGTAGGACCTGTAAAACCAGTAGAACCTGTAAAACCAGTATTACCTGTAGGACCAGTTACACTTAATCCGCTTGGTCCCGTGTATCCAGTATCTCCAATTATACCAGTTGGTCCTGTAAAACCAGTATTGCCTGTAGGACCAGTTAGTCCCGTATCTCCAATTATGCCACTCGGTCCTGTAAAACCGGTATTACCTGTAGGACCAGTCACACTTAATCCACTTGGTCCTGTATATCCAGTTAGGCCACTCGGTCCTGTAAAACCGGTATTACCTGTAGGACCAGTTATACTTAATCCACTTGGTCCTGTATATCCAGTTAGGCCACTTGGACCAGTTACACCACTAGGCCCTGTGTACCCAGTATACCCTGTGTATCCAGTAGGTCCTGTATTTCCATCTCTACCTATACCAACAGATCCTGGTAATCCTTTCTCTCCACTTGGTCCAGTGGCTCCAGTAACTCCAGTCGCTCCCGTATTTGTTGCTGAACCAGGTATTCCAGTTGGACCAGTTGGGCCGAAAGTAGGTACTAAAACAGGTGCTGCTTTAGGTACTGTGGTAGGCGCGCCAGTTATTCGCGTGTATGTATTTGTTGCTAGTGCTGGAGCAATTGGTAATCTACCCTGTAAGACAGCAGACGCCGATCCAATGGCATTTGAAAGCCAACTAGGAATTAGTCCTGCTCCCCTTTGATTTTTTTTGAATTTTTTTTTTTGGCGCCCCATGGCACCTCCTAACATTATATCGAGCTGAGATATCGTGTTAAACATTCCTAGTTCAATATCAACAATCGCGCACTCTTTAATTGACATATCCCCAGCATTATATAAAAATGATGTAAAATGAAATGTAGTATTTGATGTTAAGGGGCGCACGGCAACAACTACACCATTTATATAGAATTTTAGATTACTATTATCGTATGATATAAGAAGAACATCATTTGACGAAACATAGGCTAAGGGATTCGATGTTACTGCTGTAACATTTAAGCCATCATCAATAGGTGTAAGATTACCATCTATAATAATAGATACCTTTGATACACTTGTACCGCCTTGCGGAAACGGATCACCCATAGATAAAGGCTCTAGGTAAAATCCATAAACAATATCTGGAAGTGTTGGTGCAGATGGCGAGTCCCAGTGAGCGAATCCGAAGCCACATTTATGGTTAATTCCATTCAAAATACTGCGTGCTTTTGTAAATATACCCGTTGATGTTAAAGCATCTGGTTGAACAGTTTCAGTTGTGTATGCTCCATTTACATTATTATCATGGGTTATTTTCTTAACGGAATATCTATTATGTACAGATGATACTGAAATACTTCCTGCATCTGATGAGTTAAGTGTAAGGGGAAGTATACCTGATACAGCAGTTGAACCAGCGGGGCCTGTTGGACCAGGTACGCCTAGCAAACCGGCGTTTCCTTGCGGACCAGGGATACCTAGTAAGCCAGCATTTCCTTGTGGACCAGTTGAACCAATAATAACTCCCATTAATTGCGAAACAGGTACACTTTGAATTGCATTCGGCCCAACAGTAGCCTGTGGCATTACTTGCTGAGTAGTTGTAGAAGCAATATGAATTACACAGCCATAGGGTAATGTTGTTGTACCAGCTGGGAAAATAACTTCACCTGATGCTGAGCTTGTAATTGAGCCGTCGGCATTTACAGTAGACCCATCAGGTATGCCTGATGGAAGACTTACTGCTATCATTGCCATTGCTGTTAGTGTTGCTGTATCAACAGGACCAGCATAGTTATTTGATAATTTAATTTCATACGGAGCTGATGTATTTGAGCTTACAGGTGCACTTTTAATTGTAGAGCCATATGGTAATGTTGTAGTGCCAGACGGAAAAATAACTTCACCTGATGTTGAGCTTGTAATTGAACCATCCGAATTTACAATAGAACCATCTGGTATACCTGGCGGAAGACTCGCTGTTGAATTCGCCATTTCGGTTAAGCTTGCTGTATCAGTTGGACCGCTATAGGACTCTGGAAGTGTAATTTCATATTGAGGCTCTGATCCTACAGGTTGAGGGTCATTGTTTTGGGTTTCTTGTAAAGTTTGAATTAGACAGCCATATGGTAATGTTGTAGTGCCAGGTGGAAAAACAATCTCGCCAGTTATTGAACTTGTAATTGAGCCATCTTCATTTACAACAGACCCGTCAGGTATACCTGGCGGAAGAGCTGTTGCAATTGTTGCTAGTGCTGTTAAACTTTCTGTATCTGTTGGACCACTATACATATTTGAAAGTGTAACTTGGTATCGATTTTGAGGGGATACATTTATAGGTGCTGTTAGACTTGATACCGATAAAGGTAATGAACTAGCAGTTGCTAGTTGTGATTCTAATATAGGCAGTGGCATAGGAATAGCTACGCTTGATAGTGCTAAAGCCAATGAACTCGGTGGGGTGACTGGTGATGTGCTTTCTAGAATCGAAGGGGTTGGAATTACTCCCTGTGCAGGTACCTGTAAAGGCTCACCTATTACTGGTGGGGTTGTTACTGTAGGTAGTGGCAGTGCAGTTGATGTAGCTAGTGGTAAAGCCGTTGGTGTAGCTACTTCTAGTGGCGTTGTTGTCGCTAGTGGTAAAGCTGTTGGTGTGGCCAGTGGTAATGGTGTTGTTGTGGCCAGTGGTAATGGTGTTGTTGTGGCCAGTGGTAATGGTGTTGTTGTGGCCACCGGTAAGGGTGTTGTTGTGGCCAGTGGTAAAGGCGTTGGCGTAGCCACCGGTAAAGCTGTTGACGTAGGTCGTGGTAATACTAGACTTGTAGCAGGGACTAAACTAGACGCAACAAGTTCTGATGATTGAGAAATTATAGCACCGCATACCATAACAATAGAGCCTGCCGGCGCGCGCGTAGTTCCTGCAGGAGCTACAACTATTCCATTTGGAGCTACAATTGAACCATTAGCAGTTACTGTTGAACCACCGGGCACTCCAACTGGCGCAGCCCCAATCATACTTACACCAGATACTGCAGCAACAATATATCCTCCAGCTGTAATTAATGATCCTGCAGGGGCAGTTGTTGTACCTGGGGGAGCCACTGAGGCCCCTGTAAATCTGTTTCTTATAGAGCCATCTGGTAAAACAATCGAGCCAATAGGGGTAGAAGGAGATAAAGAACCAATAGGAGTGCCGTTTGTAATTGGGCCTATAATTGTATGGACCGCTGATACAGTTGAGCCAATCGGGGCACTTGTTACAGCTGAAGGGTATATTTTTCCAGTTATTGGATCTACAAATTCTCCATTACCATTTACAATAGACCCTACAGGAATTGAAGTGGGAGCGTATTGAACAAAAGTCGCCGGCGTACTAGGCGTAACTACGTTGTTAATTGTAGAAGTTGGATGTGTTGTTGTAGCTGAAAGTTGAGGGGTTGTTCTAACAACTCTATTGAGCCCAAATACTGAATCTAGAGCATTTTTTAACCAATTACCACCAGACTGTTTTGACCTAGTCTTAGCCTTCTTTGGGGGCATCTAATTATATGTAGTTTTTAAATGATGATATTTAACGGGAAGCGAAACAGTGAATTACGTAACGTCTAGTACTAAAGTTAAGAACTCCCCATGGATAAGGCCACCCCGTGGCCTTATGTCATTGGAGTGACTTTAACTTTTCGTTCTAGCCATCAGAGCCAAGTACTTAAATTAAGTACTT
>Ga0114979_10001656_pt1 | contig 15018 bp, 7 predicted proteins | sample S_140625_EF_Meta_FD_87315 | JGI IMG/M metagenome (GOLD analysis project Ga0114979, IMG submission 87315) | Freshwater microbial communities from Lake Simoncouche, Canada to study carbon cycling - S_140625_EF_MetaG | ecosystem: Environmental > Aquatic > Freshwater > Lake | place: Lake... | reverse complement strand
GGGTGGCCGTGGTGCCGGAGGTGTAGACGATGATGACAGGATCGGACGGCCGAGCCTCGGGCAAGGTCTCGCCGGCATCGAGGCGACGAGCCCCCTCGGCCCTCAGCGCCTGCAGATGCGTCGTACCGGGAGCGTGGACCGCATTCCACATCACCACTGCCCGCAGCTGCGGCAGCCTGTCAGCCTGCAACTGCCCTGGCGTCGATGCCTTGAGCTCAGGCAGCAGGGTGTGGATCATGCCGATGAAGTCGATGTTCCAGTAGTGGTCCATCGCGATCAGGACCCGGGCATTCGACTGGCGCAGGATGTACTCGACCTCGTCAGGCTTGAAGCGGGTGTTGATCGGCACCAGCACCGCGCCCAGCCGGGTACAGGCCACCCAGCAGGCCACCCAGTCCGGGCTGTTGGTCAGCCACAGGCCGACCTGATCGCCCCGACCGATGCCCTGTGCGGCCAGGCCATGGGCGATCTCGTCAGCGGCTCGATCGAGCTCGGCAAATCCGAGGCGCTGCCCCATGCCGATCACCGCAGTGCGATCGGGGAAGCGGGCCGCCGTGCGGCGCAAAGCCTCGCCGATCGTCAGCGAATTCCAGTCCATTGTCTCCTCCGAAGGACGTCTTTGCGGCCATCTTGCCGGGTTCGGCGCGGCGCACGTCCCTTGACTTCCACTGCGCGCCCGGTCAGATCGATATGATACTGATCAGTATCGAATAATTCCCTTGTGCTCACAAGGATTCCATGCAGTATACTGAATCCAGATGTGTGGTTTCGGCTGCACAGCAGGCACCGCCGCGAGGCCAGCGTCGCCTAGAACGCGCCCCGGTGGCTTGATTGAATCAGGGAGAGGTGGAGAGCGGCCTGACCGGGGCACAAGCCCGGAACACGGCAACGAGGCGGCGGCAGGGTGACCCCTGACCGCCGGTTACTCGTTTTCAGCGCGGCAGATCGCTCGAACCCATCAGAAATTCATCAACCGCGCGAGCAGCCTGGCGCCCTTCACGAATCGCCCAGACCACCAGCGATTGGCCTCGACGCATGTCGCCTGCGGCGAACACCTTGTCGATGTTGGTCCGATAGCAGCGATCGCCGTCTGTGGTGGCACGGGCATTGCCCCGGCCATCGCGCTCGACACCGAAGGCATCCAGGACGGTCGCCACCGGCGAAACAAACCCCATTGCGAACAGCACCAGATCGGCCGGCACTTCAACTTCGCTGCCGGGGACTTCGACCATCCGCATCTGGCCGGTCGAGTCGTCCTTCTTCCATTCGACGCGCGCGGTCACCAGCGCCTTGACCCGGCCTTCGCCATCGTCCTTGAAGGCCTTGGTGGTGATCGACCAGTCACGCTCGCAGCCTTCCTCATGCGAGGAGGAGGTCCGCATCTTGGTCGGCCAGTAGGGCCAGGTCAGGGCCTTGTTTTCCTGCTCGGGCGGCTGCGGCATCAACTCGTACTGCGTGACGCTGGCTGCGCCCTGACGGTTGCTGGTGCCGACGCAGTCGCTGCCGGTGTCGCCGCCGCCGATGACCACCACATGCTTGCCACCCGCCAGGATCCGACCATCGACTGAATCGCCCGCCACGGTGCGGTTCTGCTGCGGCAGGAATTCCATTGCGAAATGCACGCCGGCGAGTTCACGCCCCGGCACTGGGAGGTCGCGCGGCTGCTCGGCACCGCCGGTCAGGACGACTGCATCGAACTGCGCCAGCACGCTGTCCGGATCGAGGGTCTCGCGGGCGAGGTTGCTGATGCCACCGCCGACGGGCTGCTTGCCGATGAACACGCCGGTTCGAAATTGCACGCCTTCGGCCTGCATCTGCTCGATACGCCGGTCGATGTGCGACTTCTCCATCTTGAAGTCGGGGATGCCGTAGCGCAGCAGTCCGCCAATTCGATCGTTTTTCTCGAACAGGGTGACGTCGTGGCCTGCGCGGGCAAGCTGCTGGGCCGCTGCCATGCCGGCAGGGCCAGAACCGACCACCGCCACCGATTTACCGGTGCGCTGGGCCGCCGGCATCGGTTTGACCCAACCCTGCTCCCAGCCTTTGTCGATGATCGCGTGTTCGATCGATTTGATGCCGACCGGATCATTGTTGATGTTCAGGGTGCAGGCCGCCTCGCAGGGCGCGGGACACACCCGCCCGGTGAATTCCGGGAAGTTGTTGGTCGAGTGCAGCACATCGAGCGCCTCGCGCCAGTTCTGCCGGAAGACCAGGTCATTCCAGTCGGGAATGATGTTGTTGACCGGGCAGCCGTTCTGGCAGAACGGGATGCCGCAATCCATGCAGCGTGCGCCTTGCTGCGACGCGGCTGCATCGTCCAGGTGCAGAACGAATTCACGGTAGTGATGCAGCCGGGAGTCGGCCGGCTCGCTGGCTTCGTTCAGACGCTGGAACTCGAGAAATCCTGTGACCTTGCCCATCTTGATCAGTCCTGTTCGAAATTGGCTCAGGCCGGCTGGCCGCTGACGGTTTTTGTCCGGGCTGCTGCAAGCTCACCCAGCGCACGCTTGTACTCGTTGGGGAAGACCTTCACGAAGCGGGCACGCTGGTTGGCCCAGTCAGTGAGAATCTCACGGGCGCGCAGGCTGCCGGTGTGGCGGAAATGGGCTTCGACCGTGCGTCGCAAGATGGTCTCGTCCGCCTCGCCTTCGCCGCCCCGGCGCACCGAATGCCAGACAGAATTCGGCACGGCCTTGGCCTGCTCGCCGGCCAGTAGCACTTTTTCCAGGCTGACCATCGCCGGATTGCAGCGCAGATGGAAGTCGCCGTCCTCGTCCCAGACATAGGCGATGCCACCCGACATGCCGGCCGCAAAATTGCGTCCGGTTTTTCCGAGCACCACCACCGTGCCGCCGGTCATGTATTCGCAGCCGTGATCGCCCGTGCCCTCGACCACCGCGATCGAGCCGGAATTGCGCACCGCGAAACGCTCGCCGGCCACGCCGTTAAAATAGGCCTCGCCTTCGATGGCGCCATAGAGCACGGTGTTGCCAACGATGATGTGCTCGGGGCCGAAGCCGCGGAAATCATTGGCGCAGCGCACGATCACCCGGCCGCCCGACAAACCCTTGCCGACATAGTCGTTGGCCTCGCCCACCAGGTCGAAGGTGATGCCCCGGGCCAGGAAGGCGCCGAAACTCTGGCCGGCGGTACCGTTGAACTGGATGTGGATGGTGTCATCCGGCAGACCGGCATGGGTGTGCTGACGGGCCACCCGGCCGGACAACATCGCTCCCACCGTGCGATTGACGTTACGGATCGGCGAGATGAAGGACACCTTCTCGCCGCGCGAAAGGGCGCCCATCGACTTCTCGATCAGCTGATGATCGAGGGCATTGACCAGGCCATGATCCTGGGCGGAGACCGCAAAGCGCGGCACGTCTGCCGGCATGTTCGGCGCATGGAAGATACGGGAAAAGTCGAGTCCGCGGGCTTTCCAGTGTGCGATGCCAGGGCGGGTGTCGAGCAGTTGCGTCTGACCGATGAGCTCATCGAGCGTGCGGATACCCAGCTGCGCCATGATCGAGCGCGCTTCCTCGGCCACGAAGAAGAAGAAATTGACCACATGCTCGGGCTTGCCGGCGAACCTGCGCCGCAACACCGGATCTTGCGTGGCCACACCGACCGGACAGGTGTTGAGATGGCACTTGCGCATCATGATGCAGCCCTCGACCACCAGCGGCGCGGTGGCGAAGCCGAATTCATCAGCGCCCAGGATCGCGCCAATCACCACATCGCGGCCGGTCTTCATCTGGCCATCGGCCTGAATGCGAACGCGGCCTCGCAGGCGATTGAGGACCAGCGTCTGCTGGGTCTCGGCCAGGCCGAGTTCCCAGGGGGTGCCGGCATGCTTGATCGATGACCAGGGCGATGCACCGGTGCCGCCATCATGGCCGGCAATCGTGATGTGATCAGCCTTGGCCTTGGCCACGCCGGCAGCGACCGTGCCGACGCCAACTTCGGACACCAGCTTCACCGAGATCGATGCGCTCGGATTGCAGTTTTTCAGGTCGTGGATCAGCTGGGCGAGGTCTTCGATCGAATAGATGTCGTGGTGTGGGGGCGGTGAAATCAGGCCAACACCCGGCACCGAGAAGCGCAGCTTGGCGATGTATTCCGACACCTTGTGTCCGGGCAGCTGGCCGCCTTCGCCGGGCTTGGCGCCCTGAGCCATCTTGATCTGGATCTGATCGGCGCTGGCGAGATACTCCGCGGTCACACCGAAGCGCCCGGATGCAACCTGCTTGATCTTCGAGCGCATTGAATCGCCAGCCTGCAGGGCGATGTCGCTTTCGATGGTGTCGCTGCCCAGCAAGCTGGCCAGGGTGTCGCCCTGCTTGATCGGGATGCCGCGCAATTCGTTCTGGTAGCGCAATTCGTCCTCGCCACCTTCGCCGGTGTTGGACTTGCCGCCGATCCGGTTCATCGCAATCGCCAGCGTCACATGCGCTTCGGTGGAGATCGAGCCCAATGACATGGCGCCGGTCGAGAAGCGCTTGACGATCTCGGCCGCCGGCTCGACTTCGTCGATCGAAATCGCGCGCGACGGATCGACACGGAACTCGAACAGGCCACGCAGGGTCATGTGCCGGCGCGACTGATCATTGATGATCTGCGCGTATTCCTTATAGGTCTGGAAGCTTCCGGCCTTGGTGGAATGCTGCAGTTTGGCGATCGCGTCGGGCGTCCACATGTGCTCTTCGCCACGGGTGCGATAGGCGTACTCACCGCCCGCATCGAGCATTCCGGCCAGCACCTGATCGCCGCCGAAGGCAGTGCGGTGCATGCGCAGTGCCTCTTCGGCCACCTCGAAGATGCCGATGCCCTCGACATTCGAGGCTGTGCCGGTGAAGTATTTGTCGATCAGGTCGCGGTTCAGGCCGATCGCTTCGAAGATCTGCGCCCCTGTGTAGGACATGTAAGTCGAGATGCCCATCTTCGACATGATCTTTTGCAGACCCTTGCCGATTGCCTTCACATAGTTCTTGATGGCCTTGTCGGCAGACAGATCCGGGCCCAGTCCGGCATGCATCTGCGCAATGGTTTCCATCGACAGATACGGATGAATCGCTTCGGCACCGTATCCGGCCAGCAGCGCGAAATGGTGGACTTCGCGCGCCGATCCGGTTTCGACGACCAGGCCGGTGGCGGTGCGCAGGCCGGTGTTGATCAGGTGCTGGTGAATCGCCGACGTGGCCAGCAGCGCCGGGATGGCCACATGGTCGGGGTCAATGCGTCGGTCCGAAACGATGAGGATGTTGTAGCCGCTCCTGACCGCATCGACCGCGTTGGCACAGAGCGAGGCGAGGCGCGCCTCGATCCCGTCTTTGCCCCAGGCGACCGGGTAGCAGATGTCGAGCTCGAAACTCTGGAATTTGCCGTCGGTGTATCGCCCGACATGGCGGATGCGGTCCATGTCCTCGGCAGACAGGATGGGCTGCGAAACTTCCAGGCGCAGCGGCGGATTGATGTTGTTGATGTCGAGCAGATTCGGCTTGGGGCCGACGAAGGACACCAGCGACATCACCAGCTGCTCGCGGATCGAGTCGATCGGCGGGTTGGTGACCTGCGCAAACAGCTGCTTGAAGTAGTTGAAGAGCGGCTTGTTTTTATCCGACAGGACAGCCAGCGGCGAGTCGTTGCCCATCGAGCCGATCGCCTCTTCTCCGTCGCGGGCCATCGGGGCCATCAGGAACTTGATGTCTTCCTGTGTGTAGCCAAAGGCCTGCTGTCGATCGAGCAATGCGACCTGCTCCAGCGGACGGTCGGTGTCTGCCGACGATTCATCGTCCCCAGTGGTCGTGGGGAAGGCGGTGGTGTCGAGGCTGTCGAGCTTGACGCGCAGGCGGTCGATCCACTGACGGTAGGGCTGGCTGGCAGACAGCTGATCCTTGAGCTCCTTGTCGTCGATGATCCGACCCTGCTCGAGGTCGATCAGGAACATCTTGCCGGGCTGAAGGCGCCATTTCTTGACGATGCGCGACTCGGGGATGTCGGGCAGCACGCCGGTTTCGGAGGCCATCACGACCAGGTCGTCATCGGTGACGATGTAGCGGGCAGGGCGCAGGCCATTGCGATCGAGCGTGGCGCCGATCTGGCGACCGTCGGTGAAGGCAATCGCGGCCGGGCCGTCCCAGGGCTCCATCATCGCAGCGTGGTATTCGTAGAACGCGCGGCGGTTCTCGTCCATCAGCGTGTGCTGCTCCCAGGCCTCGGGAATCATCATCATGATCGCCTGGGCCATCGGGTAGCCAGACATCACCAACAGCTCGAGGCAGTTGTCGAAGCAGGCGGTGTCGGACTGGCCGGGATAGATCAGCGGCCAGAGCTTCTTGAGGTCGTCGCCCAGGACGGCCGAAGCCATGACGCCTTCGCGGGCGCGCATCCAGTTGTAGTTGCCCTTGACGGTGTTGATTTCGCCGTTGTGGGCGAGCATGCGGTAAGGATGGGCCAGCTCCCAGGCTGGGAAGGTGTTGGTCGAGAAGCGCTGGTGCACCAGGGCCAGCGCGGACACGCAGCGCGGATCCTGCAGGTCGAGGTAATACCGACCGACCTGATTGGCCAGCAGCAGGCCCTTGTAGACCACCGTGCGGGTCGACATCGACGGCACGAAGTATTCCTTGCCGTGCTTCAGGCCCAGGTTGCGGATGGCGTGGCTGGCCGCCTTGCGGATGATGTAGAGCTTGCGCTCGAGCGCGTCGGGCACCATGACGTCGCGACCGCGGCCGATGAAGAGCTGGCGAATCACCGGCTCGGATTCGCGCACCAGGGGGCTCATTTCCATGGCATGGTCGACCGGCACATCGCGCCAGCCGATGATGCGCTGACCCTCGGCCCTGACGGTTCGCTCGAGTTCCTGCTCGCAGGCCTGACGCGAGGCGTGCTCCTTCGGCAGGAACACCATGCCGACGCCGTACTCGCCTCGCGGCGGCAGGGCGATGCCCTGTTGCCCCATCTCGGCGCGATACAGATCGTCCGGGATCTGGATGAGGATGCCGGCGCCGTCGCCGAAGAGCTCGTCTGCGCCGGTGGCGCCGCGGTGATCGAGATTCAGCAGGATCTGCAGGCCCTGCTGGACGATCGAGTGACTCCGGTCGCCCTTAATGTGGGCGACGAAGCCGACGCCGCAGGCATCGTGTTCATTGGACGGGTCGTACAAGCCTTGGGCCGCGGGCAGGGTCATCTCGATACTCCAACAGAGCGAACCGCGCAGCATAGTGCAGCGCAGCACAGCCCTCAAGCACTTTAATTGGGGTCTGACCCCAATTAATTGTTAATTCATCCGCTGCGCTATTTAATTGGGGTCGGAACAAAATTTCGGCGACAGGCGGGAGCGGAAATTGGGGTCTGACCCCAATTATTTTTTGCGGGGGCGACCGACGGGAGGGCGGATCAGGCGCAGGGTGTGCGCCGCTTCCATCTGGCGTTGGAAGTCAGTACTCGCTGTCGGCTTTCCGTTGATCAGACGCCGTCGAAGCCAGTCCTCGTCGGACTGAAGCACCGACTCGTCGAACAATTTCCGATAGGCCGACTCACGCTCGAACGGCGTGTTGCCCAGCGCAAAAATCGTCGGATGACTGCGCACGATCGGATCGACCGACAGTCCGGTGTGGTGGCGATGGCTCGACCAGGGCCAATCCGCCACCCCTTCGACCATACCTGCTCGCACCGGATTCGATTCGATATAGCGCTGACAGGCCAGCAAATAGCGGTCCGCCTCGACCAGCGACGATCGAAAGCGCCCCTCCCAGAGCGTGCCACTGCGCCCATGCCGCCGGTTGAAGCGGCGAACGTATCGACGCCCGACCGCCTGGATCGTCCGAGCCAGCGAGTCGCCTTGCGACGGCGTGCACAGCAGGTGCACATGGTTATCCATCAGCACATACGCATGGATCGCCAGCCCGTGGGCCTCGGCAGCCTCCTTGAGCCAGCCCAGGTATTCGCGCCGGTCGATGTCGTCGATGAAGACCTGCTGGCGGTTATGGCCGCGCTGGATGACGTGATAGGGGTAGCCTGCGACCACCTGCCGCGGAATGCGCGCCATTGAAGCGGCTCAGCTCTCGTCGAAGGAGAACAGCCGGCGATGCTCCTTGATCGCATACCGATCGGTCATCCCGGCGATGTAGTCGGCAATCGTGCGATGCAGATCGCGCTCGGCCTTCGACCGATGCGAGTCGGGCAGCAGACGCGGATCTTCGACAAACGCAGCGAACAGCTCGCTCACCACCCGAGCCGCCTTGTTGGTCATCCGAACGACCTGGAAATGGCGATACAGGTTCTCGAAGAGAAAGCGCTTGAGCTGCAGCGACTCAGCACCGACCGCCTCCGAAAAAGCAATCAAGGGCCCAGCCCTGCGCACCGCGTCAGCCGATGCCGGCGCGGCAGCCGCAATCAGCGCCGAACTGCAGCCGCTCAGGTCGATGACCAGTTCGTTAATCATGCGACGAATCGTCTCGCAGACCTGACGACGTTCCCCCGCATCCGGAAAGGCACGCGCCACCGCATGGTGATGCCGGCCGAACAATTCGACCTCGACCAGCTGAGACACCCGCAGCAAGCCCGAACGCAGACCGTCGTCGACATCATGGTTCACGTACGCGATCTCGTCCGCCAGGTTGGCAAGCTGCGCTTCGAGTGACGGCTCTGTGCGATCGATGAATCGCTGCCCGACCTCACCGAGCCGCCGGGCATTGGGCACCGAACAGTGCTTCAAAATGCCTTCACGCGTCTCGAAGCACAGGTTCAGCCCGTCATAGGCGCCATAGCGCTCCTCGAGTTCGTCGACCACCCGCAAGGACTGCAGGTTGTGCTCAAAGCCACCCCAGGGCTGCATGCAGCGATTCAGGGCTTCCTGGCCAGCATGTCCGAACGGCGTGTGACCCAGGTCATGCGCCAGCGAGATGGCCTCGGTGAGATCCTCGTTGAGCCGAAGGTGCCGCGCGATCGAGCGGGCGATCTGGGCGACTTCGATCGAATGGGTCAGTCGCGTTCGAAACAGGTCGCCCTCATGATTGACGAAGACTTGGGTTTTGTATTCCAACCGCCGGAAGGCGCCGCAATGCACGATCCGGTCGCGATCGCGCTGGAATTCGTCGCGGCCTTCAGGCGCGGACTCGGCATGGCGCCTGCCGCGCGATGAACGCGGATCAGCGGCATAGGGGGCCAGCATGCCGCGCCCCATCAGCCGACGCAGGCTGCCAGCGTCTCGGCCAAAGGCTGGTCAGCCACCTTCTGCACCCGAGCCGAACCCAAGGCATCCAGCAGCACGAACTTCGGTGTGCCCTGCTCTGCTTTCTTGTCGACGGACATCAGTTCGACGTACCGGGACACCGGCCAGGCCGGACCCCGCACCGGCAGGCCTGCCGCGGCGATCGACTCGGTGAGGCGTTCGCTCACCTCGGGTGCAATCAGCCCGAGCCGACGCGACAGATCAGCCGCCATCACCATGCCGGCACCCACCGCCTCGCCGTGAAGCCAGTGTCCATAGCCCATGCCAGCCTCGATTGCATGTCCGAAGGTGTGGCCAAAATTGAGGATGGCGCGCAGGCCGCCTTCCCGCTCGTCGCGCTCGACCACCGAGGCCTTGATCTCGCAGGACCGCGCAACCGCACTCGACATCGCAGCCGCATCCAGCGCTCGCAGCTGGGCCATATCGCGCTCGATCGAATCGAAGTAGGCCGGATCGGCGATCGCGCCGTGCTTGATGACTTCCGCCAGGCCGGCAGACAGCTCACGCGCAGGCAGCGTGCGCAGGGTGTCGACATCGATCAGCACCAGGCGCGGCTGGTGGAACGCGCCGATCATGTTCTTGCCCAGCGGATGGTTGATGCCGGTCTTGCCACCGACCGATGAATCGACCTGTGCAAGCAGGGTGGTCGGCACCTGCACGAAATCGATGCCGCGCTGATAGACCGCAGCGGCAAAGCCCGCCATGTCGCCCACCACGCCGCCACCGACCGCAACGATCAGCGAACCGCGATCAAAGCGCGCCTCGAGCAGCGCATCGAAGATCAGATTGAGCGCATCGAAGCCCTTGTTGGCTTCGCCGGCCGGCATGACGACTTCGATGAGCGTCGAGGCGTGCGACCTGAGCGATTCGCTCACCTGCCGCGCGTACAGGCCCGCGACATGGCTATCGGTGACCACCGCCACCATGCGCCCGTGCGCCAGTGCCTTCAAGGCCTCGGAGTGCGCGAGCAATCCGGTGCCAATGTGGATGGGATAGGACCGCTCGCCAAGGGAAACCGGGACACTAAGCATTGCTGGAACTCGTCGGGTCTTGCACTGGAGGTTCAATCATCGGATCGATCCGATGCGGAAAATGAGGCGGCAGACGGTCAAGGATGGCGTCGACCACACGCTCGACCGGCTGGCGACCGGTGTCGACCACCAGATGCGCACACTCCCGATACAGGGGATCACGCAGCTCGACCAGCGCTTCAACCCGGGCACGCGGGTCTTCGGTGCGCAGCAATGGTCGCGTGGTGTCCCGGCGCAGACGCTGCCAGAGGTCGCCCACCGACGCACGCAGATAGATCACCTGCCCTCGCTCGTGCAGCGCGGCGCGATTGACCGGATCGATCACCGCGCCGCCGCCGGTGGCCAGCACGGTGGCGCTTCTGTGGGTCAGCTCATCGATGAGTTCGGATTCGCGCTGCCGGAATCCGGCTTCGCCTTCGAGTTCGAAGATGGTCGCGATTGGCACGCCCAGCCGCGCTTCGAGCTCGCGATCGGCATCGACGAAGGACCAGCCAAGTCGGCGTGCCAGACGCCGACCGACTGTGGTTTTACCGGCGCCCATCATGCCGACCAGGCAAATGAGGGTAGCGCCGGGCGGGGAAGTCATCCCCTAAGGATACTGCGAGCCGCAGGCCTCGTCGCGGTGACGACCCATATCCGCGTCAGGTTCAGGGACTCGAAGGCCTAATCGGGCGATGCGCAATTCGCGACATAACCATAGGGCCCGGTGTACTGGTTCGAGGGCGAACGCGTGCCCACGTTCGGCGGCGCCACCGTCGGGTCGTCCAGGTCGGAGGCGGCCGCCGGCAGCACGAGCTGCCGCGACACGACACTCTCGGTGCCCGAGGAGGCAATCGTGACCTGCAGCACAACCTGCACCCATTCGCCGAAGCTCTTCGGGTAGGTGATCGCCAGCGCAGCCAGCCCATCCGAGCCGGTCGTTCCGTTGGTCGAAGTGACCTGCACCGCCGCCGGACTGCCCGGGTCGAGCTTGGAATTGCCGTTGAGATCCTCGCCAGCATCGAGCAGGTTGTTCTGGTTGAGGTCTTCGTTGCCGCAGGTGCCGGCGATCGCAGTGGTCCAGGTCGTCGCATTGAATTGCCAGACGCCCTTGCGATAGGCCACCGCCTTCAGCGATGCGGTCACGCGGGCATTGGCCACCGGATTGCGATTGGCATCGGTCACGACCACCGACCACGGCATCGAATACACCGTCTCCGAGGGCGATGCGATCGAATTCCCGGTGCCCAGCTCCAGGAACAGCGCTGCAGCCGTCACGGTGAGTGTGCGCGGGGTATCGGCCGAAAGGGTGCCAGAGCCGCTGACCACCTGCCCATTCAGACGCACCGCGCCCGGACCGGTCGAGGTCGGGCCGGCCACGAAATTCGCGACCGCCTGGCCTGAGGAGTCGGTGACCGCGGTACCCGGCTGAATGTTGCCGCCGCTCGGATCGGCAATCGCCGAGAAGATCACGGTGGCACCGGTGACCACGTTGTCATTCGCATCGCGAACGGTCGCGACCAGACGGGTGCTGGAGCTGCTGGCGCCCGCGGTGTTGACGGGCAGCGAGGACACATCGGTGGACAGGCTCAACTTCGCCGGCGTGCGCGACACGAAATTGATGCGGGAGGTCGTCGTCGAGCTGCCCGACAGCGCGGTCAGATTCGCCTGGCCCACGCCTGAGGAGCTGAGATCAGCCGCAAACCGGCCGTTCGCATCGGTCACACCGGAGACCGAACTCTGGCCCGAGAACAGGCCCCGGGTCGTGGTCAGGGTGATCGGTGCCCCCACCACTGCGGCCCCGTTGTTTCTCAACTCGACCTGAACCCGCTGGGTGGTGTTGATGTCGACCGTGGCATTGTCCGCCGGCACGATGATCCGAAACGGGGTGTCTGAGCCCACAAACTGCACCGTGCGGGTCACCGGGTCCAGGCCGGTCGCGGTCGCTGAAACGGTGGCGGCACCGGACGCGGCCGCCGTCAGGCGAAAGTTGCCCTGACCTGTGGTGGAGGTGGTAATCGAGGCCGGGCTGACTGAGCCTGAAGTGGTCGTCAATGCAACCGCCACGCCCGATGCCGCCTTGCCTGCGGAATCGAGCAAGGTCACGGTGTAATCGCCGGTCGCACCGGACGCAAGCGACTCCGGGCCGGCAATTGAGAGCGTCGCGCCCGAAATCGGCAGATCGAGCTTTCCGCTCACCGAGCCCAGTTTGCCCTCGAGCGATGCGGTACGGCTCCTGGACACGCCCGAGGTCGATTCCAGCGTCACCCGGAATTTCATGCGCCCGCTTGAGTCGGTCACCGTCGCACTGCCTTCTCTAGCGATCGTGAGGCCGGTATCGGCGGACACCAGATTGACTGTCTGGTTGGCGACCGCATTGTTGCTACTGTCCTTGACCAGTGCGGTGACCACGGTGCTCGTGCTGCCGTCCGATGTCGGCAGTCTTGGCGCATCGGCGGTGAGCGTCAGCTGACTGGGTTGCGACGCGACGAACAGATCGGATCCGGCGCCTCCCGCCCCGGCACCCGCCCCGCCACACGCCACCAGCGTGGCCACGCACCCGCTCGCGCACAGTGCCTGAACAGAACGGACAAACCCGCGCCCAAACCACCCCGAAACTCGCCCAGCATTCATCGGAAATGTCCTATCGCTCATCGAGCCATGGCCGTGTCGGTCACCACACGCGGGGTCAGGAACACCAACAGTTCGGTTCGATTGTTGGTCCGTGAGGTGCTGCGAAACAGTGCGCCGACATACGGCACGTCGCCCAGGAAGGGGACCTTGTTGACCCGGTTGATCTCGGTCTGCTCGTAAATGCCGCCGATCACCACCGTGCCGCCGTTTTCCACCAGCACCTCGGTCTGCACCGCGCGGGTGTTGATCGCAAAGCCTGCCGGCGTGATCTGGCCGACCGCATCGCGATTGACCGCTACCTTCATGATCACCGTGCCCTCAGGCGTGATCTGCGGGGTGACCTCGAGCTTGAGCGAGGCTTTGCGGAACTGGATCTGGGTTGCACCGCTTGAGGTGGCCGCCTGATAGGGCAGCTCGGTGCCCTGCTCGATCACCGCCTTGCTCTTGTCGCCCGTGAGTACACGAGGACTCGAAACAACCTTGCCGCGCTGGTCGGCCTCCAGCGCCGAGATCTCCAGGTTCACGAATCGCGTGGCCTGGGAGCCGAACAGGCTGATCGCAAAACTGGCCGGATTGACCCCGTTGATCAACGCCGCCGGCAGGTTCACGAAGTTCGTGTTGTTGATCGCGGTCGGACGGCCCAGGCCCGGCAGGTTGGTGCCCGACAGATTGCTGCCCAGCTGCGACGACAGATCGCCCACGCCCTGCAGATTGCCCGAGACCGTCGAGTAGGCGTTGCTGCCCAGAACGGGGGAGCCGGCACCGTATACCGGCACATTCACCGGCACGAGCTGGCCGGTGACCGGATCGGTCGTCGAGCCGGTCCGTGCGATCGTGCTGCGGATGTCGTTGAAGCCCCACTTGATGCCGAGGTTGCGTGAAAACCCGTCATCGGCCTCGACAATGCGCGCCTCAATCAGCACCTGACGTACCGCGACATCGAGTTGCCCCAGAACACGGCGCACTTCCTCGAGCCGCGCAGCGGTGTCGCGCACAAACACAGTGTTGGTGCGTTCATCGAAGACCACGCTGCCGGCCTTCGACAGGAATTTCTGCTTGTCGTCGGACAGCAGCTTCTGGACGGCGTCGGCCTTCTGATAATTCAGCTTGAAGGCTTCCATCCGAGTGGGTTCGATCTCCGAGATCTGCTGACGCGATTCAAGGTCGATCTTCTCCTGGGTCGCGAGTTCCTCACGCGGGGCCACCAGGATCACATTGCCATTGACCCGCATCGCCAGGTTCTTGGACTGCAGCACGATGTCCAGTGCCTGGTCCCAGGGCACATCCTTCAATCGCAGCGTCAGATTGCCGGCGACGGTTTCGCGAACCACGATGTTGCGATTGGTGAAGTCGGCGATGACCTGCAACAGGGTGCGCACATCGACATTCTGAAAGTTGAGCGACATCTTTTCGCCGCTGAAACCGGATCGGCCACTGCCTGCAATCGCCCGGTTCGGATCTTCACGGCTCGGCTTGACCTCGATCACGAACTGCGTATCGCTCTGATAGGCGGTGTGTTCCCAGTTGCCAGCCGGCTCGATCACCATGCGGGTGTTGTCGCCCTGCTGGAAGGTGCGCACCGACTTCACGGGCGTCCCGAAATCAGCGACATCGAGGCGGCGGCGCAGGTTGTCGGGCAGCCGGGTCTTGAGGAAATCGACCACGATGGTCTGGCCCTGAACGCGGATGTCCACGCCGGTCTGGGGGTCGGACAACTCCACGATCACGCGCCCGTCAGTGTTGTTGCCGCGACGGAAATCGACATCGCGCAGTGCATGCGTGCTCGCCGCATCGCCGCGCGCAAAGCTGTAGCCCGAGGCCGGTGCAACCGCGGCAGTCGGGCTGCCGGCAGACGCCACCGCATCCATCGTGACCAGGACGGTATTGCCGTCCACTCGGGTTTGCTGAACCACCGGCCGGCGCAGGTTGACCACCAGCCGGGTCCGGTCGCCTGACTGGACCAGGTTTGCACTGCGTGCTTCACCCTGACCGAGTTCGACCACGTTCTGGCCGACCGCGTTGCCGGTATCCGGAAAATCAAGTGCAAGCCGGGGCGGGTTGGCCACCACGAAACTGGCCGGGGCGACCGAGGGCGGCGACTTCATCCGAATGCTCAGGACCGTCGAGGCGCCCTGCTGCGACGAG
>Ga0114979_10001655_pt1 | contig 15018 bp, 13 predicted proteins | sample S_140625_EF_Meta_FD_87315 | JGI IMG/M metagenome (GOLD analysis project Ga0114979, IMG submission 87315) | Freshwater microbial communities from Lake Simoncouche, Canada to study carbon cycling - S_140625_EF_MetaG | ecosystem: Environmental > Aquatic > Freshwater > Lake | place: Lake... | reverse complement strand
CTTCTTGGCAGCGGTCTTCTTGGGGGCAACCTCCTTGGCGGGGGCAGCGGCGGCGGGAGCAGTAGTGGCAGCAACAACAGTCTTAGACGCACGAACCATTTCTGATCTATACAGTATAAAGTGACCTTTTTTTATATTGTTTGACGCATAAATATATTTATTGCTAAATATTGACATGATACATCGAGTAGTTTCCGCGTCGATGTCTACTAATAATTATTTTCAATAACAAACGCGTAGTTCAGAATATGCCTAAATAAATAGCTGCACCATTCGTGCACGATAATAAACATATTTAACGTGAATGTCAAATATGTTAATATACAATTGATTCATATAACCACGGCATGGCTCTCCTAGCGTCTTCTGATACTAATGTTAGACCACATAACGTGTGGAATGTTCCAAGAGTTCTAAATTCGTTATTTACTCCAGTATAAACCATATCTTCCATAACGATCAAACATAATTCTTTTATATTATCTTCACTTATTTCATTGTAACGCACCGGTTGATTTAAAATAGTAATAAACGGGTCGCTAAGCGGACATATTTTTCGTTTAATGTCAAACGGGATTTGCGCTCTATAATACCAAATATCGTATAAACTTCTGAAAAAACGAATCAAATCTCGGCGGTTCAGCTGTGAAAACCACGTTGATTGTGCGTAGTTTCCAAGATTATCGATCTCCATAAATAGCGTTTCTATTCTTCTCTGCGTAGGTTGATTTCTTATTGTTCGCATTTTCTCCATCATTTCATCGGGGTCGTATATATTATCTAATGTGGTAGTTTGACTTCCAATCGCATTGCCCGAAAGGTCAGTCATGTTATACGTCAATCTCTGCGATCTTACTTGAGGTTTATTTACCGTCAAATTCGCGGTTTTGGTTTTATTAATTAAACGCGTTAATCGATCTAGTTTATTTATTGTAATTTTCATATAATCAATTGATTCGCGATTATAAGGATTCACAATAGACGCCGCGCGGTGTTTGTTCTTAAATAACGTGGACATAGAATCGAAATCAAATCCATATATGAAATCCTTGTCGCCCTTATAACTAAAAAAATCATTTGCACTTATATTGACGATGGGTTCTAATGTGTAAAAATCCGTCTCGTTTACACATATTTTGCGATTTTTGAGAGCCGGTCCTCTTAATCTAAATGATTCTCTAATGATATAGCCGCGGAATGCTTTTTGCATTTTTTCACATGCATTCTCCATTACGTATAATTTTACTACTCTATCTGCTAATACCTGTTTGCTTCCTGAAAGTGCGAAATCGTATAATAATTTAATCTTACGCAAGTCTTTCACTTGATAGCATCTAACCATGCGATCGTCAGTTTGGCGAAATTTCACGTTTGACTTGTAATTTCGCAGAACCTCTTTTAAATCCGCTTGTTTGCACTTATCAAGATGCTTATTCGCTTTATAATATGCTCTAAGTTTACTCGATAATTGATCGGACTCTGTTTGCTCGGAAGTAGGGTTATTTACCACTCTATTTTCCATGGCATCGTGTTCAAATATTCGAATAGGCTTGGAGAACATATTTATATTATATGCATAAAATTATTTATATGTATTTTTTTAATATCATTATAACACCATGTGCGTATTCAAGGTTGGAGATAAAATTCGCAGAATAGTAAACAATTTACCAGAATCCGATATTTACGAAATCGAACGCATAGATAAGACGGTAGAAGGCGATTGGCACGATGGATACTACGAAGTTTGGTATGCCTATTTGAAAGATAATCCGAAAATACATATGATTTATTTTCATCACTATGGCGATAAACCGTGCGAATACGCTGTTTTGGTATAAATAAAGTATTTTATTATTACAATGGAACACATCATCGAATTAACGCAAGATGAAATAGAAATCTTGGAAATATTGGCGTCGAATATCAAAATAAGCCCGTCAGTTGATCCGTCGTGGTTCTGTTTACTTGCGAAAGCGTATTGTGAATATATTCCTCAACGAATCCTGAACGCGCTCTTGGATTTTTCGATCCGAGGTTCAACGACCGGATTTTTATTAATAAAAACCGTTCCTATTATTGATCCTCCTGCGACACCTTTGGGCAATAATCAAAAAGTAGGTGAAACTACTGATTTGTCCAAGATACAAGCCATTCTTGTTTCTGCCATTAGCGAATTAATTGCATATGAAGCCGAGGGATATGGTCGATTATTCCAAGACGTCGTCCCGGTTCAATCCATGGCGTCGAATCAAACAAGCGTTGGGAGCAATGTGGAATTAGAAATCCATACGGAACAGGCTTTCTCTAAATTACGCCCTGATATATTAAGTTTAGCGTGTATTCGCGGAGACCTCAATGCAATGACGCATATTTTACCAGTTCGAACCATAATCGATAATATCGGACATAATATCTTAAGAGAGCCTCTTTGGAAAACGGGAGTTGATATGTCATTCAAACTCAACGGTCATGAATTCATCGAAGGTGATATTCGCGGACCGATGCCCATTATTCATGGATCTAAAGACGATCCTCAACTTACATTTGACCAAGATTTGATGACGGGAATTACACCAGAATCTGATGACGTAGTTAAACAAATCGTTGATATTTATTATAAAGAGCGTTTATCACATAATTTGAAGCCGGGTGAAATAATCTTGGTAGATAATCGTAGAGCTGTCCACGGTCGATCCCCCTTTTTTCCAAGATACGACGGAGAAGATCGGTTTCTAATACGTTGTTTTGGAATATTCGATTATGAAAAGACGCGAAAAGCGCGCCCTTCAAATTCGCGCGTCGTATCTGCTATTTATAGTTAAAATGGGCGATTTTAAAAATATTACCAACCCAAATAAAATTGAAACGGAACATAACGGCATTCAGATAAGCAAACTGAAACCCTAGTTTTAGAAGAATGTCCTCTGCCGCTAAGCCTGTTGTCCTTTCCTCTGCTGACTGGTCCCCGACCGCCGCCAAGTTCATGCCTCCCAAGGTGAATGAGCGCGGTGGCAAGTCGATCAGCATCATCAGCAAACAGACCAATCGTTCCCTTCACGTCTCCACCCCCATGATGATGACATGGGGCGTTGTCGATTTCATCGGCGACAACGGAGAATCCGATGGGAAATTCAGCATCTCACTTAACTTCCCCAATGATGAATACAGAAAGCCCTCCACCGACAAGTTCCTTCAGCAACTCAAGGAGTTTGAGAACTATATCCTCGACGAGGCAGTCAAGAACTCCGAGCTCTGGTGGGGCGAGGAGATGTCGCGTGAGGTTTGCAAGCATACCTTCTTCCCTTTCCTTAAGTATTCCAAGAACAAGGACACCAAGAAGATTGATCCTTCGAAGCCGCCTTCGATCCGCGCCAAGGTTCCGTTCTACGATGGTAAGTGGAATGTCGAGCTCTACGACACCAAGGAGAATCTGATCTTCCCTTGCGATAACCAGAATTTGACCCCGGTTGACTTTGTGCCCAAGCTCAGCCAGGTCGCATGCGTCCTCCAGTGCGGCGGCATCTGGATCGGCGGCAAGGGTTGGGGTCTGACCTGGAAGCTCATCCAGAGCGTTGTCAAGCCTCGTGAGGTTGTCAGCGTTTACGGTAAGTGCCACATTCAGCTTTCGTCCGAGGATCGCGATGCGATCGATAGTCAGAAGATTCCCGATGAGGATCTCGAGGAGGGCGAGGATACCGAGCAGGTTGTTGCTGCTCCGATTGACACCGCCGCTGAGGATTCCGATGAAGAGGTGGAACAAGAGGTTGCACCTGCGCCAGCTCCGGTAAAGAAGGTTGTCAAGAAGGCAGCTCCAGTCGCTGATAATGCTGTGGCTCCCGCTGCTGAGGAGACCGTTGTTCTCGCTTCTGCAAGCGTTGAGCCTGCCAAGAAGAAGGTTGTGAAGAAGAAGGTGGTGGCTTAAAAATAAAAAAATAAAAACGTATAATAACTAGTAGGGTTTATAATCTGTAATCGTATAAATAAGATTTATTTTTTATACCATACGCTCCTACTTTGAATTACTTTATTTTTTGTGTTCCATCCCAATCTATAAATGACCAAAAGATGATTCTCAGTATTAAAACCGTCTATGAAAATATTCCAACATTTTTTTGTATCTTGGAAGTCTTTAAATTTCATATCAATAATCCTCCCTTTCTCCCCTTTCACATTTATTAATTCCGTTAATTATGCGTTTTACATAAAAATGGGCATTTCAAATGATAAAAGGTATTATAATAATCAATACTTTTACAAAAGCCGTCCCATTGTACGCGGTTTGGTCGGATAAAATAAATTGGAAACGAGATATTATTATCATAATGGTATTATTTTTGATATATGCGATTTGGCTATTCATAAATTCAAAATCACGGTTAGATGAACAAAATGAAATATTAAAAAATTGGAATACAAAAACGATGATTTATTTTATGGCACCAATCACCCCGGGGATGCTTTATACGATGACATAAAGAAATATTTTTCTAATAAATATATATGTATTTTCTTAGTAAAATCATAACAATTTCTTTTGGATTTTTAGCCTTAATTGGTTTTTTATATTTGAGTTTAAAAATGTTTAAAAATAAAGAAGGGTTAACGGAATCTGATTACAAAAAATTAAAAATAGGTGATGTAATAATTTATAAAAACAAAAAATTAAAAATATCAGATATAAAAAAAAATGGGTCAAATATAAATTATTTTAAATTATCAGATAATAGTAAGGTTAAATGGAAAGATAGAAAAAAAATAACAAACCTTGATTTAGCAGATTCGCAGCCTACCGGGCAGCCTACCATTTATTATTTAGATTTGGATAAAAAAATTCTTAAACCAAATTTGACAGGATTAGATTATTCTGATCAAATTTATACGTATTTAAATAAAAATGAGAAAGATGATAACGGAAATTATATACTTCAGAAAGTAAATATACCATGTCCAAATAAAAATATAAAAATAGATAAAAAAGGGAATAAAAGCTGTTCTTCCATATTAGGTTCTCAAAATGTATATTTACCTATAAACAATACTAATAAAATTCCTGATAATAATATTGAGACTAGTGAATATAGCGTAGCCGTTCAAGAATATAGAACCACCGATCTTTGTCCAGCTGGATTCTCCTTATATAGTTGGTATAACGGTCAAGATGCTTATACTTTTTTAAACACTACTAATGGGTTTGGTTGTCAAGACCCTCGATTAATGTTAAAATGTGGATGGAACGAAGTCACCAAGACAAGACATACAAATACAATAGTGGACAAAAATGGTAAAAATTTATGTGAAAATGTAAGTATTGATGAAGAAATTCCATATACCGATTTTATACCACAAAAATCAAAAACTTAACTTATTTTTCTAAATACTTAAAAGGAAGAGGAAAAAGTTAGACCATCGTAGGTGAAATTCCTAATATTGATTTTAAATTCTTTCTTATTTTTTGTCCAGTAAAATGGGTTTTTTAAATGAGAAAAGGTGTAAACCTAGTGTACATATATAGATGATTTACATGTAAACCTTACAGTATGTTTAATAAATATTTATTTGAACGGAGGATTATGAGATTTTATACGATTTCTAAATGAACGTATACGTCCGCACGCTTCGCTACATTATAGACGTCCTCTGTATTGATCTTCGATATTCCGACATTTGCCAAAACGACTACTTGCGACGACGTCATTTTTAATTGTTTCCTAGCAACCGAAAACCGGCGATTACCCAAATAAACCTCGATTTCGTCTTTCTTCCAAAGCTCTTCTACATTACTTGTAATCCGCACGTGAACGTTATTGTTTTCGTCGATTTCGACGTTATCTGGTAACATCGGATTACAATGCACGTATAAATCTCCACCTCCGGATTTATCATACACCAACTCATGATGCCATAACGGAACTAAATATGTTTTTCCTCCTTCCGCTAAACGATACAAATTATCGTCAAATAAATCGTCCAAAAAGGGATTCAAAATAATACATTCGTCGTCTTGGGTTTTCTTGGAATATAAATCCTCTAGTCGAATCAAAAAATCGTCGCTTAAATGAAAAACGTCGCGATATTGACGTAATATTTCATTTATTTTTACCAACATTTTCTTATCCAGTTTTCCCAATAGTTCCAGCGCTTTCGGTTCGCATTTCGAAGTTATTCGCTCGACAATCGTATAAAACACGCGCGATTTTATCTCTTGAAATACCTCCGATTTCAAAATCGGTGTTAGAAACGAAAATAAAATATTATTATAACCGGGCTTTGCGTCTTCTCCTTCGCCTTCAGTATCCTCGTTTAAATCGACCGACGTTTCATCCTCGTCGTCTTTATATCCAGAATAAATTAATAAATAATCATAGGATTCTTGTATCAAACGAAACTGTTCTGCGGCATCGTGCGCTTTGTTCTTATCCGGATGATAAACCAATGCTTTCCGCCGATATTGACGTTTCAAAGCATCAATTTCCCATTCACCGACCAATCCCAAATTTTCGCATGCCGTTTTATAATTCATAATGATGTATCTTATTTATAATATAAAAGAACATACTCTCTAAGTGATAAATGGGGCGATAATTATTATTATAGTATTTCAAAAACGTATGCGTTTTTTTTAATACATCGGAAACGTGTGAATTCGATAAATTCCCGGACTTTATAAAATATGTAATGATATGCCATAGGCACTCTACTGCATCCAAATTATACACTAAAATATCGTATATTGTATCTCGGAAATTTGTGATTATAATCTTATCTGGGTGTAGCATTTCTTCAATTATATTATCGCATATCGTATTAAATACGTCATTCGGAAATGCGCCGTCTTTTATAAGCGCAAATGATCTGAGCTCTTTTATATTTAATAAACCCGTAGCGTCGATATTTTCCATACAAGACTTGATTTGAAGCGATTCCTGACCATTGCGATTTCTTGGATTCGAAATTCTATCGCAATACGTTTTCCCATTAGAGCTACTATCCTGTTTACTAATAAACCGAGTAACGCCAACCGGACATTCACGGTCTAATACATCCGTAAACTGATTCGACGATGGTCGTTTAATGGCAACGATGCGGCAATTATTAATGATACTATTCGGAATAAAACTAATATGTTCAGTTATCAATATGAACTTTATTTGAATATTTAAATGCGGGTGATTGTATTGCTGCATATAACTATAGAAAATTTCCAGTAATTCCGTATGAATGCCGTGGAAATTTTTGCATATAATAATGCCGTTTTTATCGTTTTTCACGGAAATAATATCCACAATCTGAGAGAAGACTTCGTGCCATATGATCTTGGAATTACACCCCAGAAGCGCCATATCCACTTCGTAATGAACATCGCTTATTCTATAAATATACGTCTGCTTTTCGGTTTGAAGTGTTATTTTTTTATCGTATTTCAATTCACTCGGGCTATATTTTTTAATAAGACGCAATATCTGAGAATATTTTCCGCAGCCCGATGGACCGTATACAATCAGATTCCCAAAATGCGCGAGTCTACTAGGAATTTGCTTATGCAGATCTTTCATTTCTGGGTGCAAGTTGCATTTTTCAATTGCATTTATGTATTCTTCATAATGAGTTTCGTAATATTTCATTTATCGTATAAGTATATTTACATATATATATTTATACGCATTTCGCAGTTTATGTTTTGCCAGTGCGCTATCCATCAGTGGTATTTTTCATCTGATACGAAATGGTAGATATGTTAACATTATTGGCGATAGTTAATCCTAATCCCGCTATAAAACATAATAAGAATAATAATTTGGCTGGCTCTGAAGTAGATAAGTCTGTATAATACATATATATAATCGTTATTATTAATAACACGACAATATTTGCCACGAATATCGATTTGAACTGCGTTAATCTGATGCGATTATCGCGTGAAATTCTTAGTTTTCCCCATCTTTCGTATGATTCTTGTAATAAAAACACCGCATTTAACATTTCGCGATATTGCGCTGCGATTAACGGTAAAATGAACCAATGCAAAGGTGCGGATATTTCGCGACCTATGTATTTTTTTGTAACTGCCGGGAATGTTAATAATTTATTATTTCGGTTCGGATCGGTAAATATATCAAAACATAACGCAATTGTGTATATATTTTGAATGACAAATGCCGAAACCACGCCTATAATTTCTAAATTATATGAAAACATGCAGACGAAGCTGAAAATATAAAAAATAAATAAAATAATATATTTAATAACGGGATAACTATCCATGTCTACTAATATACGATGTTATTTTTTCTTCGATAGATAATTAGTTTGTATCCATGCGACCAAGGTCTCCGAGGGGCAAGTTTCGGGAGGTTCTGTGAATTTCTTTATATTGAAAAACTCGGGGGTTTTCATTTTCGGAGTTTTATAATAAACATAGGGTCCGAATTTCCCTGTTCTTACGCTCATATCTTCGTTGAGATCTCGAATATGACCTTTTGGTTTAACGTGACGTAGGGTCTCCTTGGGTTGCAATAAAGGGATGACGTCTTCCAGTTCGACAAGCTCCAAGGGTTTATCTACCGTTCGAATGCTAATAGTTTGGTCATTCCATTCGACATAAGGACCGAATTTTCCAAGACGCATCTTGACTTCGGATCCTTCATGAGAACCCAGAATTTCATTCGAAATAGCGATTAGATCCGATAGTTGATATCCCCCCGTCTTGGCTCTTTCTAAATCGATTGTGAGTCCTGGTTTTACGGAATAATATTGATAGCTGCGATCACCCTCTTTCTTGGATCGAATTACCGGACCGTATTGCTGGAATACAAGTTCGTGTAAATCGTCGATCGGATATACTTCTTTTTCTTTGGCACATGCATTGGTAAGACGTTTTATATCCAAATAACACTTTGCGCATAATTGGTGCCATTCCAATTCCGCGGACTTTTCAAGTGTCGCTATTTTATCCAAGTCGGATTCCATGGTTTTCGTATATCCGTAATCGAACAAATCTTGGAAATATTGGATCAGAAATTCCACACATAGTATACCCAAAGGTTGGATCACTAGTTTGTTCTTCTCTTGACCAAAGACCTTCTCGACTGTCATTAGTTCCAATGTACTAGATCTTAGTTTAAAATTATTGCATTTGAGTGAAACACCTTTTACATCGCTGCATTTTACGTAACCGCGATCTTGAATCGTATCCACCAAAGTCGCAAACGTCGACGGGCGTCCTATTCCTAAATCCTCGAGCTTCTGAATCAGACTGGCTTCCGTATAATGGGAGTGTTTATTACGCACCACGACCGAGCTCTCAATGTAGTCGTATTTGACGGGTTTATCCAAAAGGGTTCGTAAAAACATTAGCGTTGAGTTTGGGTTGTCCTCCGTTGACGGTTTATCAAATAACTTTCTCCATCCTAAAAACACGGGAATATCCAAGGTGGTTTGGTAGAAAAACTTATCCGGGGCGGTGATTTTTACTAAATAACTCGTATATTCAGAATCTGACATGCAACTTTCGACAGTGTTTCGCCAAATAAGTCGATACATCGACGCCTCTTTCGATCCTTCGGGCAATGATCGCAGCGCTAGATCCGTCACGCGAATGGCTTCATGGGGGTTCGCGGCGTCCTTTTGCTCGATTGTTCCAAGATTTCCTACATAAGATTTATCGCCAAACTCGGTTGTTACGAACCGATCGAGCTGTTCTAAAAAAACGCCGGAATATTTCACACTGTCAGTTCGCATATAGGTTATAAGACCATTTTGATATAGGGTTTGACAAAGCTGCATGGACTGTTTGGGCGAGCATTTCAGGACATTCGATGCCACCTGCAATAGTCGCGATGTATTAAATGGCTTGGGTGGTGCAGCGCGCTTTAACTTGGGTTCGTCGATTGTGAGAATGTGCAGATGGGTCTTTGATTGTTCCAAGAATTTTTGCGTAGACTCGGTGGCATCGAATTCGTGGTTCAAATCAAATCCTATGTTAACAAAATGACCCGTGGTCTTGTATTTTGTCTCCAATTCAGATCGCTCGATCTCTTTTGCGTTATCGTAGACGAGTCTTAGAGCAGGGGTTTGGCATCTCCCCGCTGACAAAGAATTCGACTTGGAGTGATATACTCTTTTCCATAGCAGTGGTGAAATCTTGAATCCCACGATAATATCCAAGATTTGACGAGCATGCTGGGCATATACTAAATTCATATTTATTCGACCGGGCTTTAAAATCGCAGCTAGGATTGCAGGTTTGGTAATCTCATTAAACACGATGCGTTGGGTTGAAGTCTCGGAAAATCCGAAGACCTGGCAAATATGCCACGCAATGGCTTCGCCCTCGCGATCATCGTCTGTAGCTAAAATCACGTTGGATTTATCGAAACATTGAATAATTTCGCGCATTTGTTTGACATGGTCGGTTTTTTCCTTGATTAACGTAAATGTAGGTTGAAAGTTGCCTTTGGTATCTATGTTTTTCAAGCCATCGATTTCTCGGATATGACCCTTGGAAGCAATACACCGATATTCATCGCCCAAATATCCTTCAATCTTGGAACACTTGGACGGAGATTCGACAATAACGAGATATCTGGCGGCTATAAAATGGTTCATAGAAATCGCAGTGGCAACTTTCTTTGCATAATATTTCTTTGGAGGCATCTTATATAATAACATAAGATGCGTTTATGTGCATTATTTCAATAGTTTCGAAGCCGATATATTTTCACGGTCTAGATGCAGACGCTCTTCCACTGCCTTCATGACAGCCGATTGATTAGATTCAGCCCCACCGTTGGTCTCGATCATCATTTTGAGCCCCTCTTCATATTCATAAGTTCCCGATTTCCGATAATTCGGATTCGAGCTCATGATTTCAACAGCGGTCTTAATGCATTCGTGTTCGACTTTATTGCATAACTGTTTGATATGTTTTTGATCCTGTTCTTTGACCCAGACGTCATTCTCTTTTACGTAAGTAGTATGTCGTTTCAAATCCGTGCAATGCATGGGTCGTTCAGTCAAATCCAGCGGTTCCAAGGCATCCATGATGATTTTCGAAACGCCCTGGCGATTCCCGTGTTTCGTCATATACATTACGTTTTCCACGCTCGCATTAATTGATTTAATGAAATCGCCAATTGATACCGCATCCTTACAATATTCGTTCAAAAACACGTTGAAATTAATATTGTTATTGGTCGTATTATTGGTGGTATTGTTATTATTTGTCGTGTTATTTGTCGTATTATTATTAACGACACCCTCCTTTTTTGAGCATAGTTCTTTCAATAATTCAATAATCGTATCATTGGAAATGGAAAACGGCAATACATCAGAAATCGGTTGAGATTGAGCAGTTTGAACCAAATTATCTTCGGACACAACACACGTCTTCTTATGTCTCCATAATGACGTTCGGTTACCAAAGGTCATACCACAGCACTCGTAACTAGCAGCGGGGTTTTTCGATGTTACAAGTGTTACATTTCGATGTTTAGCAGTGAGTAAATGTCGCGAGTAATCTTTTTTGTTATTGGTTTTCATCTCACATTTTTCGCATATGTATTTTGGGGTTTTTTGGGGTAATTCCTGTTTCATATATTGTAACACAGAAAAACCCCTAAACGTCCGGACGCGGGGTCTCGAAAATTTTATGGTAAGACTTTTTTCGAGGTCAAAATGTCGATATGACCAACTGACTCCAACAGCTTTTTTTCGTTTTTTTGAAATAAAATAGACCCTAACTTTTTTTTTGGACAGGAATTTCTTGTCCAGGGTCTTGTCCAAGAATGAAAAGTAGGGTCTATTTTCCGCGAAAATCGCTTTTTCTAAGGCATTTATTTATCCAAGATATGCGTTTTTATCTCCAATAACTAAGAACCATAAATATAAACAGGTAATTCCGAAAAATAGTATTCTAAAAGCCGGATTGTATTTTTTGAGATGCGCGTCGAAAACCCTAGGTGCATAAAACTTTCGTAGAATCAGTAAATAAATAGAAAAACACAAAATAAACAAAATCCATACATAATTGGGTGCAAATTTATTGCGGCTGCTTACAATATACAATGAGCAAATGGTGATAATCAGGAGCACGTTCATAACATATTTACTCAAGTCTTTTCCGAAGATGTTTTCGGAATCAGCCATGCGATTTGAGTCTTTGCCTAGTGTATACGTAGGATCCAATATCTTTTTATAAACATAAGTAATCAAACATTCGTCTTTGCATAATAACCAAGATATCACCAATAATATCATATATCCCATGTAATAAAAATCATATCCCCACTTTTTCGAAACAATAAATCCATAAACGGATATAAAGACCGTCCAGACTCCATGCAACACCCCTATTATTTGATCCAAACTCATAATAATATAACCGTTTATATTATTATTCAAAGTGGAAACGATATAAACCTTTCTCCGGATATTAAACTGTACACACCGTTATTAATAAATTATGTCACCGGTTCGGATTATGGTAACGGACCGGCAATACTCATGTTGGACATTTCACGACGTAGATACGACACATGAGATCGCATTAGAATCACCGCCTAAGTTTCAAGCCGCGGACCAGAAACTATTTTCCAAGGACGTTATCGAAATATCCGAGGATGGACTAACTGCAAAAATTATCAATTCGCAAGTGCGATCACCGCACTCTATCTACGCAGGCGTGTTACAGCTCGATTCCAATAAAACCTACGGGCGAACCGAAAACAAGAAGCGACTACTGTATAAATGTATACCGGATGATATTCATTTGCCTGCGTTTTTGGTGCCATATGACGTGAAAATCGGGTTCGAAAAAAAACATAAAAATAAATACGTGGTATTTCGTTATGATCAGTGGTCAGGAAAGCATCCCCAGGGGCTACTCGTAGAGTCGCTCGGTGACGTAGATTCTTTGGGAGCGTTTTACGAGTATCAACTTTATTGTAAGAGTCTTCATGCTTCCATTGCGGAAATCACCGCAGAAGCTAGGTCGAATCTGAATAAGAAAACGCACCAAGAATATATTTCGCAAATATGTCAAGATCCAAGGTTTTCGGTGCAAGACCGACGTCAGGACTACATTTTTACGATTGATCCACACGGGTCAATGGACTTTGACGACGGGTTCTCTCTGACTCGATTACCAGACGGAAGGCGACAGATGAGCATACACATTGCGAATGTTTCTCTTTGGTTGGACGCAATGGGTCTTTGGAAATCGTTTTCGAAGCGCGTTTCCACGATTTATTTGCCGGATAGACGTCGACCCATGCTACCCACCGTTTTATCAGATGCTTTGTGTAGTTTGCAGGAAGGACATCCTAGATTCGCGTTTACGATGGATATTATTTTGGAAGAAGACGGATCTATTGCGAAAGATTCGATAACAGGAGAAGATAACATTAAGTTTACCAATACAATAATTAAGGTCGCGAAAAATTATAGATACGAAGAATGTTCCATGTATGATGATGCTATGTATAAAGATATTTTTAATTTGACAAAGTTATTAGACAAAACTGCCGCGAATAGCCACGACGTCGTGGGGTTTTGGATGGTTTATATGAATAAAATGTGCGCGAAGAGGATGGTGGATTTAAAGATTGGAATATTTCGATCTGTGTTAGTAAAGTCACCTGATGTATTCAATAAATCTTTATCGGAATCGTTGACGCCGGACTGTAAACGTGTTATTCAAACCTGGCATAATACGATTGGTCAATATGTCGCATTTTCAGATAATGCGGTTTTGGATCACCAAATCATGAATGAATCATCGTATATTCATATCACGAGTCCGATTCGAAGACTCGTGGACCTATTGAATCAGATGCTGTTTTTATCTCACGGAAATCCTACGTTTTTATCCAAGGACGCTGTGGAGTTTTTAAATAAATGGATGTCGAATTTGGATTATGTGAATACGTCCATGCGTTCTATTCGGAAGGTGCAAACGGATTGCGACCTACTTCATAAATGCACAGTAGATCCGGATATTATGAAAACGGTGCACGATGGAGTTATTTTTGATATGATTTCAAAAAACGATAAATCAGTTACGTTTATGGTTTATTTGGAGGACTTGAAGCTGCTATCGCGCGTTGTTTTATTACCCGGCGCCAATATCGAAAATTACACTAAAGCCAAATTCCGATTATATTTATTTGAAGACGAGGATAAGACGAAGCGAAAGATCCGATTACAGATGGTATAAAACCAAGATAAAGACATTATGCGTATAAAATTATACACATAATGAAATGTATTACTTTTTGTTTTTTTGTTATGTCATATCTAGCAACCGCCATAAAAATAACACACCCTCCCGTTTCAAGAAAAAATATTAGTCTCCAAGGAACGTTCGAATCAGTAATGTTTATGGCTTCTATCCCTGAGCTTTTTCTAGAGCCCAAGAAAACCACCATGCAACATCTAAAGAGCGTTTTGCGTCTAATTCGTCATAAGAATATTGCACCTACTCTGGCAATTAGCGTCGCTGGGGGGTGGATCGCAAACCCTAATCCCGCGTTTCTGATAAAGCCCGAGTTTCTAGCATCTTGTGCTGTAACAATCGCGATCATGTCTAGTAGTATGATTTTGAACGATATTGCCGACTACAGCATTGATTTGGTAAATAACCCGGGTCGACCTCTGGTAACTGGCGAAATCACACAAAGACGCGCTTGGATTTACGTCGCCGCGCTTTTCGCAGTATCCGAACTCCTCAGTGTTAAGTTCTTTTCCAAGACATTACGGCAAATGGTCCATGCGGCATTATTCGCCGTTTCTATCTATACTCCTGTTCTGAAACGCATAACTTTTGTGAAAAACCTTACGTGCGCGTCGATTGTTGGATTATCAATATGGTTTGCGGGAATGGCAGCGACGAATGGAGTGATTCAACCTAGAAACGCGGAACTTCTTGGAATCGCCGCGCGGTTATTATTTATGGGATCTTTGAATAATGAGATTTTCTTGGATATGCGCGACGTCGAGGGAGACCGGATACATAATATT
>Ga0114979_10001654_pt1 | contig 15024 bp, 16 predicted proteins | sample S_140625_EF_Meta_FD_87315 | JGI IMG/M metagenome (GOLD analysis project Ga0114979, IMG submission 87315) | Freshwater microbial communities from Lake Simoncouche, Canada to study carbon cycling - S_140625_EF_MetaG | ecosystem: Environmental > Aquatic > Freshwater > Lake | place: Lake... | reverse complement strand
TCCTAAATCAGTAAGTGAAAAACCTGAACGGGTGCGTTCGATTACTGCGTGAGTTCGCGAGACAGTCACATCATCTAGGAAGATCTCACTCTCAGGTGAACGTCCAATAGAAACGCTATTTTGGGCGATCAAAAAACGTGATCCCTTATTCGCACCACGGTGAACAACCACCATAGCCTTTTCAGGACCACCATTTAGAACTGCATCGATCGCTGATTTATCTGAAGCGGCAAGTGATGACAAAAGGGCGTTTAGCGCGCTCTCGGGGGATGCATCAACTACCGACCTCAGCCCAAGATGGAGAGTGCTAGTTAGCTCGCTATTTTCAGAAACGTTCTCCATCGCGACTCTCCTTTCGCTTAAATCCTGGTCAGGTTCAACTTCTACCTGAGGCTGACATTAGGGTGAGATAGGTGAGAAATCAAGCGGAAATGGGACAAGAATTTACAAGAAAAGATTGCGAAATTACGCGGTGATTTGACGATACTGCTCTGGCGATAGTAAGCCTGATGGCGCGCTTTCGACCTCAATATCTGCCAACCAACCCGCACCATAAGGTTCTGAGTTAACCGTTTCAGGAGTCTGACCGAGTGATTCGTTTACAGCAACGATCTTGCCGCTCACTGGTGCAAAAATTTCTGAGACGCTCTTGGTCGATTCAACCTCTCCACATACTTTATCCGCGCTCACGCTCTCTCCAACTTTTGGAAGCTGCACATAGACGATATCTCCCAAAGCACCTTGCGCGTAATCAGTAATACCCATTCGAAAAACATTGGCAGAGATCTCGCTGACCCATTCGTGCTCTTTGGTGTATTGCAGGCCATCAGGTATTAGCGACATTTCTTCTCCTCAGTGATTAGTTCAGTTGAAAGCGAGCGAAATCTACCGCGTCACTCTAATGGCGGCTATTCCAGTTCGGAAATAGTAAGCGCCGGTAAATAGGTAGAGCCCCACTCCCCACCAGGTAAAACTCCAGCCGAAGATATAGGCAGCGGTACCCGCCCATCCTGGATGTAGTGCAAGCAGAAGGAATGGAAAGGCGTAGAGGAGATTAAAAGTTGCAGCTTTGCCAAGGTAAGTAACCTTAAGCGGCGGTAGAGAGTTCATCGCCAAAACTATTGTTAAAGCACCAAGTAACAGATCTCTTCCAAGCAAAACCGCAATCAACCAGAGTGGAACCGCATCGCGAAGATAGAGAACAATCAAAGTTGCGATGATGTAGAGACGATCTATCGCGGGATCTGCCAACTCTCCAAAACGTGATTCCTGGCCCCAGGCGCGCGCTAACTTTCCATCGAAGTAATCAGTGGCGCCACCAACGGCCAGAGTGAAGATCGCCCAACCATCAGCCTCTAAAACCAGTGCGAGGTAGATAAAGAGCGGAATTCCCAGCCCCCGCAACGCTGTTAAAGCGTTGGGAACGTTAAGGAGTTTGCTCTTAGCCATCAGTCGCGCTCTTTGACTCGAACCGCTACTTGAACAGGGGTTCCAGGGAAGCCGAACTCTTCGCGCAGGCGTCGCTCGATAAAGCGGCGATACGAGGCCTCGATCCAACCGCTAGAGAAGACAACAAATTTAGGCGGTGCAATACCGGCTTGAGTTGCGTAGTAAATCTTCGGCTGTTTGCCACCTCGAACAGGTGGCGGAGTCGCACCAATAAGTGCGCCCAAGAATGAGTTGAGTTTGGCGGTCGGTACTCGCCGTTCCCAACTGTCGATTGCAGTACGCAGCGCCGGTGCCAATCGGTCTCTATGCCACCCAGTTTTAGCGGCGACATTTACTCGCTGGGCCCATTCGACTTGATCCAAGTGGCGATCGATCTCTCGATCCAATTGATCGCGTCGATCTTCATCTACTAGATCCCACTTATTCATCACGATCACCATGGCTTTACCAGCTTCTTCCACCATTGTGATAACTCGTAAGTCTTGCTCAGAAATTGGCTCTGATGCATCAAGGACAACAACTGCGCATTCACAACGTTCGAGGGCGGCTTGTGTTCGAAGAGTCGCGTAATAATCCGTGCCACTCGCTTGATTGGCGCGCTTGCGCAAACCTGCAGTGTCGATAAAACGCCAGATCGATCCGCCGAATTCAATTAACTCATCAACCGGATCACGAGTTGTTCCTGCAACATCATCGACGATAGAACGGTTCTCACCAGCTAGCGCGTTTAAGAGACTTGATTTTCCTACATTTGGTCGACCGATCAGCGCAATCTTGCGATAACCATCTTGGGTCTGTGCACCGCCAACTTCGGGCATCTCTGAAACTATGTAATCAAGTAGATCGCCGCTGCCACGACCATGGAGTGCAGAAACAAAGCGAGGCTCGCCTAGACCTAAATTCCAAAGAGCGTGAGCATCAGCCTCATCGACATCACTATCTACCTTATTTGCGATCAAAACCATCGGTTTCTTAACTTTTCGTAACTCTTGAACCAAGATGTCATCTTCATCGAGTGCGCCTACATGTGCATCCACTACGAAAGCTAAAACATCTGCCTCTTGCATCGCAAGTTCAGCAGATGCGCTAACTTGCACAGAAATACCATCAGGTTTCGATTCCCATCCCCCAGTGTCCATCACAATAAATCTACGTCCGCCCCATTCGCATTCATATTGCACGCGATCGCGAGTAACGCCAGGTGTATCTTCAACGATCGCCTCACGACGCCCAATAAAACGATTGATTAACGTGGATTTGCCAACATTTGGTCGTCCCAATATCGCAACAATCGGCAGTCCAAGCAACGAACGTTCTTTCAATAACTCCCAAACCCAATCAGCAGTTTCCTCTAGCGTTAAATCGGTAGAGTCAATCAAAACCGCATCAAGTGCTTTAGCTAGAGGCGAGGCAGTTCTAGTCGAATCGATCTGATCGCGTGCAGCCAAAGATTCTCCGACATCTGAAGCTAACGCATCAATTTCTGCTGATCTACGCTCTGCGCGTACTGTGATATCAGCTTGCAGATATATTTTTAAAGCAGCATCTGGAACCACAACAGTGCCGATATCACGACCTTCGACAACAATGCCGCGATCAGCGCTAGCGATAAACTTTCGCTGCACGTTGAGCAACTCTGCGCGTAATTCTGGAATCGCACTGAACTTGCTGACCGCGTTAGTAACTTCTTCCGAACGAATCTCAGTATTAACGCAGATATCTCCAACAAAGATTTCAGGGTTGACTGGGTTTGCAACAAAGCGCAACGGGTGACGTTTCAGCGCCGCTAAAATTTCTGTAGCACTCTCTAAATTCTCGCGTAGTGCAAGCCAGGTAAGTGCCCGATAGAGCGCACCTGTATCCAGATAACTCCAACCAGCGCGCTGGGCAACAGCTTTAGCGGTACTCGATTTTCCAGCGCCGCTTGGCCCGTCTATAGCTACGACGATCATTTACTTACATCCCATCGTTGCTTACGCAGATCAAATTTAATTTACGCAGTGCCTATTCTATCTCGGTGCGTGAACGTTCCATCCCGATCCAATTAGATGATCGCTAAGGAGTTGCGCATCGCTCTTTGATAGAGCCAGAGTGATCAGCCCCGTGAACTGTCCCGGAGAGTGTTCAATAGTTAAATCTTCGATGTTTACGTTGACTGCAGCGCACTCGCCCACAAGGGCGGCTAATTGTCCGGGCTTATCTTCAATAACGACCGGTAGGTATGTATATTCACGAGCCGCTCCCCCATGTTTACCAGGGATCAAAGCTCTTCCCTGGTTTCCCCTTTCAATAAATGTAGATATTGAGTCACCGCGCTCTAACGAAGCAATCAGAGCAGCTAGATCGTTTTGTAGATTTTTTAACAGCGGCAAAATCTCACCAGCGTTGGTCGTGAGAATCTCATTCCAGAGCGCCGGCTCGGAAGCTGCGATGCGCGTGGTATCCCGAAGCCCTGCCCCAGATAACTCAAGCGCCGAACGCTCCCCTGCCACGAGCTGACTCGCTAAGAGCGAGGAGACTGCCTGCGGAAGGTGTGAAATCAAGGCGACGGCTCGATCGTGCTCACCGGCTTCCATCGCAACAGGAACCCCGCCCAGCGCCTTGATGATCCAAAGTCCATATGCGAGAAGCTGCGGATCAACACTTTCTCCCGAAAGGGCCTTAGGAATGTATACCCAGGTGCGAGATTGGAATAGGTCAGCGCGAGCTGATTCGGCGCCACCGACCTCACGGCCTGCCATCGGATGTGTCGCTAGAAAATTTGAGGCTGGAATTTGAGATCTTGATACTTCAAGTAGAGGTTTAGTTTTGACGCTACCAATATCTATAAATTGAGAGGCAGGGTTGAGTAAAAATTCATTCTTGAGAGCCTCAATTAAGGCGCTGCTGGGCATCGCCAATATCGTTAACTGCGGATCTGCCAAATCCTGCGATTTGACTAAATCTCGCGCCAACAACTGTGCGCGCGGATCTATATCTCGCATATCGACGTTAATGCCGAGAGCTACCAGCGCTAAACCGATCGAAGTGCCGATCAAGCCTGAGCCGACGATTCGAACCCTCTCAAAAGGCGGTTGCGCAAGCGAAAACTCTGCCATTTTCTTCTATCTCTTCACTTATTGGGCGATATCTCTACGCAAGGATTTAGCTGCTCCGAGGTAGATATGCGAGATTTCACCCTTACTCAAGCTCGTTTCAACGTGCGCCATCACCCTAATCGTCCGTTCCAAGGCCCCCGGCACATCGATCTCAACGCTACAAATCAACGGAACATCGCTAAAACCGAGTTCACGAGCCGAACCTGCCGGAAAGGCAGCATTTAAATCTGGGCTTACGGTAAAGATCACCGAGATAACTTCGCTCGATGAGAGCTGGTTAGCGCTTAACATTTCGAGCAGAAGCTCCTTGGTGGCATCCCCAATAGCCTCAACGGTATTGGCCGCTGCTTGGGTCGCGCCACGGATCGCTCTAACGCTAGTCATTGGTAAATCGTACTCCCTACCTCAAGATCTATGCGGTATTTATATCGATACATGAAGTTTTAACTGTAAATCTATAAAACGATTTCGATTGGCTCTCGATTCTTAACCTCTTGGATCTATTCCTGTAGGAGCTACTGAACAAATATCGATAAATCTTTATTCGTCGCGTCGCTGACGCCCAGTCGAGCCCGATATTATCGATAAAGAGTTATTAAATCGAGGAGGATACAATATATCGATTAAACGGTATAACAATTTATCTATGCTGAATAGATTTAATGTTATAAATCTAAAGCCTTTTGTAGGTTTAGAAGTTCACCGCTATTTAGATCCCGCCATCTTCCTTCGGTGGTATCCCCGAGTGAGATCGGTCCAAACTTGGTTCGGATAAGTCGGAGTACCCGGACATCCACCGCCTCCATGAGCCGACGGATGATGTGGTATCTACCTTCGTGGATACTGACTTCAATCCACTGCGGCGAGAGCTGCTTAAAGGTCAAAACTCTCCCCATTCCATCCTCGAGCTCGATCCCCTTCAAAAGGACTTTATCCACCCCGGTCGGAAGGTTTCCATCAAATTCGATTATGTAGGTCTTTTCCAGACCAAAGGAGGGATGGGTAGCCCTGAAGGTCAGATCGCCATCGTTAGTTAGCAGGATTAGCCCTTCCGAATCCTTATCCAACCGTCCAACGTGAAAAAGGCGCTCTGTCCTAAGGTCGATAAAGTCTGATAACGATGGACGACCTTCTGGGTCGAACATCGTAGACAAAACCCCTTTAGGTTTATGAAGTGCGAGGTAAGTATTAGTCAAAGAACGCTTAATTGTCTCACCATCCACAGAGACTTTGACCATATCTGGGTCATATTTGGCACCAAGCTCTCTAACGGTAAATCCATCCACGCTCACGCGGCCATCGATAATTAACTCGTCGGCTCCACGGCGGCTGGTGATCCCAGCGTCAGCGATTATTTTATTTAGGCGCATCTCAGGCATTTTTTGGCTATCCATTCTCGACAGTCGCGGCTCGCCTCCCCCATCTGGGACCGGCGGGCTTGAGGTTGCGAGTCTACGCTAGAGCGCGAGCGTGTCCAAATGACCGCTAGTCAGTCAGAGCTTCAAGAACCTCATCGAGGCGATCTAGATCAGGCAGGTAAGGCGCCAGGGCGGGCAGATCATCGAGTGAGTTAAGACCGAGGCGCTCCAGGAAGTAGCTAGTGGTCTTGTAAAGAATCGCCCCTGTCTCAGGCTCAACGCCATACTCCTCGACCAGACCGCGAGTCACCAAGGTCTTCATAACAGCCTCGACATTTACGCCTCGAATAGCCGAAACGCGGGCGCGTGAGACTGGCTGCCGGTATGCGATCACCGCCAGGGTCTCAAGCGCTGCCTGTGTTAACCGATTCTGCTGGCCATCTAGGACAAACTTTTCCACGACCGCAGAACAGTCGGGGTTGCTGTAGAAGCGCCATCCTCCATTGATCGCCTTAAGGCAGAAACCACGCCCATCGTAGGAACCAGTCAGGTTATCCAGGGCCGCTGCCACCTCATCGACGGTGACGCCCAAGACTGAGGCCAAAGTGAGCTCGGTGACTGGCTCATCTACGACCATCAGTATCGCTTCGATAGAACGTTCTACTTCTGGATTAGACATTTTCGCCCTCTTCTGTCGGAATTACTGGGATATCAAATTCATCTGTCGCTTCAATCTCACCGGAATCAGAGCCTGTCCAACTGATCTGCAGCTCACCGAGCGCCACGACCTGGTCAAAACGAAGTACGCCTTGGCGATAGAGATCAAGGAGGGCTAAAAATCGCGCCACAACCACGAGCGTTGAATCCGCATCCGAAATCAGATGGCGGAACGAGATAGTTCGGCCAGCCCTGAGCGCCTCAACGACTCGCTTTGACTCCTCAGCCACGCTCACCAGGCTCGAATGAAGGTGTTGAATCGCCACGACCGGGGCGACCTTCGGGGTTAGACAACGCTCAGCGATCGCTGCAAAGCGCGCTGGACCCACTCCGATCAAAACCTCTGGCAGCAACGCTGAAAGAGCGGGATCGAGGGCGACCACGCGAGCAAAGGATTTATCCGCTGCCTCAATCTGAAGGGCAAAGGATGCTGCGATCTCTTTAAAAGCGCGATATTGGAGCAATCTGGCGAAGAGAATGTCACGCGCTTCAAGTAGAGCGAGGTCCTCTTCGTCCTCAACCTCACCGCTAGGCAGTAAGCGGGCCGCTTTCAGGTCAAGAAGGGTTGCGGCGATTACCAAAAACTCAGTTGCTTGATCTAGACGCCAGCCTTCTCCTGAGAGTTCGAGCGCTCTAATAAAAGCGATGAACTCATCGGTGACCATGCTGAGGGAGACTTCGGTGATATCCATCTTGTGGCGCGAGATGAGCTGCAGGAGCAGGTCAAAAGGTCCATCGAAGTTATCTAGATGAACGCTAAAACCTGACCCGATCTCAACATCTTCGGCGCCTGGCGTCGGCGCAGGACTCACCGCGATCGCGCTCTCTGACTCAATATCCACCTGCGAACCTTACTTCTTTACTTGCTCAAAACTGCGCACGGAGCGTAGAGTCGCGCCAACAGAAAGAGGTTTCTCGCTTGAACGCTAAATCGACATTTGATGATGATGTGGCAACTACCGCCACCCTACTTGGGCGAGAACCAAAGAATTTTCGAATTCCACCCGCACCGGTTGCAGGTCTTGATGCAAAAGTTATCTCTATCTTTAATCAAAAGGGTGGAGTTGGTAAGACAACAACAACGATTAACCTAGGTGCTGCAATCGCCGAACTTGGTCGCCGCGTTCTCTTGGTTGACTTCGACCCACAAGGTGGTTTATCTCTTGGGTTGGGCGTTAACGCTCACGCGCTACCACTTGAAAATACCGTTTACTACGCTCTGATGACACCTGATTCCAATATCGATGAGATCGTTTTGAAATCTTCTGTTGCGAATCTAGATTTCTTACCTGCTAACCGCGATCTTGGAACTGCAGAGACAACCCTTGGCGCTGAAATTGGTGGCCAGCAGTACTTAAAGCGCGCTCTTGCCCGCTTAAAAGATCGCTATGACGTGATCTTGATCGATTGTCAGCCAACTATGGGACAGCTGACAATTAACGCACTGGTTGCATCTAGCGAAGTAATTGTTCCGCTGCAATGCGAGTACTTTGCACTGCACGGATTTATTGAATTGAAAGGCAATATCGAAAAAGTCAAGAACTTCCTGAATCCAGATCTTAATTTAATTGGAATATTAGCGACTATGTATGAGAAGAAGACTGTTCATAATCGTGAAGTTTTGACAGCTATTGTTGAAAAATATCCTGAAGATGTATTTGAAACTATCATTGCAAAGACTATTCGCTTCTCGGAGACAACAGTTGCCGGCGAACCAATCACGAGTTATGCATCATCATCGAGTGGGGCTGCTTCATATCGCAGACTCGCTCGGGAATTAATTGCCAGAGGAGGCGCACGATGACCCGTAGAGCCAGCTTGCCAGGAGCCGATGAGTTATTTCGTGCCAATACCCCAGCACTTAGCGCAGTTCGTCAAGTAGTTGAAGAAGCGCAAGAAGTCTCGAAACCAATGGGTGTCTCAGCTAACCCAAAGAGTAAGAAGGGTGTTCGCTCGACTCCGCGTCGTCGCGTCACAACTGTAGATCGCTCACCATCTGGTCGCGAAAGACACGATGAAAAAATTACCGTTTACCTATCCCCCGATGAACTATTTGATTTAGATCAAGCACGTTTAACTCTACGTGGTGATCTTGGTTTAGCAGTTGATCGTGGTCGTATCGTTCGCGAATCAATTGCAGTGATCGTGGCTGATCTAGAGTCTAAAGGCGACCAAAGTATTTTGGCTCGTCGCTTACGCGGAATTTAATTTGCTCGAGGGTGTGCGCTGGCATATGCCTCGCGCACTTTATCTATAGTTATCAGCGTGTAAATCTGGGTTGTTGTAACGGAAGAATGACCCAATAACTCCTGTACTACACGAATATCAGCACCACCATCTAAAAGATGTGTTGCATAAGAATGCCTAAAAACATGTGGCGAGACTTTTCCAGTTAAACCAGTTGCATCAGCGGCATCAATGACCGTTTGCCAGGCGCTCTGGCGAGATAATCGCGTCCCTTTGGAATTTAAAAATAGCGCAGAAGTTGCCTTTCCTGACTTTGTTCTCTCTAGGTAGGTAGGTCTAAGGCGAATTAAGTAATTTTCAATCGCGATTTTGGCAAAGTTTCCCAGCGGCACGATCCGCTCTTTAGAACCCTTGCCACGTAACTTTAATGTCGTGACCTCATCTCCCGTCAGCATCGATTTACCTAAATCTGCGAGGTTGATGCCAACGACTTCGCTAACGCGCGCTCCGGTGCCATATAAGACTTCCAAAATCGCGCGATCTCGCAGCGCCGTGAGATCTCCGATACGTTCAGTTGAATCCAGTAGTGAAGTTATCTCACTTATAGTCAGAGCCTTCGGCAACTTGCGGGGCAATCGATTGGCGCTCATCTCAGTAGTTGGATCAGATATTGCATACTCACGTGAGACGAATTTATAAAAAGTCTTAAGGGCCGAAATGGCGCGGTTGATAGATGAGAGCGCTAACCCTTTCTCCTTTAAGGAAATCTCGAACTCAGTCGCTACCGCCGAATCAATTCTCTCGAAATCTAATTCGCGCGCTGATAGAAATAATCCAAAGCTAGTTAAATCTCGGTTATAGGCTGCAATTGAATTCGGCGAGAGACCTCGCTCAATCTGTAGATGATCTATAAAGCTTTTACGAGCGTGTTCAAACTTCATAACCGCGAGCAGCAATCGCAGCAGAAATCAGACCAACAAATAATGGGTGCGGACGTGTTGGGCGTGAACGAAGCTCAGGATGAGCCTGCGTTCCCACGTAATACGGGTGTACCTCAGCAGGTAGTTCTACAAATTCAACAAGGTCGCGCTCTTTAAAGAAACCTGAGAATGTAAGGCCGGCACTTGAAATTTGATCGCGATATTGGTTATTTACTTCATAGCGATGGCGGTGGCGCTCTGAAACTTCATTTGCTCCGTAAGTCTTTGCGACGATCGATCCTGGAGTAAGTGTCGCCTTGTAAAGTCCTAAGCGCATCGTGCCGCCCATGTCCGCTTCGCCTGAAACAATCGCCTTCTGATCATCCATTGTTGCAATCACATGTGTTCCAGATTCCGGAGAAAATTCTGCAGAGTTGGCATCCTTTATCCCAGCCAAATTTCGCGCAGCTTCAATCACCATACATTGCAAACCGAGACAGAGCCCTAAAGTCGGAATCTTATTTATGCGGGCATAGGTCAGCGCGCCCAACTTTCCTTCAATTCCACGCACCCCGAAACCTCCTGGTACGCAAATTGCATCAACTTCAGATAAAGCTTTCTTTGCACCTTCGGGGGTATCACAATTATCACTTGCCACCCAAATAATTGAAACCTTTGCGTTATTTGCAAAACCACCGGCGCGTAGCGCTTCTGAAACTGAAAGATAGGCATCTGGAAGGTCAATATATTTACCGACGAGTGCAACTTTGACTTCGTGCTTTGGATGATGCACCTTCTGCAAGAGATCATCCCATTCACCCCATTGCACTTCATGTCCACCAAGTGCCAGCCTGCGAACTACATAGGCATCTAAACCTTCTGCAAATAGAACTTTCGGAATATCATAAATAGAAGGCGCATCGACTGCGGCTACGACCGCTTCAACATCGACGTCGCACATCAGAGAGATCTTCTTCTTGATACTGATTGGAATCTCGCGATCAGAACGTAAGACAACCGCATCTGGAGCGATACCAATACTGCGAAGAGCTACCACCGAGTGTTGAGTCGGTTTCGTCTTTAGCTCACCAGATGGTCCGATATAAGGAACGAGAGAAATGTGTAGATAAAAAACGTTATCACGTCCTACCTCTTGGCGAATTTGACGCGCTGCCTCAAGAAATGGCTGGGATTCAATATCTCCGACCGTTCCACCAATTTCAGTAATAATTACATCGACATCCGGGGAAGACGCTGCTTTCATGCGCTCTTTAATTTCGTTGGTGATATGAGGAATCACTTGTACCGTTTCGCCGAGGTATTCACCACGACGTTCGCGGGCGATAACTCGTGAATAAATCTGACCTGTGGTCACATTAGAAGAACCTTCAAGATTGCGATCTAAGAATCTTTCATAATGACCAATATCTAAATCTGTCTCTGCGCCATCATCGGTAACAAAAACTTCACCGTGTTGAAAGGGATTCATCGTGCCCGGATCAACATTTAAATATGGATCCAATTTTTGCATTGTGACGCGGATGCCGCGGGCCACCAGTAGTCTGCCTAAACTTGAAGCGGTGAGACCTTTACCAAGACTTGAGGCGACTCCGCCAGTTACGAAAATACGTTTAGTCACATGCGCTCGGCCCATGGGAGACAAACCTATCATCTCGAGCCTACTATTTAGAAATTGACTCGCGTAGCGCTAGTAGTTCAGCGGCATGTTCTTGCGCGCTAGCAGAACCTTCAAGTCCGGCAAGCATGCGGGCGATCTCCTCTACCCGCGCTCTATCTTCTAACTTTGTAACATCGGATTGCGAGATCGAACCATCACTACTTTTCTTGACAACGAAATGTGTATCCGCCCAAGCTGCAACTTGTGGCAAATGTGTAACCACTATCACCTGTGTATGTTTTGCCAAAGCTGCCAATCGTCGACCAACTTCAATTGCCGCTTTTCCACCGACACCAGCATCAACCTCATCAAAAATATATGTACCAACTGGATGTGTTTGCGCCAAGACAACTTCTAGCGCCAGCATTATTCGTGACATCTCGCCGCCACTTGCACCTTTGCCGAGAGCAATCAACGGTGCACCAAGATGACCTTGTATCTGCATCGCAACTTCATCACAACCTAAGTTAGTAAAATCTGATTCTTTTAGTGATCCGTTGTAATCAGCAGATGTGACCGCAATTGAAAATACGGTATGAGGCATGGCAAGTGCTGCCATTTCGGAAGTTACCGCCTTCGAAAGCGAAAGTGATGCTGAAGTACGAATCTCAGTTAGGTTCTTAGCACTCGCGACTAGATTCTTTTTTATTGCAGAAAGTTCTGCCTGTAATTCTCTCATGCGATCTTCTCCGCCATTTAGATCAGCGATCGCCTCTTTCGCGCCTTTTGCTCGCGCCGCCAATAAAACAAGATCTTCATCGGCGGAGCCTGTACTTCCATACTTCTTAAGAAAGGAATTAATCTCAGCTTTACGACTCTGCAGAGAATCTAACTTGCCAGGATCGGCTTCTAGCGCAGTCACGTAGGATGCAATTTCACGCGCCGCATCATCAATTAGAAAGAAACCCTCGGCGATCGAGGTGGCGATCTCATCGAGTTTGGAATCCTTACCTTTAGCAAGATCCAAGAATCTCCGCGCAGCGCCTAGAACAGTCAGAGCCCCTGATGTCTCATCTGAAAGAGCTTCGGTAGCGCCGGCACTCGCGGCGCGTAGATCCTCAACGCTTGATAACCGCGCAATTTGATTTGTGGTCTCAGAGTATTCACCACGCACCGCCTTCAATTTCTGCCAACCCTGAAGGAATTCCTCTAAATCACCGATCTCCCGATCTCGCTTACTTGCGCTATCGAGGGCTGCCTTGATGCGAGCTTTTAAATCGTTGAAACTAGCGAATTCGCCTTGATAAGTCGCAAGCGCCGCAGAAAGATTCGCTCCTGCGTAGCGATCGAGTAGCTCTCTCTGCCGAGCCGGTTTCACAATCTGGTGATTGGCAGCCTGACCATGAATTTCAACTAGTTGATCTGCAAAGTTTGCCAATGTTGCAGCCGGAACAGTTGTCCCACCTGCGACCGCCTTACTTTTACCGTCACTGTTTACAGTTCGCGTAAGTATCAGTGATCCATCTGAAATATCTGAACCCGAATTTTCTGCTATCTCTCTTAAGTCTGCAGTAATTGCTGGAAGGCTAAATTGCGCCGAAGCGATCAGCCGCTCACTTCCAGTTCGAACTAGCGCACTATCACTCTTACCGCCAAGCACAAGTGCTAGCGCAGTTAAAATCATGGTCTTACCTGCACCGGTCTCCCCCGTTAAAACATTGAGGCCACTACCAAGTTCAAGAGTTGATTGATCGATTATTCCGAGGTTGCGGATGGAAATTTCTTCTAGATAAGTACGTTCACTCACCACGCCAGCCTTCAACCGGAAGCCTAAATTTTGCAACGAGTCGATCGGTAAATAGCGTCGGTTTAATGTGCGCAAGTCTTATTACTGATGCATCCTTTGTAATATGAACTTGATCTCCAGCTTTTAATGCTAATTTACGCAAGGAATCGCCAGATAAGAGCGCACCAGTTGACTCGATTTCAACAACTATTTGAGAAGCTGGTGAGACCACCATTGGACGAGCAAAGAGCGCGTGCGCTGAAATCGGAAGAAGAACCAGCGCATCAATCTCGGGCCAGAGAACTGGGCCACCAGCGCTAAATGCATATGCAGTCGAACCCGTCGGTGTCGAACAAATTAAGCCATCACAACCCCAGCGTGAGAGTGGACGATTATCAATTTGCACGAAGAGTTCCACCATTGTGGTGCCATCGCGTTCGACCGTGACTTCATTTAGCGCCCAGCCTGCAGAAATAACCGCACCATCACGTACGACTGAGTATTTGAGAACCATTCGATTCTCGGTAACAAATCCTTTGGCAACGATACTTGCGGCGATCTCAACGAGAGATAGTTTCTCTACTTCGGCCAAAAACCCAACGTGTCCTAAGTTAATTCCTAAGATCGGAATATTTTGCCCACGAGCAATTTCTGCACCACGCAAAATAGTTCCATCTCCCCCGAGTACGACAACGACTTCTGCCGCTGCCAAGGAGTCTGAATTCACCTGCGATATTCCTAAGATGCTTACCTCGGAAGGCGTTGAGAGAGTGAAACCCTCTTTTAGTAAAATCTGCGAGATATCTCTTGCTGCACTTAGCGCTGCAGTGCGCGATGGATTGATAACAAATATGGCATGGCGTGACATTATGCAGGGCCCATCGCAATCGCTCTATCAACTGATGCTTCATCTATGGCAGGTGCGCCACGACGTAGCCATAAGAAATATTCAACGTTTCCGGCAGGTCCTGGAAGTGGTGATGCTGCGATCCCCATTGTGCCGAGACCAACATCGTAAGCAGATTCAGCAACATCTAAAACTGCAGCGCGACGCAACGCTGGATCGCGAACGACCCCACCTGCGCCAAGTTTCTCGCGACCTACTTCAAATTGCGGCTTTACCATCAGAACAAAGTCGGCATCTGGCTTTGAAACTGCAGCTAGCGCCGGAAGAACCAGCGAGAGTGAGATGAAGGAGAGATCTGCGACAACGAGATCGATCTCTTCACCGACCATATCCCCAGTTAAATGGCGAATATTTGTGCGATCCAATATTTTTACGCGCGGATCTTGTCGCAATTCCCAAGCCAGTTGTCCATAGCCAACATCAACTGCAACAACTATTTTGGCTTCACGACGGAGCAATACATCGGTAAAACCACCAGTTGAGGCACCAGCATCTAAACAGTTGCGTCCTGACACTTGCACATCAGCAAAAGCATCTAGTGCACCAGCTAACTTATGTCCCCCGCGCGATACAAAGTCATCACGATCACCCTGCAAAGTAATAGATGTTTCGGCATCAACTTGCGTCGCAGGTTTTGTAGCAGGAATGCCAGAGACTAAGACAGAGCGAGACTCAATTAGATCAGCAGCGTGCTCACGTGAGCGCGCAAGCTCTCTGCGCACCAACTCTGCATCTAATCTTGTCTTCATATCCTCAACCCGTTACTGACTTTTTAAAGACCATCAATAGTATTTAACGCCTCTTGCAATTTTCCATGGAGGGCTTCAAAGCGAGCGGCATGTTCGGTGAGATCGGCGTGATCAATATCGTTTAACTCAATCTTGACTTCTTCAACAAGATTGAACTCGGAGCTAACTTCAGGGTTAACTGCACTGTTTTCGATGTTGTTGTAATCGCTCATCTCTTGACCGTTTTCTTAGCGCT
>Ga0114979_10001653_pt1 | contig 15030 bp, 14 predicted proteins | sample S_140625_EF_Meta_FD_87315 | JGI IMG/M metagenome (GOLD analysis project Ga0114979, IMG submission 87315) | Freshwater microbial communities from Lake Simoncouche, Canada to study carbon cycling - S_140625_EF_MetaG | ecosystem: Environmental > Aquatic > Freshwater > Lake | place: Lake... | reverse complement strand
TGGAATCCCCTGACGTCGCCCGCATGGTCGAGCGCATCCGCTGCCAAGGCGTGCCGCTTAACCTCTCCGCGACCACCTTCTACTTCAACCGCGAGATGATCATCACCGGGGGCAGCGCGCGGAGGTTCGAGGGGCAGAAATCGCTCTACGCGTTCCTCAGCCGCAACGCTTCGCCAATCAAGAATTACTACCGCATCCTCCCCACTCAGATCATTGAAATCGGCCTGCCCGTGCAGCTCTGAGCCAAAACTCGGGAAACCAAGAAGGAGAGGAACTCAGCCCGCGGGTGCTACGGCGACCTCAGGCGATCTTCTGGTGTCCGCTTTCGGGTGCATAATCCGCAGCTTTAATTGTTATTTTTAAGCCGAGGCGCGGATTCACCTCGCGAAAGGGGGCGCTTCGCCGAATTTGCACCATAATTTAGGTTTTATCCGCTCAATCCACGAGATCCGCGATTGATTTAAACTGCCGGATCAAGCGACCAGCCGAAACCGTAGGGAACGGGCAGCCGAGCTAAACTCAATTTCGCGAACGAGCGAGCATAACCTGCTCCAATGCTTCCAACACTTCTGGGTGACTTTCGGTCAAGCGTTCGAAGCGGCTCCGGCTCAAACTCAAGCAACCGACATGGGTGATGGCGCGCAGGGACGCGGTGCGGGGCACCGATCGCAAAAGGGCAACCTCGCCAAAATGATCGCCATCACCCAGCACCGCCAGCTTGGTCTCAACCCCGCTTGCGTCTGTAATAAATACTTCCAACCTCCCCCGGACGGTAATGTAAAATTTCTCCCCCTTTTCGCCCTGCTTGATGACCAACATACCGGGCTCGAAAACCTCAGTCGCGAAATGGCCGCATAGCTCCTCGAGAGAATCGTTGTCCAATTTCGCAAAAATGGGGATCAGTTTCAACCGTTCCGGTTCAACCGCCATCGTCCCGTCATGCTCAACCATGAAACCATGCTGCTTCTCCCACAAATTCTTATAGTAGCCATTCCGGGAGATTAGCTCACCAAAACTGCCTGTCTCGGCGATACGACCCCGGTCAACGACCACAATCTGATCGAAATTTCTTGAGGATGCCAAACGGTGGCTGACAAGAATCACCGTCCGTTTGGCTGCGAGTTTTGTAATCAACTTGTTGATAGAATCCTCGGTGACGGCATCCAGCATGGAAGTCGGCTCATCTAATAGAATCACGCTGGCGTCTTTTAACAAAGCACGGGCAATGGCGATGCGCTGCCGCTGTCCGCCGGAGAGCGTTGTTCCCGAGTGGCTTACGATGGTGTCATAGCCCTTCGGCAGCGTAACGATGAAATCGTGAATCTCCGCCTGGGTGGCGGCCAGCCGCACGTCCTCGTCGGTCGCATCCGCCTTACCATAACGAATGTTCTCGGCGATGCTCCCGCGGAACAAATGACTCTCCTGCAGGACATTTGAGAAATAGCTGGCAATTGAGGTCACGGAGACATCTTTCCCCGAGATTCCATCATATAAAATATCACCCGTTTGTGGCTGGATAAGGGACATCAACAGTTTCAGCAATGTGCTTTTGCCGCTACCGCTGGGGCCTACTATAGCAACTGACCGTCCTGCCTTCAGCGAGAGGTCGACCTCTTGGATGATCGGGCGTTCAGCAATATAACTAAAGCTGACGTTTTTCAGGCAGATGTCATGCTGGATCGCCGGGAGTTCGACGCCAGCCCTCCCCACAGTCCTCACCTCAGGTTCCGTGAGCAACTTCTCGATGCGCTTGCAAGGACGCGTCGCATTAATGAAAACGAAATAATGCCTGGAGAGCTTGCTTGAGCAATCCGCTATTTTCCGTAGTATCGCAAATGCGCCAATGAGGGAGCCAATCGTAAGCGTGCCGTTAATAGAAAGAACCGAGCCGATTATCACGATCGCCGCCATGATTCCGTTCATTATATAGTCCGAAAGAACCGGCGTCATATTAACGTAATAGGAATAGTCCGCTGACGTCTTGTAATACTGGTCGTTTACCCGGTCGAAACGCTTCTTAAAGAAGTCATTCCGTCCAAACGCTCGGATGATCAACCAAGAATGAAGGAAATCCTCCACCGAGGCCAGCATCTCGTTCTTCAAACGCCTGCTGCTGCTATTGAGCAAGTCTTCCTTGGGCGCCACCACGGCGTATGCAAAAAAACCCAGCGGAACAAGGAGTGTGCCCGCGATCGCAAGCTTCCAATTAATAAAAAACATGGCCAGCAGGCTTCCCAAAATCAACAAAACCGTTTCCACGAGCGAGGGCAATGCCCGGGTCATTGAGGCTTCGAGTTTTTCCGAGTCGCCGGAGAACCGCGAGAGCACATCGACCGATTCGATATTAGTGAAATAGCCCACTGGCAGAACCGTAAGCTTGTTCACCATCGAAGAACGCAGCCCATCCAACACCCGGCCCCCGAGAATAGAAGTATACTTCAATTGCAAGTATGAACCAACCGCCCCCAACCCCAGAAAAACCGTCAAGAAGATGGCGACCTTGGTCAGAAGCCCCCAATCCTTGGCGGGGACCACCACGTCGAAGATATATTTAAATCCTAGCGGATATATAATATAGAATGCAACGTGCCCGGCGAGTCCGAGCATAATAATGAAAACCAGCCAGCGGTTGCCCTTCAGCAATCTCGCGTAATAAGCCAAAAGGTAAATCGTATTCGACGTTGCATTAGCAAAGAATGACTCCGACGGATTTTTCTCGACCGGGGATGACGCGGAACCGGGTGCTTTCGCTGAAGAGGGAACGGCGATAGGAGTAGGCGATTTCGCAACCATGCTCAGTCCTGTTTTCAATTCGCCGGCATTAGCGGTTGAAGCCGGCGTCCTCCGTATCCCGGCATTACGGAAATCGCATCGGAGCGTATTGTGATACTCGCAGAGCCAACTATTTCAGCCAAATTCATCAATTTCGGTAATTTTATCATAAACGCTCACGCTTCAGCAAGGATGACAAGGGGCACGGAGATGAATGAAAAAGTTCAAAAGACCAAGCATACGTTGATCCTGAATAACTATATTTCATTTGTGTGACTTTTTGGCGTGGATCAGGTTACGTTAGGGTAAACCCTTGGAAGAAAAATTGGAATTTAACCGTCATAGCGGAGGCTGGTTTGGATGTATTTAAACGGCTATCCCCCGGCGGGAGCTTCAATTCCCAAAAGGGGCGCTAGGAACCTAATTATAAACCTGCCCTAGCCCCTTGCACTCCGTGGATGGCGACGAATACAAAAACATCCGTGGTTAACCGGACAATCCGCGCTTAGAACCCGTTAAAAAACCATCAACCGAAGGCCTCGCCCACCGCTGTGGCCGCCCGCGCCAACACGTCGCGCCGCATCTCCACATCCCGCGCCCGGTCGGTGCGCACCTCGAGCACCCGTAAGCCCGGCACGCCGACCAAGGCCTCCAGTCGAGTTGCCAGATCCACCGCAGACCCGACGCCTTCGTGCGGCACGCCATAGGCCGTGCAGAGCCGCGCAAAATCCACCCGCTGCGGCGTGGCCCAATACTCTTCGAAAGGAGGATTAAACCCCGCAATCGGCAGGTGGCCAAAGATGCCCCCGCCGGCGTTGTTGATCAGCACGACGGTGAGCGAGCCTTGGAGCTTTGCCGCCGAGAGCAGTCCGTTGGTGTCGTGTAAAAAGGCAAGGTCGCCAGTTAGCAAGACCGTCGGCACGCCGCCGTGGGCCAGGCCGAGCGCAGTCGAAAGGGTGCCGTCGATGCCATTAGCCCCGCGGTTGGCATAGACCGCCGGCCCGTCGCCCCGCGCGGGCGCAAAAGATTCGAGATCACGCACCGGCATGCTGCTGGCGACAAAGAGCGCCTGCCCCCGGCGCAGCGTGCGCGCCAGCGCCCGGGTAAAGCCGCCCTCGAAACCGGTCAAATCCCCAGCGCCGGCCAACACCGCCTGGGCCGCCGCCTCCGCCCGCGTCCAGGCCGCGAGCCATTCGGGCTGGGGCGTCACGCCGTGGGGCAAAGTCCAGCGGTTGACCGTCGCCGCCCCCACCGCGATGCGCAGGGTGCGCCCGTGCCGGCCGTCGCGATTCTCCACCGTGCGGCCGATCTGGATGGTATCCGCATCGGCCTGCGTGAGCCAAGCGCGCAGGGGCTTGCTGGTCGGGATTTCCCCGAGGATGAGGACGGACTTTGGGCGCAAAGCCTGCGCGGCCCGCGGATCGCGCAGGATGGCATCGTAAGCCGCGATCACCGCCCGCCCGCCCGCGCCGCGAAAACGCAAGGGCGAGAGCGCGTCGGCGAGGATGGGCCAGCCCAGCTGCTCCGCCCAGAAAACCGTCTCCACCTCCTCGCCCCAGCCCGCGCCACACACGATCACGCCCGGCGCGGCCGCAAAGTCGCGGTCAAACATCTGTTCGCGCGGATGGGCCTGCGGCGGGATCGGCGGCAGAGCAAAAAAGCGCGCCCAATCCACCGCCGCCGCCAAGCCCTGCGCGGTGCCATCCACCACTGGCACCAGCGGATCGCGGAAGGGCGCATTCAGGTGCACCGGACCACCGGACCGCGCCCGCTCGACCGCGTGCCGCAGCGTCTGGCGGAGGTATTGCAACAACTCCACTCGGGCCTCCGGCACCGCCAGTTCGTGAAAAAACCCGACATAGCCTCCAAAGAGCTTTTGCTGGTCCACCGTCTGGCCCGAGGCGCAGTCGCGCAGCTCGGGCGGCCGGTCGGCGGTGATGGCGATCAGGGGCACGCCGCTCTCCTTCGCCTCGATCAAGGCAGGCAGATAGTGCGCCCCCGCCGAACCACTGGTGCAGAGCAGAATGACCGGCACGCCGGTGCGCTTGGCCAAGCCCAGCCCGAAAAACCCCGCCGAGCGTTCGTCGAGCACCGGAATGGTCTCGATGTCCGGATGCGCCACCAGCGCCAGGGTGAGCGGAGTGTTGCGCGAACCCGGCGATATCACCGCATGCCGCACCCCCGCCCGCGCCAGCGTCTCCGCCGCCACCGAGCACCAGAGTGCATTCGTGTTTCGAAAATCGAGGTTCATTAAAAACGAAGGAATTAACCACGAAACACACGAAAGGTCCAAACCACGTTTTCCGTTTTCGTGTCTTTCGTGTTTTTCGTGGGCCAAAGGATCATCTCCGCAGCGCCGCTAGGAGCGCCGAGAACTTGAGCTCCGTTTCCGCCCATTCGCGTTCCGGCGCCGAGCCCGCCACGATGCCCGCGCCAGCGTAGACCCGCGCGCGGGCGCCCTCGACCAGCGCCGAGCGCAGGCCAACAAAAAACTCGCCGCCACCGCGGGCGTTGAGCCAGCCGAGCGCGCCCGCGTAGAGCCCGCGCGGAAACCCCTCTAGGCCGGGAATGGCCGCCACCGCCGCTTCGCGCGGCGAGCCACCCACCGCCGGGGTCGGATGCAGCCGCGCCAGCAGATCGAGCAACCGCACGCCCTCCGGCAGCGGTCCGCTCATCGGGGTGTGCAGATGCTGGACGTTGGCCAGTTTGCGCACTCCGGGGGTATCGGAGAAATCGAGCCGCACCCCGAGCGGTTCCAAGCGGCGGATGATGGATTCGATGACGTGACGGTGTTCGCGCCGGTCTTTTTCGCTGCGCAACAAGGCCGCCGCCAGCGCCGCATCCTCGCTCGCGCCCGCCGCCCGCCGGACCGAGCCGGCAAGGGCCTCGGTTTCGAGGCGGCCTTTGCTCACCCGCAGCAAACGCTCCGGCGAGGCCCCGATGAAGCTCGGGCCGCCGCCGTTCGCGGCCGAGAAGGCATAGCAATCCGGGAAACGCTGGCGCAGGCCGTTGAGCACGGTGAGCGGATGCAGCGGACGGTCGGCACTCAGGTCGATCGCCCGGGCCAGCACAATTTTCTCAAATTCTCCCGCCGCAATGCGCTCCAGCGCCCGCCCCACCGCTGCGCGGTAATCGCCCGCCTCGGATTGACGGAAAACCGCCGCCGTCTCGTCCCCGCCCGCCGCCGCCTCGCCGGGATCAAAGGCCGCGAAGCGCGCATGCGCCCGCCAGACCCGCGCGGTGAGGGCGTCGAGATCGCTATCCGCCGCCACCAGTAAATTCGCGACCGCCGTGGTGGCATCACCCGCCCGCGCCACCTGCCAGCGCGGCACGAAGACCTGCGCCGCCGCAAAGGGCTCGCCCGGCGTCACCTCGTCGTGAAAGGCAAAACTTGCGAAAAAATGCGGCCCGCCAAAGGGCGCGTTCACGTCCCCCACCGCCACGGTGCGCGCGAGGGTATCGTCCACAAAGCGCTGCACCGCCGCGAAGCGCTCCGGCCCATGCGCGACTAGGCGGGTGGCCACCTCGGCCCCGGCCAGCGCGCTGCCCTCGGTCGGGCGCTCGGTGTAGAAATGCGGCTCGGCCGGCTCGAAGATTGCCTCCAAGACCGCCAATGGATCGAGGGCGGGCACGACCAGCGAAATGCTCGCCAAGACGGGCCGGCCGTCGGCGGCCGCCTTGAGCTGGCACCCCGTCAGAAAGGCCCGCAAGGCCTCGGGCGAAGCGTCCTGGGCGGGATGGAGAGGCAGGATGGTCATCAGCGGAGAATGTCACGTTTCCGCCCCCGCGCAGCGCGTCGATGCGAAAAATTTTTTCAACACCCCTCAGGGCAGCCGGATCGTGCACACGCCGAAATCGAGCTGGCCCGGGGTCTGGCGATATTTTTCAGGAATCCGGAAATACAGGAATCGCCGGTCCTCCCCAGGGAAATCCACCAGCAAGCCGCCCTCCCGCAGCAACCGCAGCTGCTTGCTCACCCCATCAAAATCACGCTGCAAGGCCGCCGCCATGTCCGTCGCCGTGCGCGGCCGCCCATCCAGCAAAATCTGCAAAATCGCCAAACGCGTCTTGTTGCCCAAAAGAGCAAAGACCACCCGCGCCTCCAAAGACGCGGCCTCCCCGTTCCCACCCGGCAAATCTGCACTCTCAGCCCTCATGGGGAACACTTGAACGCCTCCCCATCCACCCGGCCAGTCTTATATCGAACCAATTGGGCGGATAATTTCACCGTTGGAGTAGGACGTCGGAAAAAATACTCGGATAATCCCAGCCAGCAGATGAAACGCCGGAGCAAGCAGTCGGATAATCCCTGCGGCCCGCCGAAACGGTGAACCCAAAAGTCGGATAATAGCAGCCACCCGGTAAAATAGTGAACCGAAAAGTCGGATAAGTCATGCCGACTGCTCGGATGGTGAACCAAATAGTCGGATAATCGCGGCGAAGAGGTGGACGGGAGCAGCGGCTCGGGGAAACGCCGAACAGAAAAGTCGGAAAATCCCCACGAGCGGGCGGAAGCGCGGGTTTGGCAACCTCTGTTGCCGGACGGCTCAACCCTTTGCCGCGCCGGCCTCGGGGGCCTGCGGGCGGGGGAAGAGGATGGCCGTCTCGGCGACCTTCGCCCCAGTCAGGGTCTCGCTCCAGACGAGGCGCTCGCGCCAGGTCCCGGCGGGCGTGTAGCCGATCACCGCGTAGATCTTTTCCGTGGTCGTGGGCATGACCGCCGGCAGCAGGGTCGCGCCCAGGCGCAGCGCCTCGGCCATGGTGGCGAGGGAGGTTTTTAAGAGGGCTTGATCGGCCGGTTCGGTTGACTTGCCCAGCTTCCACGGCGCGCGTTGCTCGACGTAGCGGTTGGTGGCGGTGATGAAACCGAAGGCCCGCTCCAGCGCGATGTGGAACTGGAAACCTTCGTTCAGGGTGAGAAATTCCTCGCGAGTCTTTTCCCAGAGCGCACGCAACTCCCGCTCCGGCGCGAGGGCTGGGTCCGCCGCGATCTCGGCCGCCGAGGCGCCCGAGGCCGGCACTACGCCGCCGCCGAAGCGGTTGGTCATGTTGAGGGTGCGGTTGACGAGGTTGCCGAGGTTGTTGGCCAGCTCGCTGTTGTAGCGGGCGAGGAACTGGTTGAGCGAAAAATCGCTATCTTGGCCGACGCTCATCTCGCGGATCATGAAGAAACGCAGCGCGTCCACGCCGTATTGCTCGGCGAAGGCCAACGGCTCCACAAAGTTGCCGGTGCTCTTGGACATCTTCGCGCCGTTGATCGACCACCAGCCGTGGGCGAGGATGCTCTTGGGCGTGGGCAGGCCGCAGGCCTTGAGCATGATGGGCCAGTAAACCGCGTGGGGCGGCACGAGGATGTCCTTGCCGATGACGTGAAAGGCAGCCGGCCAGATGCCGGGCTTGTCCTCGACCGCCGAGAAGTAGTTCACCAACGCGTCGAACCAGACGTAGGTCACGTAGCCCGGATCGAAGGGCAGCGGGATGCCCCATTCGAGGCGCTCCTTCGGCCGCGAGATGCAGAGGTCGTTGAGCGGCTCGGCGAGGAATTCGAGGACCTGCTTCTGGCGGTAGCGCGGGAAGATGAAGTCGTCGTTGTCCTTCAAAAACTGGATCAACCAGTTCTGGTATTTCGCCAGTTTGAAGAAGTAGTTGGACTCGGTGATCTCCGTGACCTCGCCAAAAATCTCCGGCCAAGAGCCGTCGGGCTGGCGGTCTTTTTCCTGCAGAAACTGCTCCTGGCGGGTGGAGTAGAAGCCCTTGTATTCGGCTTTGTAGATCTCGCCCTGATCGAAGAGTTGCTGGAGCAGGCGGGAGACGACGGCCTTGTGGCGCGGCTCGGTGGTGCGGATGAAATCGTCGTTGGAGATATCGAGCTTTGCGCACATGGCGCGAAACTCCTGGCTCACTTCGTCGCAAAAAGCCTGCGGGTCGATGCCACGCTTTTTCGCGCTCTGCTGCACCTTCTGGCCGTGTTCGTCTACGCCGGTGAGGAAATACACTTGATCGCCCATCAGGCGGCGGAACCTCGCAATAACGTCCGTCAGCACCTTTTCATAGGCGTGGCCCAGGTGCGGCGAACCGTTCACGTAGTCGATCGCGGTCGTGATGTAGAAGGTCTTCATGCGCGGGACCTGTCAGCAAAAGCCCCCCGCTGCCGCTTGTCGAAGGTTTTGACGCCCCGGATGCGCGCCGCCTTCACGCTTCCAGCCCCGCTTCCCCGGCCGCCGCCAGTGCGGCGGCGCCGAGGTGCGCGGCGCAAAAGCCCATCAGGTCCGGGGCCAACGGAGCCCGCCAAGTGCGGGCCCCCTCGCCCTGCGTCCCGCCCTCCAAGTCGATGCGCAGGCAGTGCAGCGCTTGCCGCTCGTGGAGGAGCCGGGCAGCCAGCGCGGGCGTCCAACCCCGGTCGATGAATTCCAGATAACAACGCGCGTCTGGCCCGTAGATTTTGTCACCGACCACCGGATACCCCAGCCAATGGGCGTGCGCCCGGATCTGGTGTTTGCGGCCGGTCTCGATCCGCACCTCCGCCAGAGTGAAGCCACCCGCCGCCGCGAGCGGCCGGAAAAAAGAACGCGCCTCGCGCCCGTCCGGACGCACCGTGGTTTTGACAAAAACCGGACTCGACTCGTCATCCCCCAGCGGTTGGTCCACCGCGACTGCCTGCGGTAGTTCCCCGACTAGCACGGCGAGGTAGGTTTTGCGAATGCGCCGCGCCTGCATGGCTTTTTGCAACCAGCCAGCCACGCGCTCGGTCTTGGCGAAGAGCACGATACCGCTGGTCTCGCGATCGAGGCGAAAAACGAGGTGGGCCTTGGCCAGCCCGCGCCCCTCCTTCACCGCCCCGGCCAGACTCGACCACGGGCCGGCCTTGGAAGGGTGGCAGACCACGTCGCCGGGTTTGTTCAGCGCCAGCACGTCATCATCCTCGGCTAAAACCCAGCCGCCCAATTCCTCCGGAGCGATCAAGCGGACACGGCTGAGATCCGGTGGACGCGGCGGCCACGCGCAGACCCGCAACCGGCCACCGTAGGTGCCATCCTCGCCCGCGCCGCCCGGGCTCTTGCCCGCGCTCAAACCGGGCCTCCCGGCCCATTGCCACCATCCGCGGCGGGCGACGCCACGCGGGACAGGCGGAACTTCGCCAACACCGCCGCGCCGATCCGCGCCGCGAGCGGCTTGGGCAAACGCGACGCCACCGCCGCGATTAAACGGTTGCGCCAGCCGGTAACCACTTGGCGCCGCCCTCGCGCGAGCGCCTGAAAAACCTCCGCGACCACCTGCTCGCTCGTCTGCCCCCACCGCTCGGTGACCGCGCCTTGTTTTAAACCGGCCCGCCGGAAAAACTCCGTCGAGGTCGGCCCTGGACATACCGCCAGCACGTCGACGCCAGAGCCGCGTAGATCCTCCCCGAGCGCCAGACTCCAATGCAGCACAAAGGCCTTGGTGGCGCCATAAGTCGCCATAAAGGGCGTCGGCTGAAAGGCCGCCGTCGAAGCGATATTCACCACCGTGCCGCCTTGTGCCTTGAGGGCCGGCAACAGCCGCGCCGTGAGATCCACCACTGCGCGGACATTGAGGTCGATCATCTCGACCTGATCCGCCCGCGCCAGCTCGTCGGTGCGCCCATAGCCGCCGAAGCCGCTATTGTTGATCAACATGATCTTACCCAGCGGTATGTCGTAATTTAGCAAACCTAATACCGTGGAAGCGGCGCCGGCCAGGGCCGCGGCATTCGTCAAATCGACGGGAACATGGCGCAAGTTAAGCTGACCAATAAATCCGTCCGGTTCGTGCCGGGAAAGATTGCAAATGACCACCCTCGAATCCAGTTTCGTCACGTGTTCGATGAAAGCCTTTCCGATTCCGGAGGAGCCCCCCGTCACGATGATGACGGCATATTCGGACAACATTTCGCGAGTCGTGCGCATAACCACGATTTCGCACTCATTCTGGCCAAGGTAAATCCAGATCCCACCGATAACATGAACAACACCCACGACCTGATCGTATCCGGCATCCACCTAGAACTCACCCCGTCCCTGAAGCAGTTCGTCCACGACAAGACGGAACGCCTGTTTCGACACGAGGAACGCATCATCCGCCTGCGGGTGGAGCTTGAGTGTGATCCGAAGCAGGATGTAGCCCACCGCTTCACCGCCAAGGGCCACATCGCCATCCACGGGCCCGACATGAATGCCTCCGTCTCCACCGATGAGTGCCACAAGGCCGTCTCCTTGCTGGTGGATAAGCTCGATCGGATGCTTGCGCGCCGGGCCCAGTTAATGAAGGCCCGCCGACACCACGCCGATCGTCGCGAATTGCGCGAGGTCGCCTGACGAGACTCGCCCACCCCGCGTCGCGACCGCGCGACTAGCGTTACTCCCTCCGGTGTCGGGGTCAGGACACCACCCGAAACACCCGCCGTCCCACCTTGGCCACGGCGGGTTTTTCATGCCCGGATGCCCGACCCACGCCCCGATCCAAAGACCGGGGCGACATAACCGAAAGCCTTACCGTCGAGGAGACCGCTTATTTCAAAACCGCGAAGGGCACGAAGAAGCGCGAAAGGAACGAACCAAACCGGAGGGTGTCGATGGCCTCAGGGGATGACGTTGATGGGACGCAGGCCGAAGTGAGGGGCGGCGGCGAGGAGGTGGCGGTCGTTGGAGTAGATTTCCTTAAAACCGGCATCCACGGCGGCGCAGAGGTGAAGGCAGTCGGCGGAGCGGAGGAAGGTCGCGGCGGGGAGGCTTTGCAGGCGGGCGACCGAATGCCGCACGAGGGATTCGGTGACTGGCAACCAGTGCCAGAGGTCGGCGGCTTGGTCGTCCTCGAACCGCTTGCTCAAAGATTGGTAGGCGTGAGGGGTGAGTTTGCCCTCGCGAAGGTGGCGATGAAAGACGGACTGCACTTCGGTCAGGGCGAGTAGCAGGGCGGCGCGACCGGCGGAGGCTTCAACCAGATCCAGCACGGCATCGGAGCCGGGCTCGCGAAGGTAGCATTTGGCAATGTAGGCGCTATCGAGGTAGATCATCGGCCGTCGCGGTCTTCGGAAATCAGAGCGCTCGAATCAAGGTCGGTCACTGGCATGGCCAAGCGGTCACGCTTGGGGAAGGGCTTGCCAACTCGGTTGGCCGGATTGGGTGATTGAATGATGGCGACCGTCTGCCCGCGGTCGGTGACGGTGATGGGTTCAGTGGCAGAGTGGCGGACGTAGTGGCCCGTGCGGGTGTGGAGTTCGCGGATGGAGATGGTTTTCATCAGAAGAAGAGGGCGACGGGAGAATGGGTCCAATGTGTCACATTGCGGGTGGAGGTCAATAGTCGCGGGGTTCGAAGAGACGGGCGCGGCGCGACGGGCTGGTGGTGGCCTCGGGCAGGCACACGCCGCGCAGGGAGCAACCGTCGCAACGAGGAGTGAGCACGGCAGACGGGGCGGCCGCGCGGGCGAGGGTGGCGCGAAGGGCGTAGAGGGTGTCTAGGGTAAGGTCGCGGAGTTGGGGGTCGAAGACGACCTCGTCGCGTTTGGAGGAGGCGGCGTGGTAGATGAGGCCGGACTCGATGCGGAGGCCGAACATTTCTTCGAGGCAAAGGGCCTGGGCGCAGAGCTGGACGTGGTCGTTGACCCAGCGGCGGGCGGGGCCTTTTTTGTATTCGACGGGGCGGGCCTCGACGATGCGGGTGGCGTCGCCGGAGTCGCGGCGGATTTCCACTAGGTCGGCTTTGCCGCATAGGCCGAGGGTATCGGAGAAGAGAGGCAGCGCGCGCAACAGTTCCCACCCGGCGCGGTGCTCGTAGCCGGGCGTGTCGACGGCGACGTGGGCGAGGTCGCCGAGAAGGGTGTGCTCATTGTCGATAAATACACGTTCGGCATGGATGAGGTAGGCACGCCGAGCGCAGTAGAGATGTTGATTGAGGGCGTTGAGTGGGACTGGATCCATGGGCGGGGGCAAATGGGGGTCGGATCCGACGGAGACCGCCCTTTTCACCACAGCAGGCGTATGCCGAACGGGGAAAATTTATCGTCGCAACTGACGAGGGTGAGGTCCTCGATTACCGTTTGAGCGGCAAGGAGACGATCAAAGAGATCGCGATGCGGGGGATGGAAAAGTCCGGCACGAAGCGTGTGCGGGAGCGTGATCGGGAGGGGTAACCAGTCTTCCTGTGCGACCAGAGAAGGCAGCGCGGCGAGAAAGGCAGGAGGAAGAAAGCCCGGGTGCCAGCGCTGTTTTTGCGCCAATTCATAGCCGGACGCAGCGCTGAAGAAGCAGGTGTTGGCCCGGTCCGCGATGGCCGCGCCTGCTGCGGGACTCAGCAATTCCGGCTCGGTCCACCACCAGAGTGCGACATGGGTATCGAGCAGAAGATTCATGAGGGCGATTTCGTGGCGGCGGGTGGCGGGATGAGTTCACTGGTTTCCCAATCGGCCAGTGCGTCAGCAGGAAGCGGCGCAAACAAGGCGTTGGCGGGGACGCGGAATTGTCCGGCGAAGCGTCCGGGGATGCGCGGTGAGCGTGGCGCTGCGGGAGGGGGGCCGAAGATGGCGACGCGGCGTTTGGAGCGACCGTAAGTGACGGTGATGGTCTCGCCCTTTTCGACGAGGGCGAGCGCGTCGGACAGGCGGGCCTTGAATTCGCCGATGGTGAGCGTGGTAGGCATGGCGGGAAGCTGCGCCCAACTGGACAAGTAGTCAAGTTGGGCGCGCGGGCGGGCGACGTTAGCTCTCGTGCCGGATGTGGAGCTTCACGCCGCGACAAAGGCCCGAACGTGGAGACGCTGCAACGCGACGCCCTCGACCTCGCCGCCAACTTGGAGAACCTGCCCCCCCTCTCCGCGCCCGCACTTATAACAAGCGACGCGACCCCGGAAGCCCTGCGCGATCTCTTGGGACGCAATGGCGAAAAGGTTGCTCTCGTCTCCGCCGAAATCGACGCGGGGCAACTCACCGGCACCCGTTACGCCAAGGGGGGTGGGGCAAACTTCGATATGCTCCTTAAGGCCTTCACCGGCGACCCGAGCCCGTGCCACCGCATCGGCAAGGACATTCCCTTGGAACGCCCCGCCCTCTCTCTCGTCCTCTGCGTGCAACCTGCCGCCGTCGCCGACGTGCTCCGGGACGCCTACGCCAAAGAAAAGGGACTGGTTCCGCGCCTCTGCCTCATCGCCCCCGCCTCACGCATGGGCACCCGCGCCCTTCACCCCGCACCCGTGCTGCCTGATTTGCTGCAATGGTGGGGTGACACCCTCCGCCGCCTGCTAGGCCTCAAATGGCCCGGACGTGTCATCCTCACCCCCGACGGTCCGGCCCGACATGAAGGTCCGCCGCATATTCTGCGCCTCACGCCCGACGCCTTGGTCGCGTTTGACGTGCTCCGCGCCGATCTCGAAAGCCGCATCGGCGAAGGTGGCGATCTCCGCCCCGTTTGCGGTTACGCCTCGAAACTGCCCGGCGTAGTCGCCCGCCTCGCGCTCACCATGCAGGCCATGCAAGACCCCACCGCCGATTTTATCACTGGCGAGACCATGCGCGCCGCCTGCGAGTGGGCACCTGTCTTGCTTGCCCACTTCCGCTCCGTGCTAGGTGACGCCGCCGAGCCCGCCGAGGTGAAGCTTGCCCGCCGCCTGCTCGCATGGGTCAAACGGAAAGGCATCGCCGAGCTAAGCGAACGCGACGCCCTCGACGCCCTAGACGGTAACGGCCTGAAAATGGATGAACTACGCCCCGCCCTTGCCCTGCTTGTGGAGTCTGAATGGCTCCGCGAACTCGCCCCCCCTCCGCCGAAACCGAAAGGGGGACGCAATCCCTCGCAACGCTACGCCGTGAACCCCGCCGCCCTCGACGGGTAACAACCGCAAAGAGGTTCGGCCCCTTTTGCCCCTTACTTCATGGGCAAGGGTATCGCGAAAGGCTTTGTGCCAGTAAAAGATGGGCGTGTGGCAACGGTCTAAATCTCTGCCGGTTTTCTTGTTTGCGCTGCTGGCGCATTGCGGCATCCGTTTAAAACGGGTGCTTATTTGAATCCAAAGAACTGCGCATGAACGACCCCCTTTACGCCGGATTTGGCTTCTGTTTTTTCTTCGTAATCCTGTATTTTTTTTCCTCACGGCTGGACAAAATCCACGCGGAAATGAAGCGATGCGCCGACGCGATGGAGAGACTGACCCCCCCACCCAGACCGCCCCCATGGTCGCCCTCACCCGCCAACCTGCCACCCCCACCCCCCGCCCCCGCCCCCGGTCCGCCCGCTCGTAAGTCGGAGAC
>Ga0114979_10001651_pt1 | contig 15034 bp, 7 predicted proteins | sample S_140625_EF_Meta_FD_87315 | JGI IMG/M metagenome (GOLD analysis project Ga0114979, IMG submission 87315) | Freshwater microbial communities from Lake Simoncouche, Canada to study carbon cycling - S_140625_EF_MetaG | ecosystem: Environmental > Aquatic > Freshwater > Lake | place: Lake... | reverse complement strand
TTTATAGAATTATATCCATTTTTATCACATAAATCTTGAATAATTTTAATCGTCTTATCACAAATCTCTATAATATCATCATATAACTCAATAAATTTTTCTTTATTTAGTTTATATTCTATAGTTATATATTGATGTGCATATTTTCTCCACGATTCCTGTGAACGTGTCTCATGTAATTCAAATGCCCTATCAGACATATGGTCTACATTACGTTGTGTGCTGAGTAGTGGAAACATAGAATTATGAGCCTTACCCATTTTATCCAAAACTGCATAATATAGTATTATTTCCTTTTCTTTTAATTTTTTTAGTTCTTCTTTCATAAAAGGAAGTCTCCATTTTTCAAAACAATCACATACAAAACAGTATAATAAATTCATGATATGCTATACTATTTAATCCCAAATTATTTGTGTCAATTTTTATATATTAAGAGTACTGCTTTGAAATGTTCAGCGGTCTAAACTAGGGTTTCTTGGAAGTAATCATCAAGTCCCTGTGGTTCCGTATTAGTTAAAAACCCATTGAAAAAACTGTCCTGTGCCTCATCAAATGAACGTATAGCCCTTATATACTGTTTAGCTGTTTCTGTTGATTCAGAATCAAAGGTTGGTATATTTATTAATTCTCCCTTATTTTCAAAGTGCGGATTTACCTTAGAATTTGCTAGTCTACCCGCAGATTCTTGTAGTGGTGTAGGGGCATCTATACCCATTGACATACCACCTGAAAAACCGCCCATAAAGTCATCATCATCGCTGCTTTGTTCAAGTGCTAAGTCTTTTTTTTTTGGACTGAGTCTGGCGACTCAGTGATTTCTAAAAGGCTTTCTATAGACGTACCTTCGGATATTTCTTGTGGTTCTTTTTTAAGCTGGCTAAACTTAAATAACCTTTGTGGGTCCTCATTAATAAGATCATCAATGGCCAAATCTATATTCTGAATACGACGGAAAAGAATCTGGCCAACTTCTGCTGGTGTCCATTTGAAATGTAGTGAGTCATTATCTAGTCTTTGTTTCTGTGCTTCTGTAAGTTCCTGTCCATAATATTTTTCAACATGCTGTTTAAGAACCTCACGGTTATGCTTCTCAAATTCAATCATCATATCAAAACGTCCAGGGCGTAAAAGAGCCTCATCTAAGCGCTCAGGATAGTTTGTACTTAATATAATAATACGCCCTGGAGTCTCACGAACACCATCTAAGACATTTAGCAAGGTAGACAGGTCTAGTGAATCTGCCGACTCATTATCCTTTCCATTTAACATGCGATTTGCTGCATCAATACCCTGTGTATGTTTAAGAAGCTCTACCTCAGCCATTAGTTTAAGTTTGTTTATCTCCTCTTTTTTTACCTGTTCTGAGGTACGCTTTATAACCACTGAATCCATTGCATCAATATCTTCAATCACGTAAATACGCTGTTTAATTGGGATATTTAAAACTTCTAACTTACCATCTACAAAATTATGAACAATATCATTATAGAAAAGGTCCTTAAGAGCTTCCTTAGTCTTTATCTCACTAAGGGCAATATTGAAAATATGCCGCCTAGTCTCATTTGCTATTGCCTTAATAGTACTTGTCTTTCCACATCCTGGATGACCATACATAACAATTCCTAGGGTGTGTGGAATTCCCTTAGAATCATACCAATCTCGCCGCCGCATGAAAAAATCTACACGCTGTTTAAGTTCATCAATCTGACGTAAGTAGACATTTTCCAAGGAACGATTGCTCTGAAATTTACTCTTATTGAATAGGCATAATGTATTACTTATAGGGTTTCTGTATGAACCACCAGAAGATATTACCTGGTCAAAATAATAGGTTTCAGAACCAAGCTTATTTTTCTTTTCCTGTTCATACATTACCATGGATGTCTCTACAAACTTATGAAGCCAGGTAATATCGTGGTCATAGCTTGAAAGCCTATAAAGAATGGGCTCCAACTTCATCTCCTTGTTTGCCCCCACAGTAGGAACTGTTTGAGGATTAAGAATTTCAAACCATATATCATTATCAATCATAATAACATCCTTGAAGTTTGGAATCATCTCAACACCATTATAACGAAGGCTGCGTACATCAGGAAGATTACATACATGATACATAACTGCGTCAATCCTTGGATCAACAGTCTTTGCTTCTGCCTGCCGTTCAAATTGGATACAAGCCTTTACAGATTTACTGGCAGGTGGTGGTTGAGAGGTTGGCATAAGTTCAAGCTGTTTTATTGCCCGTGTATTTGTATTACTGAAGTAGGCAAATAATAATCCAAACCAGGCAGGAGCAAGCTTTGCGAACTGGTCATATAATAGTAGAACTACCATTGTCCACATAGAAGCCTTCCCTGAGGAATCATTCATAAATTTCATCAGATATTGCATCTTAAAAAGGTCTAACATCTGGTTCATACCTCCCTGAGGTAGTTGTTGTTGCATAATTAATGTCAGTTACTTAGCTTTACGTGTTTTTCTTGATCCACCCTTTGTAGGGTAAATAAATTTTTTATAGCGTGGATACAAGGTCTTTATTTTGTCAAAATTACGTGGATCTGAACTTATTATATCTAATTTTCTCAAAAAACTATCAGTATTTTCTGCTATTTCTACAGCAGATTTAAAATCAGGATTAGCTGCATAATAAGCGTCAGCCTTACTCATATTTTTTCTCTTAAACCCATCTACAAGTAGGGCTGATAATTCAGGATTACTTGCTAATAAGATATTTCTATTTCCACTTTTATTATCAGATTGGAGGGATTCACCAGCATCTAATTGAGCTTCATCTATTGCTTTTTTTAATTCAACCATCTGTGTCCTTACATCTGTAATTTTTATTATAGCATCAATCTTAAGTAAAAACTCAACATCATTTAATAAAATAGCACTGAATGATTTAAATACATAATTAACTAAGGCTTTTTGTTTGGGTGTGTAGTTGTCTAAATCAAGTATATTTATAATCATATTTGCGTTATAATCAAGGCAAACTTCATTTGTATTATCTTTATATATATCAGGTTCGCTAATAATACCATCTAAGAGTTTATTAAATGAGGGTTTTGGAAAATCAACATATCTAAACTGAATACGATGAAATGCTTCTAATAATTGATATAAATATAAATCAGTCTGCGCTTGATTCAATCCTATTGTTCCTGTAAATCTATATGGTATAAATAAATATATACTTTCTTTATAATTAGAAGTAATAACTCTATTTAAAATACTAGCCCGTATTAAAAGTAAAAATCCAAATAGTTGAGTATTATTTATAGTCTTGTTTTTATATCTTTGAAATAAGGCCTGAAGGTCATCTGAGGTGGGATATAGATTTTTTAAGTTATATTTTTCTATTAGTTTCCATAATAGAGTTACACTAATTGTAGAAATTATACTTTTTAATTTATCTACAACTTTCTGAATATTTTTTTTATCAAGTTGTGTTTTAACAAAGGCGTGGTCACATTCATTTAGTTTCTCTTGTATATATGTATCAGTTAACATTTTATTAATTTTTAATTGTTCAAGTGTCAATAAGTAATAATCATAGTAATTAGTTATTTTATCAATAGTGAGAATATCATTTATTAAAATATCTAGTAATTCAATAAATACATATATATGATAAAAGGATGGTTCTTCATATATTATTTTTGAAGCTAATGATTCTTCTATTTCATAATAACTATATACTCTTGAAGGCATAATATAAATAAAAAGAAAATCGGGTGTTTTTGTATTTACAAAATTAAGTATTGTTTTTAAGGTAGTACGATGCCTTCTTGAAATTGTAGTAGGGATTCCATCAATGTCAGTTACTGCAAATTCAGCATGGTTTGGCATTTCAATACATGGAGTTTCATTAATAACAACGCAGTTTATAACTGTGTAATCTATTTCAGATTTTTCTTTATTCTTTTTTATAGCATCAGCTATAAGTTTATCTATATTTTCTTCTAAGACTGCCTTAGGAAGTGGTTTACTTATTCTAACATTACTAACTACTGATGGAACAACGTCTTTCATAAAATCATTATTGCCTAAGACATTATAATATCCAGGTGATTTAGGTCTATTAACAGAGACTGCATTTTTCAGTTTTACACCCTTAGTTACAAGAGTAAAGGGTTCATTAGGAGCATTAGGTGGCTTTATGGCTGTTAATTTTGTAGAAAAACTATCTATTAAGGTTTTAAAATGACCGAATCTTTCACCAAGAATATAATTCAGTATTTCAATATTATTAGAAAATGCCGTATATAATAAGCCTATAACTAATTGTGACGTATATGATTTTTTATTTAATTCTATTATAAAATAATAAAGAGCCTGAGTAATATTTGCCCGTACTACATTTGATGAAGCCGTGTCTATAGACCTTAGATATAAGGCATTTATTTCTAATAATACAGAAAATCTAAATATAGTTTCCTTAATTTTATAGTTCATACGTATAACATCTGAACGTGAATCAGCATTTTGTTTTTTAAGATAACTAGTATCAAAAAAATTTTTCTTATATATACGACTTAAGATAGCTTCTATATTTTGCTTTAATAAATCGTAAGGAGCCGCAATAAGAACTTGCTCTTCTACAAAGGGATTGATATTTTCAATCCCTGGATAAAAATCTGAGTGTACAGATTTGAAAAAAATGAGTTCAACAATATGTTCTATCTTATCATTAAGATTAATAACAACTTGTATTTTGCTTATAAAATTAATATTAAAAATAACACTTACGTGAAAATTTCCAACATTATAACTTAATTCAGGTATTTCATTTATTGTTTCTGGATCTAGACTAGGGTCTACAGGCTTAAGTTTACTATTTAATTCAGACAAGTTTGTTGTTTGAAGGTAGCGTTCTAATATAGCTCTAAGATTAGCTGATAAAAACCTAATATATTCTATATAGGCGTCATGAACCTTATATACAGTACCTGAGGTACGTCCCTTTTTTGATACTAAGTATGGAAAGGATACATTACCGCTTACACTAGATGATTCGTATACTCCTATAGGAATAATCTTATTACCTGATACACTTACAAGGGGTGCGATTTCTATATCAATATCAGATGTACTTATAGTTTTTCCTGTAGGATATATATTATTCATAATATACACACCCATACCTCCAATAATTTGATATGGATAGGTTGCCTGACTAAATCTTCCATCAGCTGTGGCAAAGCCTATATTAACTGTTTCTAAAGATAAATTTAATAAGTGATTTATATACGGTCCAATAAAATCAATAATACTTTTTGTATGTGTATTATTGATTTTTTCTAAATTTTCTAAGGCTTCCATATCTATTCGGAGTGTACTAAATTAGTAAAACGTTTTAGCCTTGCCTCACGCATTTCTTCTTGAGTTAGCGTTGGGCCTTCCAGTGTATTACCTTTCACACCACACATTTTAATCCATATCTCGCTTGATATATTTTGAAAGGCATGTAAGGAAATAGAAAGGTCCTTTTCATTCTTTTTTCCAACATGACAGATATAATTACAATTTGTCATTACAATATATTTGTCCCAAGGCCCAGAACGCATACAAAGGGCGTAGAAGGTTGATAATGTCTTCCATGAAAGGCCCATTTTTTTACCTGTGGGTGCCTTATACTTACATTGTACTGCGATAAACTGTTCGCCTTTTTGACATATTATATCAATACCCATATCACGACGTTTTAATGAAAGTTTATTTAAGATTTCTTCTGGAACATCTTCAAGTCGCCAAGCTTGGTATTCTAGACAGTGTGTAAGATAAAGAACACAGAATTCTTCAAAAATATCTCCCTTTAGTTTTTTGTTTTCACGTGACTTAAGTTCTTGTAGATTATGAGCTGGTCTTGAATACCAGGCTTGACAGGTTATAATAAAGCTGTCAAAACGATTTGTGGGGGCTTTTAAAAAAATCTCATGAAGAGTTTTTTGTAGTTCCATAAGCACTATGAATAGAATGTGTAAATCATCCTTATGTACTTTTCTCTTGCTAAATATCCTTTGATGCGGGCTGCTAAGACTTCAAATTCTGGATACTTACGTGGTTTCTTGGCACATGTATTATTAGTTTCCTTTCTTTTTCTTTTTCTAACTGGCTTTTCTTCTAAAATTAATTCACTATATTTACGTTTATGCATACTCTGTCTTAGAATATGATTTAAGCCTTTGAGCGGGGATCCTTTCCGCCTTGAGTTTGCCATAAAACTGGACCACAGCGATCATCCTTTTGATTGTAGCGATTCTGCTTGGTCGCATTTAAGAAAAATCTTGGAGCTCCCTTGAGACTACATAACATAGCTTCTTCTGAGCATTTATACTGTCCATTACGTTCTAAGACAGAAGGATCAGCTAGTTCACGGGCCATGGCTGACTTAGGTGCCACTTGAGGCGGTAAAAGTACATACTGTTGTAAGGCATCTGAGTTTTGCGGTAGGGCATACTGGGTTGAACGACAGCGCCCCTTTGATAATAAATCATTGTTTAAGGGGCGATCCAGGCGCCGTAATTGACTTTCACTGTCTATGGCCTGTAAGTAGCGTGTCGGTGGCCTTGCTTCACCAGCTCCTGTAAAAACCATATCTGAAGGTGGAGCTGGAGCATATTCAGCAGGACCACTGTTTACATACTCAAGACATATCTTTGTCCAAGGTCTAGGATCCATCGGGAGCGCTTGAGCCCCGTAGATTTCTGGAACTGTATAACGATATACCATTGTAGGATCCCAATGCCTTGGTGCGCTATAATGAGATAATTTGGGATCTAAGGTCTTATCATTGCCGATTGGAAATTGAGCCGGTGTTAATCCATAGGACATTCTAATTAGTAGTAGAATCATTTACCTCCTGATGGAGACGATCCTACAGTAGCTGCTGCCACTGCAGCTGTTGTTTGAATAGATGTAGCTGTCTGTGTGACTGATGGTATTGACCCACCTGTACCTTCAATCTTCTGACTTACAATCAACGAATCCAAGGTCTGTGTACTTCCATACTCTGTTATGGCAAGGCTCGCACTCCATTCACAATCATTATTGTTAAGTCTTACTCCAGCAGGAGTGACCCATTCAAAAGATAATTTATCTAATTTTGCAATAGGAGGATTAAATGTTACTTGATTACTTACAAAGGTACGACTATAGGTATTAAAATCTCCAAGAAGAAGTTTACCATAATATTCCTTAACACTACCAGTTGATTCTCTTGTAAGACTTAAATTTTCTGAACTTGTTACATCAAGACTATTAATACTATACTCAGGACTAAGTCGTAAATACAAATAATCTTCAAGAATTTTATAGAAACTTGTTGATAAATGTAGAAGGCTAAAAGGCGAATCATTTTTTGTAAAACCTAAATTAAATCCAAGACCCCATGAATCAATTAGCTTTTTATATTGCGGTAATAAGGATGAGTTCCATAGTATATTAAAGATCAAAGGTGAATAAAATGTCTGTCTTTTAAGCGCAGATACAGGTAAAATATTTACTAATTGTGTTGAAATATATTGTATCATATTATTATTTATATAGGAATTAAGTAAATTAATGATCCTGTTTGTAGTATTATATTGATTATATAAACTGCTTATTTGTTGATAGAAACTATTATAATCAGCGGTTATTATTTCTTGACCATTAAAATTGGGTACTGTATTTGCTCCAAAAATCTTAGATATATTAAAAGACTTATTAAAATTAGAAAGAACAGTGCTATAATCTTCATCAATATTACTAGTTTGTTTAATTTCATTAATAAGATTATTATTTGATACATAACCAAATGTATATCTATTTGGTACAACAAATCTTAAAAGAACTTCTGAATTTTCTGTTGGGGTGAATCCTCTTATAACAATATATTTAAAATCATTTTTATTTTGTGATTTACTTACTGAAAAAGGAGCTATATAACTATTAAAATAATATCCATTAAAATTTTTATCAGAATATAAGGCCTTAGATTCTAGACCCCATGAGGTTTCAATATCAGCATTAAATAATACCGTATTATCATAATAAAATAGTTGCGTATGGGGATAATTTGGATAATCTATATTTTTTAAATCTGTAATTGGGCTATAGTCGCTGTCTATTTTTTCTAAGGTAATCTTCTGAAAGGGATAGAAAATTTGCCAGGCTGTTGCTATTTCACCTGGAACATCAATCTGATGATTGCGATTTCCCCAAATGAGTAAATCATTTTGGTCAATAATCCATATTGAACCCGCATATCCTACATAAAGACCTTGTATTGTAAATCCTGGTTTATTAATTATATCTAGACTAAAATTATTATTTGACCAATCATTTGTATAATATATAATATCTTTGGCTCTTAAAAAAATACGATCCTTAATATCAGGAATATCAGTATAAGTTGTCATTCCTATTTCACTCCAAACTAGGCTTGGATCACTATGGGTCCACGCAATTCCTGGAAAGGTTTGAGTAAGATCCCATTCATAGACAGTATTTCCTAGATTATTTGTATCCTGTTTTAGCCAAAACAATGTTAAACTATCTGAACTCATAGTGTGGGTGGCAGTATATGTTTGAACAGATTGTATTAATAGGGTACTCTTTGTAAAATCAGTTTGCGTATAATAAAAGTTTGTGGTATTACCAACCTGGTAAATAAATACTAATTGATTGGCATTATTTATTGTAAAGGACCTTACAATACCATTAGGTGGTAGATTATATGTCGGTAAACCTATCTCTGACATTTCACCATTTAATGGGTTAAATTGTTTTATACGTAAGGTTGTTGAGCCTTTATTCATAATTCCCAAGAAGTAATAATAGTTATTATTACCACTAATAGCCTCTAAGGATGTAAATTCACTTGAACTAAATATTTCGTCAATTGAAAAATCGTAGATACTTTTTGTAAATTGATAAGATACATCGTATTGTGTATACGAATAAATATTTATTTGCGTATTTTGAATTAACATATAGCCCTTTACAGTTGCACATAGTGTTATAGGTTTAACAGGTATACTCCAGGGTTTTAAGAAATTAGTATTCACAAGCATATTTGAATATTTTTTATATAATAAAACACTTGTTCCAATTGGATATGAATTACCATATTGAGACTGCGTAGGATCCTTTGTGGGAGTATATAATTTAATATTGGATAATTCACTTGGCCACTGGGTTTCTGTTAGTGTAGAAGGAAATATGACACCCTGACTATATGTATATGATGGTGTTCCATCTAAATAGGAAGTACTTACATAAGGACTGTTATAGTATGGATAAGGTACAGTGGACCCACTTAATGAATTAATAGTATTAACTATTCCTAATTTAGTAAAAGCTACGCAAACATACATTGATTCTGGTTGATTTATGATTGATCCTGGTGACTGTGAAAATCCAAGAAGATTTACATTTGAAAATGATATATCTTTAATAAATTCATAATATGTTCCCCCCTTTACATCAAATCCATTTGTATATTCATTAAAAGTTGATGTATAGGTCACACGTGCTGAATTTGATAATACAACAAGTGCTTTATTTAAATTAAGATTCGCAGTATTTATATTAAGTATATCACCTAATAAATACACACCTAAATAAGATATATATTGATTGGGGTCATTATCATAGTCTACTATTGCAGTCCGAAATAGTAGGCGTTTTAGATTCCAGGTTCCCTTACCTGGAATAAAAGAAAACCCTATTACACCCCTATCAAGTTGTATAGTTGAATTTAAACCTGCATAAGTATAACCAGGAATAGGAAGGCCTTGAGTGGTAGACAATGTAAATGGAAGTTGACCAGGTGTGTTATATATGTAATCCGAATTAAAATATGGTATATTTAATATTGATTCAGGTAAATACGTAGGTGAATAATAATGTATAATCTTATATTCACGATTTATTATAGTACTTGGATTATATTGTTGTTGTATACCTGGTGTCATGATTACATTATCACCTGAGGGATAAATATAAGTTTCTATAAATGGTGAATTTGACTGGAATAAATAATAATTTATAGGATCAATACCCAGATTAACTGACGGGTTAAATGATTGTGTTATTGAATTTTGAGCATATGGGACATAATCTATAAAATCTGTACTTACCCCATTAGCATCATGGCCCATAGGTACATTTGATGTAATAAGTTGAAAGCTAGATGGTATATAGGTATTAAATAATGAAGGTTTAATAGGTAATTGTATCCAGTTTGAATCATATACCTTTGCGTAATTGAAATTTGTTTTTATTAAGGTGCTAAAATTTGATAAACTAGTGTCTAGTGGATTTGGATATAAATCTAAGGATAAGGTATTAATTTGTATTGAACTATTGAACCACGGTACTAGGGTAGCAAAGACTGTTGGAAATCCACCTATTACATTAGGCCTTAGTGTTACATAATAGGTCTGATTTGGATATGTCGTAAATTCTAAGGTATTACTTTTAGTATTTACTGGAATATTTAACATGTATTTATAAAAATAGGGATTTTCATTACGGGTTTTATTTCCATTCATGTCTCCCATAAAGGCTCCCCTGTCATGATATACAAAGGCAGTAAAGTCAGTTGGAGCATCAATTAGTGTTGATGTATTATTAATAGCTTGGTAAAAGTTGAATGTCAAATTTAAATTATAGGTAAAGCTTGAATTTAATAGTGTAGATACTGGTGTATTAAAGGTATAATATAAGGAACCATTTATATTTGTAATATTAAGGCGATTCGCATTATAATTATAGTAGGCTAAGGATGAAATATAATCAATGCCCCAGGAGCTGTTATTTGACCATCCAGGTACATGTATAAGAGTATTTGATGTAATATTATCATATATGTTTGTATATGACTGCTCAGCTAAATAGGGAAGAGTTGATGTAAAAGTGTAGGGCATATTAAAATATTTATTTATAGTACTATCATAGTTTATTCTATTATATTCACATATACTATATTTAGTTGGAATAGGCAGGGTTTCAATTTCTAAGGTCTGCCTTACAGGACTGATAAATTTAATAACGGTGTATTTTCCCGCCTTAATAGGACAAACCACATTTGCCGAGTTTGTTAAACGCTGTGAATATAATATACTACTAGCATTAATAAAATACAGATTAGAATTTATGGAATTAAGTGAAGGTGTATATACATTATTAAATGAACTAGTTGTATTACTGAGGTTTAGAAATTCTACTGTATTTGTAATATTTGAAAATGATGGCCAATAAGAAACTGATGACTGATAATTAATAATTGAATTTGATTGTGTAACTATTCCTGCTGAATATGAATCAAAGGAATTTGTAGGAACATTTATTACATTTTCTCCATTTCTAAGTAGGATTGGATTAGATGTGTTCATATAGTATGAAAGTGTATATTGATTCCAGGGTACTGCAAAGTAGGTTAGAAATTGTGTTTGATAAAAATTAAACATACCCTGAATAACTGCTGAAGTCTGTGTATTTAAGGTTATTAAATTATTCAAATCTCCAACGTTTATGTTATAATTTGATAAGGCTTGATTTTGGTACTTAAGCTGTTGAAGGCTAATTAAATTAGATAAGGATGTATTTAGTCCTGATGAACTAATTGATATAAATTGTGTTTGACTATTTAGACTGATAAGGTATTCATTAACTAAGGAATATCTAAAAGTATTTTGCGTTCTATATTTATCTAAAAAATTTGTATTCATTTTAATTATAGAAAGTATAACAGGATCATTCAAACCTTGAAAAACATACAAAATTCTATTATAAACATCTGAATTATTTGTAACACTTGAATCAAGGCCTAGTCCAGATGAAAGGTCAATATCGCCAGTTAAACCATTTAAATAATAATATTTTAGAACAGGGTAATAATAAGCTATTAAGGTATTATCAATATTATACGAGGTAAGGTTTGCATATCTATTTACCCAGAAATATGAGGTAATAATTTCTATTGTGGGATTTGCTATATAGGTCTTTGAAGTAACATCATAGTAATAATCACCTGGTTGATTAAAGACTAGTGATAAATCGCCAGATGATATAAATCCATTTACAAAATCATTAAATCCGTTTATATAATCAAGAAATAAGGGTACCTTATTTAATTGTTTTTGTAATTCTGAAACTAAATCTGTAATACTATATGAACCATCATTAATATAAGTTTTGATTATTGTTGATTGAAACTTACCATTTGTATCAAGGTATACTCTATCTTTTTCATAAATAGTAATATCAGTATTGCCATTTGCCTTACTAAAAAAATATATAGATGTTAATAGCTTTATTTCAGCAAAGGTTATTGATACAATATTTCTGTATAATTTTGGAAAATGTAAAACACAGTAGGTTGGTTGTGTAAAGACTTTTTTATCTCTATTTTTTGAATCAACAGTTAAAATAGAGGTATTTTTTGTGACTTCTACATTAAAGGTGGTATTCACATTAGCCTTATTATTTTTAATTGAGTCGGGTAAAAGACTAGTACCGAGTTTTGAATATATTTCTGAAACACCCTGAGAAAAACTAGAAGGGCCTGAAATTGAATCAAGGAGCGGTTTATTTAAATTGCTTGCAAGGCCTTGAAAATCTGCTCCAACTGTTCTCGGTCTTTGATCTTCTGTGGAAGACCAAGAATCAGAATCGGACGTTGATCCTGACCTTGATTCTGAGTCAGAATCATTGTCAGAAATATAGGGTCGGTAATGTTTATGTTCTCCAGTGTCCTGTACGGACATATCTATATATGCTGAAGTAGAATTCTTTAAGACATTGATTTAAGCTTGATTATATCCTTCATCATAGATTCTATGATTATTTGTTGTTCTTGTATGGCCTTTATTAGTACAGCTGTTATTTCGGAATATGATACACTCTTCATTTTCTCGGGTGTAGTGTCAGTATGTACAAATTCTGGAAAGACCTTTTCAAGTTCTTGAGCTATTAGACCTGTACTTTTTATTGTTGAATTATTAATGTAACTGTAACTTACTGGATTTAGTTCCACTATGGAAGATAAAACACTTGGTAAAGGCTGTATGTTTGTTTTTAGGCGTTTGTCTGATGTAAGCTTTACACCCCTTGCAAAAACATCACCACTTGCAGAAATATCACCACTTGCAGAAATATTACGTGATGCATTTACATCCCTTGCTCTTACATCCCTTCCACAAGATACATCACCACTTGAAATTAGAGAATTCGCATAAATATTACCTCCTTCAACAAATTTAATTAAATCTGCTCCTAAATGTTTAAAAACATATATATTTGAGGTGGCTGAAAGTGAATTTAAAATTGGTGTTGTTATACTATTGGCACTTATACTACCTGATGTTGTAACTCCACTAGGAAAGGTTAAACCCGAACCATTACCGATAAAGTTACCTCCTGCAGTTATATTACCTGATGTTGTAATTGAAGGGGCAGAAAAGGGTACTGATGAATTGAGAAAATGACCTGTAAGGCTTAGGTATCCTTGTCCAGTTCCATCATTGCCACACATTTTAAGCCCTGCAGCATCTGCACCATAATAGTTAAAACTACCGATTCCATCGTTGAGACCTCCACACGTAAATTGAGTAGCTACTATTGATTTTCCATAAATTTTTCCATTTCTTGTAGTTATATTTCCTGTTATTTCAAAATTATTAGGAAAGGTTAACCTTGAACCATCACCAATAAACCCGTTAGTTGCTGTAATAGTATTTCCTTGTATATTACCTGATGTTAATATATTAATATCAATAGTGGTATACATAATTTTATTATCTAAAGAAGCAACACGAAAGGCAGTATTGGTTGTTATTAGATTTTGTGACAAAAACCCACTAGGTCCTGCCAATATAGCATATGTGGCATTTGTAGCATTATCTGCCGTTAAGGCGCGAGGCACAACACTTATGCTTGGTACATTAACTAGTTGCGAACCATCACCCTTAAAACTACCTACAAAAGTAGTTGCTTCAACCGTTCCTGCAATAAATTTTCGTCCACCAATACTATAATCTTTAGTATTTAGTAAGTTTGAAGCAGTTACATTACTTAGTCCTGAACCATTACCTGTTATAGTACCAGCAGTTACATTTAGATTACCAGTTATATTTATAGTACTTAAGTTTGTTAGTTTTGATATACTTAAAGTTCCACCCGCTGATATATTATTAGTTACTATTAAATTATCTCCAATAGTTGCTGATCCAGCACCACTAATATTCCCAGCAGTCAACGTACCCCCTGTAACAGTTCCTGTTATATTCATATTATTTACAGTAAATAAATTAGCACAATTCATATTAGTTGTATTGAGTGTAGCAGAAGTTAATGTATTCACTCGCAAATCAGTGTTCTGTATATTATAACCTCCTCCATTATCAGCAATATTTGTTGCTGTTACATTAGTTAGGTTTGTAGCATCGCCATATAATTGATTAGCTACCAGTTGTATTGTTGAAATACTAGTAATATTTGCGTAAGGCCCTAAATATGTACTAGAATTTATTGAAGATACTACTATACTTGATGAATATAGTTTTGTATTATACAGATCATCTGCATTTAGAGTATTTGCATTTAGAGTATTTGCATTCAGATTTAATGATATTGTATTAAAACTAATTATCTGATTTGACACGATATTATTTGCGTTGAGCATTTTTGTAGTAGTAGTGCTAACATTTAATGTCTGTGATAAATAGGCATTTGAGGCATATAATAGGTTAGTCGTTATTTCATTTCCTACAACAGATCTATTAGAACTATTTATAAATTGTAATTCATTTATACCACCGAACTTATTTATTGTAGTGTTCCATATAAGTCCATCACCATTTACAAGACAGGTTTGTGAATTATTTCCAAGACCACCAACTATAAACTGTCCAGTTAAACTATTATAGGCCGTTGTAGTTGCAAGATACGTATTTTTTATATTAAGGCCATTTTCACTTAGGATGCTTGTAAATCCTCCGAAACTTGGTTGAACATTTACACCTGACCAATCGTAGATTCT
>Ga0114979_10001650_pt1 | contig 15039 bp, 15 predicted proteins | sample S_140625_EF_Meta_FD_87315 | JGI IMG/M metagenome (GOLD analysis project Ga0114979, IMG submission 87315) | Freshwater microbial communities from Lake Simoncouche, Canada to study carbon cycling - S_140625_EF_MetaG | ecosystem: Environmental > Aquatic > Freshwater > Lake | place: Lake... | reverse complement strand
TACCGATTGCACCTCGGGTCGTGCCACGTGCCGAGCTCGTCGTCGTGGAGTCCGAACGGAACCTGGTGGAGAGAGGACGTCCGGCCGGACGGGAGCTCCCCGCGCGCAGCGAAAGGGCGCGGTGGAACTTCAAACGTCCCGCGCACCAAGAAGGGCGCGGTGAAACTCAAAATGTCCCGCTCAAGGCCAAACGCGCGCCGAAACGCTCAACGCTCAGCGACCGATCGCCCCGCGCGCGCCCTGCACGGAGATGGTGCCCTTCACCATGTCCCAGCGGAACGCATGCGCGCGCATCGGCATGGCAGAGCCACGGCGCACCAGCGTGACCAGTCGGCCTTCCTCGGCCGTGGCCACGCCGATCTGCGAGGGAACATCCAGCTCGAACTCGCCGGCCTCGATGTCCATGTCGGCGGTTCGCACCACCACGCGTCCGTCCGCGGCAACCTTCGTCAGCTCAGCGGGACCGCCGAGTGACATGCTGACATCGCCCTTCGCGGCAGCGGGCTTCGCGCCCTCGACGCCACGGACCGTGGCCATCATGCGGTCGGCCGTCAAGGTTCCGGTGGCGGTGGTCGAATTGCCCAGGTGGTCCATCACCACGTCACGCTGCAGCGTGATACGGCTGGTGCCGTCCGGACGCGGTTCCATCTCCAGCGAGCGCTTCCAGGTGAATCGCGTGGTGCCGTGCGGCGAGAACGGGCTCTTCGGCTCGTCGGCCTTCGCAGGCTCCTCGGGCGGCGGCGGGTCGAACACCAGCAGCGAGCCGGCACCATCCACCAGTGCAGAGCCATCCGTGCCGTTGTAGGCGATGTTCGGCGCGTTCAGGCGGAAGAGCCGCGGATCGCCGGTGCGCGTGCCGTCGGTCCACTGGCGCGCCTCGAGGCGCACCTCGCCGGTGGCGCGCATGGTGCCGATGCCCTGCATGTCACCCTCGGGCGTCGCCTTGGCGCTGCGCACGGCGCCCTTGCCGCGCGGCATGACCTCGATCTGCACTTCCTCGGCGTCGAGCGCCTCGGCCTCGCGCGGTTCGCGCGAGGCGCGCACCTTCACTGCGCCCTGGAGAAGCAGCAGCCCACGGTCCGCGCTGCCGTCCTTCGGCTTCACGGCGCCGTCGGCAAACGAAAGCGACTCGCGCCAGGTGGCCTGCATCTGCGGCACACCGGCGATCTTCGGGCGGCCGATCTTCCCTTCCGATGCCTGCAGCACCGGATCCTTGAACGCGCTGGCGCGGCCCGGCCCGAGCGCGTTCATCCGCGCCGGCTGTTCCTGCACCTGGATGTTCGCCAGCTGGTCAAGCACCAGGTTGCCGCGCACCACCAGCACGTCCGGGCCGATGAGCCGGGCATTGCGACCCAGGCCGTCACCTTCCAGGCGATTGGCAAAGACACGCCCGCCATCGGCCATGCGCAGTTCCACCGGGCCTTCGGCAACGATCTCGCCGAGATCGCTCTTCATGCCGCCGGCGTCATCGCGCGCAGCCTTCGCATCTGCGCTGGGCCTGGTCGCAGGCTTGGCCGCGGCTCCCGGCTTCGCCTTCGCCTCCACGAACGTGGCGCGCAGCGTGGAGGCCCACATGGTCTGCGCGTCGTCGCCGGCCATCACGTTGCCCGTGGCCAGGAGCGTGCGCGGCTGCGCTTCGCCCGAGGCGTTCGGCGTCAACGCGATCTCCACGCGGTCTGCACCGAAGCGCCCACCCGCAGTGCCGAGCGACTTCGCCTGCACGCCGCCCGATGCCACGATCCGCCGCGGCACGTCCTTCTTGCCAACGGGCAGCGCCTCCACCGAAAGCTGTCCGGCACGGAGCTCGATGTCCGGGCTGCGGACGTCCACGTCACCCGTGAACTCTGCACCGCGGAAGCTGCCCTCGGCATCGCCCGTTCCGGGCTGCAATGCCAGCGTCATCTGCTTGGACCACGAAACCACCAGCGGCTTCGAGCCCGCGCCACCCATCACGATGGTGCCCGGGCTGTCGCTCCCACCACGGCCGGTCGAGCGGTCCAGCGTGAAGTGCGCCGCACCCAGCGTGAAGTTCGGCGTCTCGATCGAAGCCGGATCGTCCACGGCGCCCACCAGCTCCACCCGGTCCACCTTCGACTCGAGCGAGATGCGTTTCGCCTGGAGCACTGCCTGGCTCTTCGAATCCTCGATGCGCGCGGGACGCCCGTTCACCACCATGCGCACGCCCTCCGGCTGGCCGAGCGTGGGCGTTCCCTCCGGCGCAGGCGCCATCACCAGGCGGCCCGTGAATGCCACGGTCACCAGCGCATCGTCATCGGGCGCAGCGGCGATCGCGAGCGCCGCAAGCTGCGCCGCCCGGTTGCCCGGCAGCGCCACTTCCGGGAACGGCGCCGAGGGCGGCCCGAACGGATCCTGCGCGGCCAGGCTCATCCCCGATCCGCCCTTCATGATGAAGTACGAGTCCAGGCGATCGCCACGCACGGTGGTGGTGCGGTCTCCTTCGTAGGAGACCACTTCCACGTCGTCGTACAGGGTCAGCAGGAAGAGCCGCGGACCGGCCGGCGCCGTCGACTTCTGCGCAGCCTTTCCCGCCCCCTTCTTGCCCGAAGCGGCGGGCGCCGCAGGCGGCTGGTTCGCCGCGACCGCCGGGGCGGTCGGCGCGGCGGTCGTCGTGGCGCCTGCGACCGGAGCACCGGCAACGGCGGCCGCACCCGGCTGCGCCGCTGCCTCCGTCGCTTCCTTCGCACGCTTCTTCGACTGCGCCTCCACCGCCGAGCGCGAGATGCGCACCGGCTCCAGCGCACGATCTACCACCAGCCGCTCGATGTTCTTGCCGTCGGCCGAAAGCGTCAGCGAAAGTCCCTGGCCATTGAAGACGATCACCTCGCCCGCGATGCGTACCTCGCGGTCGCAGCGGATCTCGCCGCTGGCCTGGTCGAACGCGGCCTCCGGGCTCTCCACCGTCACGTCGGGGGCGTCGTTCTTCAGGTCCACCGGCGCACCGTTGCGCGAGCGGTAGATGCGGATCACCACGTTCCCCGTCAGCTTGCCGCTCTCGAGCGCACGCTTCGGGACGCGTGCGGTCATTGCGTCCGCGCGCATCGTGACAATCCGGCCGCCGTCGCCGTAGAGCACCGCGCGCGGCTCGGCCATCGACAGGCGCTTGTCCGGGAGCGGGTCGATGCGCGTGGCCGTGTACTGCTGCTTGAGGTTGCCCTTGGCATCGGCCACCTGCACCCATGCGCCCTGCTGCAGCCGCACCGACTCCTGCGAGCCGAACTTTGGACCGCCGCCGGAACGCTCCTGGTCGCTGAGCGGTGACGGCGTCACCAGTTCGGCCACGGGACGCTGGCGCGTCTTGGATGCACGCCGATCATCCGTCCGACGATGGTCCACCATCCACGCAACGGCCACCAACGCCGCGGACAATCCCACGGCAATCACCGTCCAGAGGTAGGGACGAATGCGGCGACGCCGCCATTCACGGTCGGAAGGTGCAGCGCGGTCCGGTGCTTCAGAGGCTGCGGGGTCGCTCATCGCCGCCCCTCGCCCCGCTTGCGCGGCTGGCCGAAGGGTCGAACATGGCGAGCGCTTCGTTCCATCGATCCTGGGTCCGGAGCAGGTGCTCCACGGTCTCGCGCACGGCGCCGTGCCCGCCGGATGCGGCGGTCACGAATGCCGCCGCAGCGCGGACCTCGGCGGCCGCATCATGGACGGATACAGGGTATCCGCATGCGCGCATGGCCGGAAGATCAGGAAGGTCGTCGCCCACGAAGGCCACCGCGGACAGCGGAACACCGCAGGCCTCGGCCGCCGCATGCAGGTCCTTCAGCTTGTCATGGCTCCCGGAATAGAGGTGGCGAACCCCCAGTTCCTCGAGCCGATGCCGAACTGCCAGTCCGGCGCGCCCCGTGATGACGGCGACCTCGCCGCCCAGGCGACGCCACAGCGAGATCCCCAGGCCGTCCTTTGCGTTGAATCGCTTCGTCTCGTGACCGAGGTCGTCCAGCTGGACGGTGCCGTCCGTGAGGACACCGTCGACATCCAGGCAGAGCAGGCGGACCGAGGCCGCCCGCGCGGTCACTTCGAGGAACCCTGCTTCGGAGAACCCTGCAGGGCCTTGAGGCGCTTGTGCAGGCGGCTCTTCTGGCGGGATGCGGTGTTCTTGTGCATCGTCGACGTGGAGGAGACCTTGTCGAGGACGGCAGCGGTCTTGCTGAACTCAGCCTCGGCGACCTTGACGTTCTTGTCGTGGACGGCGGTGAGGAAGGCCTTGACCTGATCCTTGACCTGGCGCTTGCGCCAGTTGTTCAGGGCATTGCGCTTGGAGTTCTGACGGACGCGCTTCTTGGCTGATTCGGTATTCGGCACGGGGGTTCCTTGGTGCAGTAACGAGCCACACAGTATGCCACGAACCCACACTTGCCGCAACCCGCCCGAAGGTTGCCAATAAGTACCTGACGCCCCCCCTCCCCCCGGCGGGCCCAGGAGTACCCGCGGATGACCCTTGGAACGCTGCTCGTCGAATCAGGAGTCCTGGCGCCCGAGCGCCTCGAGGAGGCCGTCCGGGAGCAGCGCCGGACCGGCGACCGGCTGGAGCAGGTCCTCATTCGGATGGGCTTTGTGCACCGCTCCGACCTCCTCCGAACGTTCTCCGAGCGGCTGCACCTGCCGATCGTCGACCTCACCGAGTCGATCCCGGACGCCGAGGTCCTGCGCCTCCTCCCGCCGCGCGTCATCTTCAAGCTGCGCTGCGCCCCCGTGGCCCGCACCGGCCGAACGCTCCGCATTGCCACCAGCGATCCCACGGACCTTGCCAGCTTCGACGAGCTCCGCATCGTCACGGGCCATGCCATCGAGCTGGTGCTTGCCGACGAGGAAGACCTCCAGAAGTACATCCGCCAGCACTACGGCGTTGCAGGCGACACGCTCGACGCCCTCGGCGGCGCGCGCGAGACCGCGGACCTCGAGCGCACCAGCCTCGACACCGACGAGACCGCGCAGGCGCAGGAAGCCAGCGTGGTGCGACTCGTCAACGACCTCCTGGTGGAGGCCGTCAAGGAGCGCGCCACGGACGTGCACATCGAGCCGTACGAGCACGACCTCTCCATCCGCTACCGCATCGACGGCGTGCTGGTGGATGCCGGCGTCCCGCCCACCGTGCGCCGCTTCCGCAACGCCATCGTGAGCCGCCTGAAGATCATGGCGAACCTCAACATCGCCGAGAAGCGCCGCCCGCAGGATGGCCGAATCACCCTGCGAATCAAGGGTCATGAGCACGACCTGCGCGTCTCCGTCATCCCCATGCTCTTCGGCGAAGGCGTGGTGCTGCGCATCCTCTCCAAGGGCGCGGTGCTCACGGGGCTCAGCGACCTCGGCATGCCGACGGGCATCGAGACGCGCTGGAACACGCTGATCGAGCGGCCCCACGGCATCCTCCTCGTCACCGGTCCGACCGGCAGCGGAAAGTCCACCACGCTGTACGCATCGCTCGCGCGGATCGTGACTCCGGAAGTCAAGGCCATCACCGTGGAGGACCCGGTCGAGTACCACGTGGCCGGCGTCAACCAGATCCAGGTGAGCCACCAGGTGGGGCTCGACTTCGCCGCCGGCCTGCGCGCCATCCTGCGCCACGACCCGGACATCGTGATGATCGGCGAGATCCGCGACAAGGAAACCGCCGATGCTGCGGTGCAGGCCTCGCTCACCGGCCACCTGGTGTTCAGCACGCTCCACACCAACGACAGCGCCGGTGCCGCCACGCGACTCCTCGACATGGGCGTCGAGCCGTTCCTGGTGGCAAGCACGGTGGAGGGCGTGCTCGCGCAGCGGCTCCTCCGCCGCGTGTGCGTGCACTGCTCCGAGCGCCGCCCTGCGAGCACCACCGAACTGCCGCCCAGCTTCGGCCCGGCCCCGGAGGCGGGCCTGGTGCACGCCGTCGGCTGCCGCGAATGCCGAGGCACCGGCTACCGCGGGCGCGTCGGCATCTACGAACTGCTGACCGCGTCCGAGGCAACCCGCGAGCTGGTCATGACCCGGGCCAGCAGTGGCCGAATCGCCGAGGCCGCCCTCCGGTCGGGAGATTTGGCGCTCCTGCGGGCCGACGCGTTCGAAAAAGTGCGTGCCGGCACCACCACCCTCGACGAGGCACTGCAGACCACCCGCGGTTGAGCAGGTGGTGGTTCTTGGCCACCCCCGCCCCGCAACCAACCGCAACAGAGGCGCCCCCAGGGCCGTACTGTTGACTTGACGCGGAGGTCCGGTTTCCGGACACTGCGCATTCTCGGCAGATCACCTTCACGAGCCGCGGCTTTCGCCGCGCCCGACCTCGGAGACTCGCAGACATGAACCAGCGCACGACCGGCCTCGTTGTTGGCCTCGTCATCTTCGTCATCCTGACCGTCGGCCTCCTGGCGTCGACCATCTACTTCAACATCGAGGCGGGCGATGCCAAGGCCAAGGCCAAGGACGCCAACGATGTGGCCGCAAGCGCCAAGAAGGGCGAGAACTCCGCGAAGGATGCCTTCCAGAAGCTCGCCGGCTTCGTGATGGGCGACCCGAACCTCAGCCCCAACGGCGAAGAAGCCGTCACGCAGGTGAAGAAGGCCCTCGATGCCGAGGGCGTGGCCAACCTGAAGACCGAGCTCGAGACGCTGCGATCCACGCGCGACCAGCTCACGCAGGACAACGCCAACCTCAAGAAGGCCGCCGACTCCGCGCGCGCCGAGGCCGCCACGTCGCGCGATGAGGCGAAGAAGGCCTCCGAGGGCGCCCAGGCCGCCAGCAAGCGCGTCGAGGGCGACATCGACACCTTCCGCACGTCCTCCAAGAAGTACGAGACCGAGGTGAAGCAGACCGTCGCAGACGTCAAGAAGTACCAGGACGAGATGGACCAGCGCCACCGCAACGAGGTCTCCGAGCTCCAGGGGCAGATCGACACCGTGTCCAGCTCGAAGGCCGAGCTCTCGGGCCGCGTTGCCGACCTGCAGAAGGCCGTCGACCAGTACCGCGTCAAGCCGGAGAACGCCGCCACGCTCGCCGACGGCCGCGTGATCGACGTTGCCGGCCAGAACGGCGAGGTCTTCATCTCCATCGGCTCCAAGCAGCGCGTGCAGCCGGGCATGACCTTCGACGTCTACGACAGCGCCAGCGCCATCCAGTACAGCCCCACCACCGGCGACCTGATCCCGGGCAAGGCCCGCATCCAGGTGCTGAAGGTCGAGGAGAACACCTCCACCGCGCGCGTCATCCCCGAGAACTCGCGCTTCGCACCGCGTCCGCGCCCGATCGTCAAGGACGACGTGATCGCCAACGTGATCTTCAGCCCGGACTACCGCTACAAGTTCCTCGTGCACGGCAAGTTCGACGTCGACAACGACGGCAAGGCCACCGCTGCCGAGGCCGAGTACGTGCGCGGCCGCATCAAGACCTGGGGCGGCGACGTCATCGAGGGCGACGCCCTCCGCGGCGACCTCGACTTCATCGTGATGGGCACCATGCCGCTCGAGCCCATCGCGCTCTCGACCGATGCCGGCGAAGGTGAGTACACCGCCCACTTCGAGCAGAAGAAGGCGTTCGACACCTACAAGACGCTCTTCACCGAGGCGCAGACCGCCCGCATCCCGGTCCTCAACTGGAACCGCATGCAGGTCCTGACCAACGAGGGGCGCTGAACGCGCTCCATGGCGCGCCGCCGGCGGAAACGCTCCGGACCGACCAAGGCCGCGATCCACCTCGCGCAGTACGTGGCTGCACGCTCGTTCGCGTGGCTGTTCGGCGCCTTCCCGCCGGAACAGAACCTCCGCACCGCCGATGCGGTCGCCGACATCTGGATGCGGTTCAACGCCGCACGCCTCGCACGCGCAAGCGGCAACATCCGTCGAGGCCTGCCGCACCTGAGCGACGCCGAGGCCGATGCCCTCGCTCGCGCAAGCGTGCACTACATGTTCCGCACCTACATGGTGGATGCGTTCCAGCTGCCGCGGGTCCTCACCGAGGAGACATGGCAGCAGCACGTGGACCTCAGCCAGGCCATGCGCGGCACGGAACTGATGATCGGCGAGAAGCCGGCCATCTTCCTGGCTCCGCACGCCGGCAACTGGGAGCTGCTCGGCTTCTTCCCCACCCTCATGGGCTTCCGGATGCATGCGCTGGCGCGCCCGCTCGACAACCCCATGCTCTGGAAGTGGGCCCTCGGCAAGCGCGAATCGCGGGGCATGCGGGTGATCACCAAGTTCGGTGCCACCGAGGAACTGCAAGAGATCGTGAACTCCGGCGGCCGCATCGCCTTCATCGCCGACCAGAACGCCGGCGAGGACGGGATCTTCGTCCCCTACTTCGGGCAGATGGCGAGCGCGTACAAGTCCATCGCGCTGTTCGCCATCCGCTACGAGATGCCCGTCGCCGTCGGCGTTGCCCTCCGCGTCGGCGAGGGCTTCAATTACGCCATCCACACCATCGACATCATCCGGCCGGAGGACTGGCGCGACCAGGATGACCCGGTCTTCTACGTGACCGCGCGCTACACCCACGCCATGGAGCGGGCGGTGATGCTGGACCCTGCGCAGTACCTCTGGATCCACCGCCGCTGGCGGAGCCGGCCCAAGTGGGAGCGCGAGGGAAAGCCCCTGCCCGACCGCATCAAGGCAAAGCTCCGGACGCTGCCGTGGATCGACGACGCGACCATGGCGCGGCTTGAGGAAGACGCCCTCCGCAATGGTCGCGAGCTGGCCGGGAGCGCCACGTGAGCACGGCACCGCGGCGCCTCGACGGGCTCCGGATCCTCGTGGTGGACGATGAGCCGGACATCCGTGCCGCCATGTGCATCGCGCTGCGCGCCGAAGGCGCGGTGATCGACGATGTGGGCGATGGAAGCCTCTCGCTGCATCACCTGCTGGGCGCACGGCCGGATGCCGTGGTCCTCGACCTGATGCTTCCTGGGCAATCGGGCTTCACCGTGCTCGAGCGCTGTCGCGCGCTGGTGCCGCCCTGCCCGGTGGTGATGATCACCGCCAACCAAGGCCGTCGGCACGCAGCGCTGGCCACCTCGTTGGGTGCGTCCGCCTACCTGGTGAAGCCGGTGCCGTTGGTGCGCCTGATCGATGCCGTCGAATCAGCGGTCCGCGGCTGACCGCGCCGTCGCAGGCTGCGGCATCCGTCTTGCCTGCGCCGCTTGCGCTATCTTCCCGCTCCGCCATGTCCCGACGCCAGTTCGTCATCCTCAGCCGAGAGCCCGTCACCGAAGACGGCCAGATGCCGCCCTTGGGCAACCGTGCGGACGTGGTGGGCGGCCTGGCGCACTGCAACACCTCCCCCGAGGTTGCCGGCGGCGACACCCTCTACGGCCCGGGCCTCGAGTTCGAGCTTCCCCCCGACCAGGATCCCGTGCGGCAGATGCTTCTCAACATCTCCGACGACGACATCGCCTGGATCATGATCATGCGCATTGCGCGTGAATTCGGCTGGAAGATCCTGGATCCGCAGAGCGGCCGCGAGTTCCAGGCCTGACGGCCGGATGCGGGAGCCGCGAGATCCCGAAACCGAACCCAGCACCGAACCCAGCACCGAAACCAGCGGGACTCAGTCGAGCGGATCGCTCTCGATGCTCGCCTGCTCGCCGGCCATGCGCTTCTCGACGTAGCGACGCACCCAGTTCTCCCACGACTTGCCGGCGGCAGTGTCCTTGCCGGTGAACGCGAGACGGGTGATGCGGTCGTACGGGATGGTCTGCTTCTCGCCGCCACCGACGAGCATCACTCGGACCACGGAGTCCTGCATGGTGGCACCGGCGCGGCGATCGAAGATGTAGCACTCCACCACGCTGCCATCGGCGAGCGTGAGCGTCACGTCACCGCGGTAGTCGAAGGCCTCGTCGAAGGCGCGCTTGCGCAGGCCTTCCGGGATCGAGGCGAGTTCAACGGAGATTCCCTGGCCGAATTGCTGGCCCTGTTCTGCGGTCATGGTGGTCACTTCTGGTCCTTCGGATGCGTGATGCCGGAACTGCGGGCGCTTTCGGCGGCCTCGCAGAGGAGATCGTCGAGCTGCCGGATCAGCGCCCGGGTCTCCTCCACGGCGTTCTCGAGTGATGTCTGCCCGGATGCCTGGCGCATGGGGTCGATGCGGCGCGCCGCGGCAAGCCGCTGGTCCAGGGCGCGCCCCTCGGCCTCCAGGGTCTCCAGGAGGGCGCACGCCTGCCGGAGGGCCGTCAGGCGGGGGTCGGAGGGGGAAATGGCGGCCAAGGCGGCAGTGCCAGCCAGGCGCAGGTCCACGGAGGGAGACACGAGCGCCCCGGCAAGGATGCCGGGCGCGGTGGCCTCTCGGGAGTTCGGTCGGGTCGGGGTTGCGAGATCCATGCGTACTGCGAAGTGCGGAGGCCACCCGGGAAGTGGGCGGCACAAGGGCCACCGTCCGTGGCGGCCCATCTGAATGGGAAAGCATACCCGCAATTCCCAGGCAAAGCCCCTGTGGGCGACCAGATAACATCCCTGACTCTGTGAAGTACCTCGTCACCGGAGCCGCTGGCTACATCGGATCGCACACGGTCCGTGAACTTCTTGCCCGCGATGCCACCCGCGTGGTGGCCGTGGACTCGCTGGTACGTGGCCACCAGGGGGCCATCGATGCCCTCGCAGGCGTCGCAGGCGGGCGCCTGCGCTTCGAGCAGCTCGACCTCCGCGAACGCGCTCCGCTCGCTGCGCTCCTTGCCGAGGAGCGCCCGGATGCGGTGCTCCACTTCGCCGCCTACACGCTCGTCGGCGAGTCGGTGGCGAAGCCCGCCATGTACTGGAGCTGCGGCGTGGGCGGCACCAGCAGCCTCATCGAGGCCATGCGCGCGGCCGGCACGCCGCGGTTGGTGTTCTCCTCCACCGCCGCCACGTACGGCGCGCCGGAAGGGATGCCCATCTCCGAGGAGACCCCGCAACGGCCGGTGAATCCCTACGGCGCCAGCAAGGTTGCCTGCGAAGCGATCATCCGTGACGAAGTGGCCGCGGCACGGCGCGACGGGCGCGCCTTCGCCGCCACCATGCTGCGCTACTTCAACGTGGCAGGATGCGCCTCCGACGGCCTGCTTGGCGAGGACCACGATCCGGAGACGCACCTGGTCCCGTCCGCGCTGCAGGCAGCGCTCGGCATGCGCCCTGCCCTCCAGCTCTTCGGCACCGACTATCCGACGCCCGACGGCACCTGCATCCGCGACTACGTGCACGTGGAGGATCTGGCCGCGGCGCACGTCGATGCGCTGCACGCGCAGCGGCCGCACGGATGCGAGGCGTTCAACGTCGGCATCGGCCACGGCTTCAGCGTGCGCGAGGTGCTTGCCGAATGCGAGCGCGTGGTCGGCAAGGCCATCCCCGTGACCGTGGCTGCGCGGCGTGACGGCGATCCGCCCGTGCTCGTGGCGGATCCCGCGCGCATCATGCGCGAGCTTGGCTGGCGTCCGCGCCACCGCACGCTTGCACCCATGGTCGAGAGCGCGTGGAAATGGCTGCGTGCGCATCCGCAGGGCTACCGCACGCGCTGATTCCCCACGCGCTGATTCCCTATAGGCGCCGCGGGCTCAAAGGGCGAAGCTCAGCCCCACCCAGATGCCCAGGTTGTTGCGTCCCGGATTGTCCACGTACGTCTCGGCGTTCGAGATGTGGTACCAGCGCGCCTCGGCATAGAGCCGCGTGTCCGGCGCCACCGCGTACGTGCCGCCCAGGCCCAGGCTCGGCGTGAAATTGAACGGCGACCCGTCGGACGGCACGCTCCGGGTGGAGCCCATGACGCCGCCGCCGATGCTGCCGAAGAGCGACCACTCCTCGCGCGCCAGGAAATGCCAGCGAAGCTCGACATCGAAGCCGTAGGTGCCGGCGTTGCCGCCGTCCTGCCAGACGTAGCCGCCGGTGGCATAGAACGCCAGCTCAACGTCCTGCACGCAGAACCACGCCAGGCCGATGCGGCCCTGGAACTGCTCGGCGTTCTCGAAGTCCCACATCCCGTCGCCCTCGATGTCGAGGCGCAGCGAGTCCTTGGTGCCGAACGCCGCGCGAGGCGCGGGCGCAGTCGCCACCGGCGTCGTGACCACGACGTCCGTGGCAGGCTGCTGGCTAGCGGATGCCGACGCGCTCGCAGGCTGCGCCACCTGCGCCTGCTGCGCTTGCTGCAGGTCGAGCGCGTCCACCCACGCGTCTTCCGCGCACGCCGCCGCGGAGAACCCTCCGATGCCAAGGGCAACGACGGTGGCGAGCGGGAGGATCGCAAGGCGTTCCGTCTGCATCCGGGCATTATGCGGGGACGGCGTTCCAAAAACACCGCCGTCGAACGCTCCGACACGTCCGACGGCGGCAGATCGACGGCCTCGACGAAGCGAGACCGCGAAGAAGCTGGGTTGTCTGGCGCCCCCGGGCCAGATGCGTAGTATCGTCCCACCCCCACCCGGCAGATCGGCGCTTGACCGCGGAATCCCCGGGAAATGCAGGAAGTTTCGCACTCGTTACGCGGGCTTTCCCCGGCCACCCCCTCCCATGACGCAGGAACCGCCCCCGGACCTTGACCCCCCCGAAACGGGCCCGGGCGCCCCCCCGGCGCCGGCCCCCGGGACGCCCCCCGGAACCCCCTCCCCGGCCCGGGCCGGAAGCCCGGTCGAGGGCGCCGGAATACGTCCCGCCGCACCGCTCGCAAGCCAGCGCATCGAGATCGCGGCCGCTGCGCTCGTCCGTCACGACGCGCACGGCGCGCACGTACTGATCGCGCGCCGCCATGCGAGCGCGGTGCGCGGTGATCTCTGGGAACTGCCCGGCGGCAAGTGCGACGCAGGCGAGGACGCCTGCACCGCAGCCGCGCGCGAACTGATGGAAGAAGCCGACGTTGCCGTGCGTGCCGAAGACGGCACGGTGATCGGCCGCGTGGAGCAGGACGACCCGCACATGCAGCGCGAGCGTTCCATCGCGCTGACGCTGGTGGCGTTCCGCGCGCCGCCGGGGGCATCGCCGCGCGCCGTGGCGAGCGCCGAGTGCAGGTGGGAATGCATCGACCGCCTCGATGGCTACGAGTGGCCGGCGGCGAACCTGCGGCTCAATGCGATGCTGCTGCAGTGGGTGACGGCGAACCCCGAACGCTGAAGCGTCCTGCGCCCGCACGGCCGCGCTTACTGCTTCTTCTGCTTCTTGCCTTCGGGCGTGGCCGTGGGCGCGGCCGGCGGCGGCGCATCGGCAACGGTGGCAGGCAAGGCGTTCACGTAGTTGCGCGCGGCGCCGGCACGGTCGTGCAGGTTGGCTTCCGCATCGCCCTCGGGCACCATGTCGAAGTGCCAGTGCTCGTGGCGTTCGAGGCCCACCGGGACCACCTCTGCCACCAGGTCGGCACCCATGAAGTCCCAGACGGGCATGTCGGTGGTGCCCTTGCCTTCCACCGATTCGTAGCCCGAAAGCTTGAGGCGCACGTCGTATGTGCCGTCGAAGGTGAACTTGATCTTGGCCGGGGTGCGACCGATTTCGCGACCGTTCAGGGTCAGAAGCGCGCCCGGAGGCGTCGAGGTGACCTCGATCTCGCGGCGCACGCAGCCTGTCAGCGCCGCCGCGGCCAGCACCGCGCCACACGCGATGCGCGCGGAGTGCCAACGGAAACGATGCCGCAGGTCCATTGCCATGGCGCGAGTGTAATACACTCCGACCCATGCCTCTCCTGGAAGCCGAAGGGCTCGTCAAGAGCTACAACGGACGCCGCGTCGTCGACGGCGTCGGCTTCACCGTGGCCCAGGGCGAGATCGTGGGCCTGCTCGGCCGCAACGGCGCCGGCAAGACCACCAGCTTCCGGATGACCATCGGCATGATCACGCCGGAGGCCGGCCGGGTTGCCTTCGACGGCAAGGACGTCACCATGCTTCCCATGTACCGCCATGCCCTCTCCGGCATGGGCTACCTGGCGCAGGAGCCCTCGGTGTTCCAGCGGCTGAGCTGCTGGGACAACCTGATGGCGGTGCTCGAGCTCCAGCCCATCTCCAAGGCCGCACGCAAGGAGCGCGCGCAGCAGCTCCTGGCGCAGTTCCACCTGGAGCACAAGGCCAAGGAAGAGGCGCGCACCTGCTCCGGCGGCGAACGCCGTCGCCTGGAGATCGCGCGCGCCCTCATCAACCGCCCCAAGCTCCTGATGCTCGACGAGCCGTTCGCGGCGGTCGACCCCCACACCGTGGAGGACCTGCAGCAGGAAGTGCGCAAGCTGACGTCCGAGGGCATCTCGGTGCTCGTGACCGACCACAACGTCCAGCAGACGCTGCGCATCTGCGACCGCGCCTACATCATCCATGAAGGCCGCAACCTGCGCGACGGCGACCCGAAGACGATCATCAACGACCCGGACGTGCGGAACGCCTACCTGGCCAGCACGTTCCGCGGCGACGAATTCGACTGACGCCGGTCAGCCAGCCGCCAGTCCGCGTCAGCCCGCGTCGGGTTCACGGCGGGCGCGGATGCGGAGCACCGCGGTCGCGGTGGCCTCGGCCACCTCGAACCGGATGCCGTGCGAGATGAACGAATCCCCGGTACGCGGGATGGAACCGAAGTGCGCCAGCACGAAGCCGGCGACGGTCTCGTAGCCATCGTCTTCCGGAATCTCCAGACCGAGCGCCGCGTTGAGGTCGGCGATGTCCACGCGCCCGCTTGCCTCGAACGAGCCATCGGCGAGCGGCCGCACCACCGGATGAACGTCGGTGACGGGCTCGTGCTCGTCGCGGATCTCGCCGACGAGTTCCTCGATCACGTCCTCGATGGTGACGATGCCGGCGGTGCCGCCGAACTCGTCGAGCACCACCGCAAAGTGCACCTTGGACTGCTGGAAGTCGCGCAGCTGCTCGCGGAGCGGCTTGGACTCCGGCACGCGCTGCGGCGCGCGCAGGAACGGCCGCAGGCGGAAGCCCTCGGCCGGGGCGCCCAGGAGCGACACCAGGTCCTTGACGTACAGGATCCCGTCCACGTGGTCCAGGCTGCCGCGGTAGACGGGAATGCGCGAGTGCCCGGACTTGCGCGCGAACTCGCGGATCACCTCGATGTCGTCGGTGTATTCGATGCCCTCGATCGCGGGCCGCGGGGTCATGATGGCGCC
>Ga0114979_10001649_pt1 | contig 15045 bp, 14 predicted proteins | sample S_140625_EF_Meta_FD_87315 | JGI IMG/M metagenome (GOLD analysis project Ga0114979, IMG submission 87315) | Freshwater microbial communities from Lake Simoncouche, Canada to study carbon cycling - S_140625_EF_MetaG | ecosystem: Environmental > Aquatic > Freshwater > Lake | place: Lake... | reverse complement strand
TCAAGCCGGCATGACCATGGGCATCGTCAATGCCGGCCAGCTCGGCGTCTACCAGCAGATCCCGGCGCCGCTGCTCGAGCGGGTCGAGTCGATCGTGCTCAATCGGCCACCGACCCTTCCCGCCGATTCACCCGATCACGGCAAGACCGCAACCGAACGCATGATCGAATTCGCGGCCACCCTCACCGGCGGCGCCGCACGCCGCGAAGAGGACCTCGCCTGGCGCGCCAGGCCGATTGCCGAGCGCCTGTCGCATGCGCTCATCCATGGCATCACGCAATTCGTGGTCGAGGACACCGAGTCGGCGCGCCTGGAGATTGAAGCCCGCGGCGGGCGCCCGATCGAGGTGATCGAGGGCCCGCTGATGGACGGCATGAATGTGGTCGGCGACCTCTTCGGCGCTGGCAAGATGTTCCTGCCCCAGGTGGTGAAGTCAGCCCGCGTGATGAAGCAGGCGGTCGCGCATCTGGTGCCCTATATCGAGGCCGAGAAGGCCGCGGCAGGCGATCTGCGCGCCCGCGGCAAGATCGTGATCGCGACCGTCAAGGGCGACGTCCATGACATCGGCAAGAACATCGTCACCGTCGTGCTTCAGTGCAACAACTTCGATGTGGTCAACATGGGCGTGATGGTGCCGTGCAACGAGATTCTTGCGCGTGCCAAGGTCGAAGGGGCCGACATGATCGGCCTGTCGGGTCTGATCACGCCCTCGCTCGAAGAAATGGCCTATGTCGCCGCAGAGATGGAACGCGACGAGTGGTTTCGCATTCGCAAGATTCCCTTGCTGATCGGTGGGGCAACCACCTCACGGGTGCATACCGCGGTCAAGATCGCGCCGCATTATTCCGGCCCGGTCATCCATGTGACCGATGCTTCGCGCTCGGTTCCGGTGGCGCAAAGCCTGGTGTCCGACGAGTCGCGCGTGCCCTACCTCGAGCAGCTTCGTACCGACTACGAGACGGTGCGCGCCCAGTATGCCGGCCGCAAGGGACCGACCCTGGTGAGTCTTGAGCAGGCACGTGCCAACAAGCCGCCAATCGTGTGGCAGGCTGCTGGTGCTGCCGTTGCGCCCGGCGCTAAAGCCGGTGACGCCCCCTACCAGCCGCCGAGGCCGAAGTTCATCGGTCGACGCCACTTTCGCAACTACGACTTGGCCGACATCGCGCGTCACATCGACTGGCAGCCCTTCTTTCAGACCTGGGACCTGCATGGCCCCTATCCGGCGATCCTCAACGATGAGGTGGTTGGCGAGTCGGCCCGACGGGTGTTTTCGGATGGTCAGTCGATGCTCAAGCGGATCATCGACGGACGCTGGCTGACCGCCAATGCTTCGGTCGCGTTCCTGCCGGCCAATACTGTCAATGACGACGACATCGAGGTCTATACCGATGCCTCGCGCTCGCAGGTGGCCTTCACCTGGCGAGGACTGCGACAGCAGACCGCCAAGCGCGAGGGCGTCGATAACAAATGTCTGGCCGATTTCATTGCGCCGCGCTTCATCGACGGCAAGCCCTCGGGCATCGAGGACTGGATCGGCCTCTTTGCGGTCACCACCGGCCTGGGTGCCGAAAAGAAGGAAGCCGAGTTCGCGGCCCTGCTCGACGACTATTCGTCGATCATGTTCAAGGCGATTGCCGACCGGCTGGCCGAGGCCTTTGCCGAGTGTCTGCACAAGCGGGTGCGCCTCGACCTGTGGGGCTATGCCGCCGACGAGCAGCTGAGCAATGAAGACCTGATCAGCGAGCGCTATCGTGGCATTCGCCCGGCGCCCGGTTATCCGGCCTGCCCGGAACACAGCATCAAGCGCGAGATGTTCGAGGTGCTCAAGGCCGACGAGATCGGCATGGCGCTGACCGAGTCGATGTCGATGACGCCGGCGGCCAGCGTGTCGGGCTTTTATTTCTCGCATCCGCAATCGCAATACTTCAATGTCGGCCGTATTGGCGAAGACCAGTTGCGCGATATTGCCCGGCGCTCCGGGCGCAGTGAAGGTGAGCTGCGTCGTTCACTGTCCGGGAGCCTGTCTTGAGTTCTGTGGCTGGCATTCCCGAGGGCTTCGTCAAGCTCGCGCTCGGCACCAATCCCTTCGTCGATTCGGTGGGGCCGCTCTACGGGCATCGCGAAGAAGGGCTTGCCGGTCGGCTTGTCATGGGCATTCGCATCGAGCCGCGTCATTGCAGCCCCTCGGGTTTTGCGCATGGCGGCATGCTGATGACCATGGCCGACATGCTGATCGTGCTCGGGGCCAATGTGCAGACCGGTCTGAACCGATTTATGACCACCGTCAGCCTGTCGGCCGATTTCATGGCGGCGGTCGCACAGGACGCCTGGCTCGAAGGCCGGCTCGACATTCTGCGCACCACCCGCACACTGGTGTTTTGTCAGGGAATCTACAGCGTTGACGGCCAGCCGGTGCTGCGGGTCGACGGCATTGTCAAACCGATCGGCGAGGAAAAGCCTGGCGGTTCGTCGCGGCGCTATTTCGAATAGTGCGCAAAGGCCGGTTTGCCGCATCGCACAAGTGTCAGAGGATGACGATTTGTCGTCTGAAGACGACGCACCCTCGCGTATTGACGTCCTGATCGGCTAGTCTCTGCGTTCCGGCGCAAGCGTCGCGTCAGAGCTACGGCCTGTGTGTCATTCATGGCCTGTCAAACGCGATGAGCGCTTCATATCAAAGGACTCAAAATGAAAAAATCGATTTTTTCTCTGACCACCGCGGCACTGCTCGCTGCAGCAATCAGCGGCTGCGCGGCTGTTGACTCGGCCAACCAGTGGGGCAGCGATGCCTGGATCACCACCAAGCTCAAGACCGAGCAGATGGGCGCGTCCCCGACAATCTGGAGCGACATCAATGTCGAGACCAAAAACGGCGTCGTGCAACTGTCAGGCTTTGCCAAGAACCAGGCCGACGTCGCCAAGGCCGTCGAAATCGCTCGCAAGACCGATGGCGTGAAGTCGGTTGTCAACAACGTCATCATTCGGCCCTGATCGACGATCAGATCGGGTTTGATGTGAGCAGGGCTGGCGATCGTTCTGATCGCCAAGCCTGCTTGTGACAAGGGCGCCCTGCGGGCGCCCTTCTTTTTGCTTTTTGCTTTGGCGCCTTGGGGCGCTCGTTATCTTAAATTGCGCCCGTCGCGCCTGGCCTCAGACGCCCCAGGTGACCGGTTTGCCGGCTGCGCGGGCCGCCACGAGCAATTCGATCAGCGGCAATGCGCGTTGGGCGAGAGAGATTGTTTTTCCGGTCTTATCTGACGCTTCATCGTCCTTGTCGTGCGAATCAGTGGTCGGCTGTTGCAGCGCAAGTTTGTCGGCTGTAACGGCGGCCTGCAGTGCCTCGATTGCCGCATCCAACTGCTCGGGGGTAAAGACGCCCTTTGGACCGGGTGCCCTGCCGATGATGGCCAGCATGCGATCACCTACCTCGCCAGTCATCACAACGGTACCCGCGGCTTTCGATTTGAATTCGTAGAGCATGATGTTGTCCTGGTCTCGCAAATCGGCCGAGTCAATTGATCAGCTTACAGTACGCGATTCGAGCAGGGTTTGAATACCGGATGTCCAAGACGAGCCACGACCAATGAATGCGCCGATCCATGCTCTGACAGGCCTTGTTCTCACCGCGCTGCTGATGTTGTTGTCGGCATGTACCCCGGAGCACGACTGGCGCGAGATCCGCGCCGGGGAAGAGGGCTTCGTCGCGATGATGCCCTCGCGGCCGGCTCGCATGACCCAGCCGGTCGATCTCGACGGTTTGACCCTGACTATGAGCATGCAGGGTTCGCTGGTGCGCGAGGTCGCCTATACCGTGGCGACGGCCAGCTTGCCGCCAGACGCTGGCCAGGCGGTGAGCGAGCAGGCGCTCAATGCAATGCGCCGGGCGATGGTGCGCAACATCCAGGGCGAGGAGCGAGCGATGCGTCCGGTCAGTTTTTCGCTGATCGATGCCTCGGGTGCGGTGGTCGGCAGTGTCAATGGCATCGAGGTTGAAGCGGTCGGTCGCATGCGCGGGCAGGAGGCGACGCTGATCGCGCGTTTTGCAGGTGTCGACAAGCGGGTCTGGCAGATCGTCGTGCTCGGACCCAAACCCGACCGGGAACAGGCCTCGATGTTTCTCGACTCGGTTCGGCTGATTCGTCGCTGAGTGGCGGCCGGAGTGACGGTTTGACTGGCCGGCTCAGCGCGGCCGGCTCAGCGCGGCCGAAACGCGTTGGCGCCGATCGCCACACCCGCGATCAGCAGGCAAATGCCCAGCGCTGCCGTTGGGGCAGGCCAGGCACCTCGCCAGGCATAACCGTAGGCCAGGGCCGCCAGGGTTTCGAAGACGATCAACTGGCCGCTCAGGGAGGTCGGCAACAGGCGTGAAGCCTGATTCCACAGTCGTGTGCCCAGCCATGAGGAAACCAGTCCGAGCACCGTCATCAGCACTATGAAGTGCAACGTCTGCGGACCCAACGGGAAGTTGAATCGCGTTTGCGAAGCGCTGCTTGCAGTGGGGGCAAAGGCCTCGACCGCCAGTGCCAGACCCCAAGCGACCAGCGCCAGCGGCAGAGTGGTCAGACCCTGTGCAGTCGCCCAGGTCGAGGGACTCACCTCGGGATTGCGCTGCATCCAGCGGGCATTGCTGATCGGATACCAGGTCCAGCAGACGACGGCCACCAGTGCCAGCATCGCGCCGAGTGCCAGTCGCGACAGTGCCGATTCATGGTCACTTCCGGGCGATTGACCAATGTCGGACAGCGCAGCGATTTCTGCGTGGTTCACCAGCATGATGCCGGCCAGAATGACTGCGAGCGAGGGAGCCAGTCGTCGCCATGGCAGTGCGCGATCAGACAGGTTCGACACCACCGCAATCACCACTGGCAGTGTGCCGATCAGCATGGTCGGTATCGGCACGCCGGCGGTCTGGATGGCTGCGGCCAGAAAGACGTAATAGACCAGATTACCGATCAGCGAGAGCCAGCCGGCCTTGATCCAGTCAGCACGCGACAGTTGCTGCAGTGCCTCGCGCCCGGGCCAGGCCAAGGCGAGTGCGACCAGCCCGAAGGCCAGGTAGCGTCCGGCAGACAGCACCAGTGGCGGGTAGTCCGGCAGCATCACCGGCGCCACGAACACCAGGCCCCATGCCAGACCTGCGCCGATTGCGCAGGCCAGCCCGAGCCAGAGGCCTTGCCGGGCGCCTGTGTCGGTCAACGGCTGAAGTTCAGCACCCGATCGGGCTGCGGGAATGGCTCGTGGGCATAAAGGCCATTGGCCAGATTGTGCGGATGCTTTGCGGCTTCGAGGAAATCGAGGACCGGTGACAGGCAGGCATCGACCTTCTCGGCGTCCTTTTCCCACTCGTCGCGGGTCCGTTTGGCAAATTGCTGCGCAAAGAGCGCAATGGTGGCGGGCCAGGTTGAGCGGTCATTCTGGCGGGCAGGGTCAATCTGCCCCTCGAGTCCGGTGACCTTCAGCAATTCGCGGTAAAACTTGGGTTCGATCGCGCCCACCGCCACGAAGCGGCCATCGGACGTGGGGTAGACCCGGTAATAGGGCGTGGCACCATCGAGCATGTTGTCGGCGCGATTGACGCTCCAGCGGCCGGCGGCGATCAGGCCGAAAAAGAGCGGCGACAGGCCGACCGATCCAGCAAGGATGCTCGAGACGACCGCTCCGCCCCGACCGTCGATCGAGCGACGCACCAACTGTGCCAAAACACCGACTGCCAGATGCATCGCGCCGCCACCGTAGTCGCCGACCACATTGAGCGGTGCGACCGGGGTCTCCTTGGTGCCGATGGCATTCAGCAGCCCGGCCATCGCGAGGTAGTTGATGTCGTGGCCGGCCCGCTCGGTCAGTGCGCCGGCATTGCCCCAACCCGACAGCCGACCGATCACCAGACGCGGGTTGCGTGCCAGCAGGTCGGCTGGCGCCATGCCCAGACGCTCGAGCACGCCCGGGCGAAAGCCCTCTAGAAGCACATCGGCCTTGTCGATCAGCGCCAGCGCTTCAGCCAGTCCTTCGGGTCGCTTGAGGTCGATCGCAAGCGGCGTCTTGCCGTAGTTGCTGAGGTCGAATCGAGGATCGGTGGCCACGCCAAGGCCAGGGTCGGCCGGCGGCGAGATGCGCGAGACGCTCGCCCCCAGGCTGCGCAGCAATTGGCCGGCGAAGGGCACTGGGCCGATGGCATGGAGTTCGATGATCCGGATGCCCTCGAGGGGGCCTGCGTCGGCTGACTGGGAGTGTGTTGGGGACATGTCTCGGGGACGGCCTTGGGCCTGTCTTGTTAGGGGAAACTGATTCTAGCCCGCGCCAGCTGCGATGCCGGCGCGGGCTCAGATTCAGGTCGAGGGGCGGGACTGCGCCAGGGCATCGAGCAGTACCGGGGCGCCTTGAGCGCCCGATACCGCAATTTTCTCGTTGAAGATGAAAAAGGGCACGCCGCCGATACCCGATTGGCGTGTGCGCAGATCCATCTCGACGATTTCGGCGGCAGCGGTTTGCCCCTCCAGCATCTCGAGGGACGCGTCGGCATCGAAGCCGGCTTCGCCAGCGACTTCGGCCAGGACCTTGCGATCGCCGATGAAACGGCCTTCGACGAAATAGGCCTTGAAAAGTGCCTCGACAAGCGGATCGACATCGCGCCCGCTGGCCTGCGCCCAGGCGATAAGGCGATGGGCATCGAGGGTGTTGGGCTGACGCTCGATGCGATCGAAGTCGAGCGCCAGACCCGCTTCTCGCCCGGCCGCCCGCACGCGATCGTAGATGGTGGAGGCTCGCTCGGCACCGCCGAACTTTTCTTCGAGATAGCTGCGGCGATCGACCCCGGCGGCCGGCAGATCAGGGTTGAGCTGGAAGGGGTGCCAGCGAACCCGCGGGCGCTGATCAACCGGCAGCTTGCTCAGCGCGGCTTCGAGGTGGCGCTTGCCGATGTAGCACCAGGGGCAGACGACATCGGAGATGACATCGATGGTTTCGGGTTCGGACATGAGGGCCTCCATCAGGTCAGTTTACGCCGGCAAGCCGGCGATAGCCGATGGCCTCGGCCACATGCCGGGCCACGATCTGCTCTGACTGCGCCAGATCGGCAATGGTGCGGGCGAGCCTGAGCAGTCGAGGCAGCGCCCGTGCACTGAGTCCGAGTCGCTCGATGGCCCCCGACAGCAGCGAGCTGCCGGCATCATCGACTCGGCAATGACGTTCGGTTTCGGCGGCGCTCAGGCTGGCATTTGGCATGGCCTGGCGCGTCAGAGCCCGGTCTCTGGCAAGGCTTACCCGCTCGCGCACTGGTTCGCTTGACTCGCCGGCAGCACTGGCCAGCAGGTCGGACTGCGACACTGGCGGGACATCGACATGCATGTCGATGCGATCGAGCAGCGGCCCGGACAGTCGATGGCGGTAACGCGAGATCTCGTCGGGCTGGCAGCGGCAGCGCCCCCTCAGATCGCCGAAATAGCCGCAGGGGCAGGGATTCATGGCTGCAATCAGCTGAAAGGCAGCCGGAAATTCCGCCTGTCGCGCAGCCCGCGAGATCGAGACCCGACCGCTTTCGAGGGGCTCGCGCAGGGTCTCAAGCACATCGCGCCGGAATTCGCCGAGTTCGTCGAGAAACAGAACGCCGCAATGGGCGAGCGATGCTTCACCCGGCCGCGGCACCGACCCGCCGCCCACCAGCGCGGCGCCAGAAACAGTGTGATGAGGCGAACGAAAGGGGCGCACGCCCCAGTCGCCCGCCCGAAAGCCGGAGCCCGACAACGACAGAATGGCGGCCGATTCGAGTGCTTCCAGGTCGGTCATGGGCGGCAGCAGCCCTGGCAGACGCTGCGCAAGCATGGTCTTGCCGGTGCCGGGCGGACCGATCAGCAGCAGACTGTGGCCGCCAGCGGCCGCAATTTCGAGTGCTCGCCTGGCGCCGGCCTGGCCCCTGACTTGAGCGAGATCTGGGGCTCTACTGAGGCGCAGCGGCGCTGGAGCCGGTCCGACGGCGGGAGAGGGCAGGGCCACGCCCTCGACCAGGGCTTGCCAGACTTCACGCAAGGAACTTGCGGCGCGCGTACCGGGGTAGCCTGCCACTGCTGCCTCGGCCGCACTGGCGGTGGGCAGAACCAGGAGTCGTGCGGCAGGGTCACGGCGCACGGCCAGTGCCAGAACGAGCGCCCCCCGGATCGGGCGAAGTTCACCGGTGAGCGAAAGCTCGCCCATCAATTCGACTCGCTCGAGCACTTCCGGCGCGATGCCTGCGCAGGCGCTCAGGATGCCGATCGCGATCGGCAGATCGAATCGCCCCGACCCCTTCGGCAGATCGGCTGGCGCAAGATTGACCGTGATCCGCCGGTTGGGAAACTCGAAGCCTTCCTGCAGTAATGCCGCGCGCACCCTTTCACGACTTTCGCGAACCTCGGTGTCTGGCAAGCCGACGATGTGAAAGGCAGGCAGGCCGTTGGCGAGATGCACTTCAACCGAGACCGACGGCGCCTCGACACCGACCAGACCGCGGCTGCGAACGACCGCCAAGGACATGGCTGCCCGGGGGAAAGAGGGGTAGGGCGGGCGTGGACGAGGCTTTGCAGGTGCCTGATCAGTGCCCTGATGTCGGCGGATCGGCCGGCGGGGTCTCCAGACGCGCCTCGAGCAGATCGAGACGATGACGCAGACGCTCGACCAGCGCGACCTGGATCTCGAAATCCTCGCGGGTGACCAGATCCATTTTCTGGAAGCCCTGAGCGAGCATGGCCTTGAGGTTGCGCTCGATATCGGCGGCTGGGCTCGATTTGAGGAGTTCGGCGATGCGTTGCTGGAAATCTTGAAGGAAGGCCTGTTTGTCCATGTGTCGCCCCGTGAAGTGAAACGACTCTAGCACGCACGAATCGGCTGACACCGGTTAGTGAATAGGCCTGAAGACCTAAGCGAATTGTCGGATGAGGCGCGAGAACTCTGACGTCATGCTCTCGGTGGGTCCCGCTTCAAGCAAATTGATGCCCGATAGTGGTGCATAAACCAAATAATGTGGCCAAAACGACCAATACTGGTGCAAAAACGAGATGGCACGCAGTTTGCAACAGAGTCTTCACTCGCGGTCGACTCGTCGGATGCGACGCTTGTTTACAAAGGCGTCCGCCAGTGCGGTTCGTCTGCCCGATTACCCGATTACCCGATTACCCGCTTACTGAAAGCCCTGTTCATTTTTATTTCGGAGATCTCATGAAGAAGTCGCTGCTTGCCCTGGCCGTCCTGGCTGCACTCACCCCTCTGCATTCGAATGCCCAAACCGCCGCAGCGCCTGCCGCTGAGCCGGCGAGCCCGCTGGCTGGCAACCTTGCGATCGTCTCCGACTATCGGTTCCGTGGCATCTCGCAGAGCTACAGGCTGCCTGCGGTTCAGGGCGGCATCGACTACGCCCATTCGAGCGGCTTTTATCTGGGCAACTGGAACTCAAGCGTCTCGGGCAATCAGTACCCCAACGGCGCCAGCCTCGAAATGGACTTCTACGGCGGCTTCAAGATCCCGTTGTCTGACGCCATCACGCTCGATCTCGGCGCCATCTACTACTACTACCCGGGCTCCTATTACAACGTTGCCAGCGGCGGAAAGCCGACCTTCAATAACTTCGAGGTTTATGTTGGCAGCAGTTTCGGCCCGCTGACCGCCAAGGTTTATTTCACCGTCAGCGACTACTTCGGCGTCAACAGCACCACTGGCTACGCGCCTAACGGTGGCTCCAAGGGTTCCTATTACCTCGACCTTGGCTACTCCACCGAGATCGCGGCCAAGACCAGTCTGGTGGCGCATGTCGGCTACCAGAACGTCAAGAGCTACTCCAACTACAACTACGTCGACTACAAGCTCGGCGTGACCTACGACTACACCGGCTGGATCCTGGGTCTGGCATGGGTCGGCACGAACGCCAAGAAAGACTACTGGACCTTCTTTGAGGGATCGGGTGCGACCAAGTTCGTCGGGAACAACGCCGCAGTCTTCTCCATCAGCAAGACCTTCTGATACGGCCGCGGGGCGTGATGCTCCGCTTTCAAAGCAAGCAGGGAGCATTCATGAAATTGATCACCGCCATCATCAAGCCGTTCAAGCTCGACGAGGTCCGCGAGGCCCTCTCGGCCATCGGCGTGCAGGGCATCACCGTGACCGAGGTCAAGGGCTTCGGTCGCCAGAAAGGGCACACCGAGCTCTATCGGGGTGCCGAGTATGTCGTCGACTTTCTGCCGAAGGTCAAGATCGAAGCGGCTGTTGCGGCGGATCTGGTCGAGCGAGCCATCGAGGCGATCGAGGCTGCTGCCCGCACCGGGAAAATCGGTGACGGCAAGATCTTCGTGTACGACCTGGAGCAGGTCGTCAGGATCCGGACCGGCGAGACCGGCGCGGATGCGCTCTGAACCCTGATTACGAAAACTGAGGACTCCAACATGAACCGCTTTGCACGATCGCTCGCGCTGATTGCCGCGCTGGGCCTCGCGCCATGGACCGGCGCTTATGCCGTCACCGGCGCTCCCGCGACCGAGGTCGCTCCCATGGCCAAGGTCGCCCCAGTGCTGCTCGCTCAGGCAGCTACGACCGAAGTCAAGAAGGACGAAGCCCCGGCCGAGGCCAAGAAGGAGGAGGCAGCACCTGCCGCGCCTGTCGCAGCCGTGGCCACCGAGGCCAAGAAAGAAGAAGCTGCACCGGCCGCCGCTGCCGCGCCCCCTGTGCCCAACAAGGGCGACACTGCCTGGATGATCGTGGCCACCGTCCTGGTCATCATGATGACCATTCCGGGTCTGGCGCTTTTCTACGGCGGCCTGGTCCGCTCGAAGAACCTCCTGTCAATCCTGATGCAGGTGACCATGGTCTTTTCGGTGATCACCGTGCTCTGGGTGATCTACGGCTACACGCTCACCTTCGGCGGTGCGGGGACCTTCTTTGGCAACTTCGACAAGCTGTTCCTGAAGGGCGTCACGCCCGACTCGGTAGCAGCCACCTTCAGCAAGGGCGTCTACATTCCCGAATACATCTTCATCGCATTCCAGTGCACTTTCGCGGCCATCACACCGGCACTGATCATCGGTGCCTTCGCCGAGCGCATCAAGTTTTCGGCCGTGCTTCTGTTCTGCGTGCTTTGGTTTACCTTCTCCTACATTCCGATCGCTCACATGGTCTGGTACTGGGACGGTCCGGATGCAATTACCGATGCCAAGACGCTTGAAGCGGTGACGGGCGGCGCAGGCTTCCTGTGGGCCAAGGGTGCGCTCGACTTCGCTGGCGGCACTGTCGTGCACATCAACGCCGGTATTGCCGGTCTGGTGGGTGCCTACATGCTTGGCAAACGTGTCGGATTGGGCCGCGAAAGCATGGCGCCTCATTCGCTCGCCTTCACCATGGTCGGTGCAGCGCTGCTGTGGGTGGGCTGGTTCGGCTTCAACGTCGGTTCCAACCTCGAAGCCAATGGCGTGGCTGCTCTGGCCTTCGTCAACACCTTCGTCGCCACCGCAGCAGCCACCGTGGCCTGGTCGTTCGCGGAGTGGATGAGCAAGGGCAAACCTTCGGGTCTTGGCGCTGCTTCGGGTGCGGTTGCCGGTCTGGTGGCAATTACGCCGGCCTGCGGCTTCGTTGGTCCGATGGGTGCAATCGTCATCGGTCTGGCGGCGGGCTTCATCTGCCTGTGGGGTGTCAATGGTCTGAAGCGGCTTCTGGGCGCTGACGATTCGCTCGATGTGTTCGGCGTGCATGGCGTCGGTGGCATCCTGGGCGCACTGCTCACCGGCGTTTTCGCTGCACCGTCGCTCGGCGGCACCGGCATCTATGACTATGTTGCCAACGCCGCAGGTGCTGAGTATTCGATCGGCGGTCAGGTCTGGATCCAGCTGCAGGCTGTGCTGACCACGCTGGTATGGTCGGGCATCGTCTCCTTCGTCGCCTTCAAGATCGTCGATATGATCGTCGGTCTGCGGGTGGCCGAAGATGAAGAGCGCGAAGGCCTCGACATCAGTTCGCACGGCGAGACTGCCTACCACTCCTGAGCGGCCTTCCCTCCTCCTTCTCCAGGGAGCTCAGGTCTCACACCGCGTCAGGTTCGCCTGGCGCGGTTTTTTTCATCAGGAGTCCACGCAGGCTCTGCGACAATTCGGAATGATCTCTGAACGCCACTTCACCTTGACCATCGATTGCCCCGACCGCGTGGGCATTGTTGCCGACGTCTCGCGTTTCATTGCAGAGCGCGGCGGCTGGATCCTGGAAGCCAACCACCACGCTGATCGAGACACGCAGCGCTTTTTCATGCGCAACACGATCCTGGCCGACTCCTTACCCGGGGGCATCGACGATTTTTCGAACGGATTCGCGCCGCTCGCGCAGCGCCTCGAGATGCGCTGGCGACTGTCCGATTCAGCCAGGCCACGTCGGGTCGCGCTGCTGGCAAGCCGCCTGGACCACTGCCTGGTTGACCTGCTCTACCGTTGGCGAGCGGCAGAGTTGCCCTGCGATATCCCGTGTGTGATTACAAATCACGAAGATCTGCGCGGTGATGTCGAAATTCATCGCGTGCCCTTTCACTGCGTACCGGTCTCGCCCGACGACAAGGCCGGTGCGTTCGAGCGCTTGACCCGGCTGCTCCAGGACAATCGGGTCGACACGATCGTGCTCGCCCGCTACATGCAGATCCTGCCGCCCGACCTGTGTGCCCGCTACCCCGGGCGAATCATCAATATCCACCACAGTTTTCTGCCGTCATTCGTCGGCGCCAAGCCTTATCACCGAGCCTTTGAGCGAGGTGTCAAGCTGATCGGCGCCACCAGCCACTATGTCACCGAGGATCTCGATGAGGGGCCGATCATCGAGCAGGACGTGGTCAGGGTTGAGCACAACGACACGGTTGATGACCTCATCCGTTACGGCCGTGACGTCGAAAGAGCCGTGCTGGCGCGAGCGCTGCGCTATCACCTTGAAGACCGCGTGATGCTCAACGGCAGTCGTACAGTGGTGTTTCGCTGACTCGCGAAGTGCCCGGGCCGGTCAGCCAGTCGGGCGCCCCGGCGCTACAATGAGCGCCCGCACGAAGGCAGCCCCATCCGATGGTTCCTCATTTCATTACTTCACTGACTGGCCCGCTGCTCGAGCTTGAACGCAAGTTTCTCGATGCGACACCCCGCATCGAACGGTGGTTTCGTCTCCAGTGGCAGGAGCACACGCCGCCCTTCTATGGCTCGGTCGACCTTCGCAATGCCGGCTTCAAGCTGGCACCGGTCGACACCAATCTCTATCCGGGTGGCTTTAACAACCTGTCGACCGACGCCCTGCCGCTGGCGGTCCAGGCGGCGATGTCGGCGATCGAGAAATACTGCCCTGACGCGAGCAATCTGCTGCTGATCCCCGAGAACCACACCCGCAACACCTTCTATCTGCAAAATGTTCTTCGTATTCAGGCCTTACTGCGTCAGACCGGCCTGACCGTGAGACTGGGGTCGCTCAATCCTGAGGTGCTGGAGCCGACGCGCCTGGAGTTGCCCGATGGTCAGTCGCTGACAGTCGAGCCGCTGGTACGCCGTGATGGCCGTGTCGGTCTGAAAGATTTCGACCCCTGTGCCATCCTGCTCAATAATGATCTGTCGGCGGGTATACCCGAGGTCCTCGGCGGGCTGCATGAGCAGATCCTTTTGCCGCCCTTGCATGCCGGGTGGGCGGTGCGGCGCAAGACTCATCATTTTGCGGCCTACGACGAAGTCGCTCGCGACTTCGGTGCCATGCTCGAGGTCGACCCCTGGCTGGTGAACCCTTATTTTGCCGGCAGCTCGGGTCTCGATTTCCATGCTCGTGAGGGTGAGGCGCAACTGGCCGAGCAGGTCGATGTCACGCTGCAGCGCATCCGCGCGAAGTACAAGGAATATCAGATTGACGCGACGCCCTTCGTGATCGTCAAGGCCGATGCCGGTACCTATGGCATGGGCGTCATGACAGTCAAGGATGCCTCCGAAGTTCAGAACCTCAATCGCCGCCAGCGCAACAAGATGGCGGTGGTCAAGGAGGGCCTCGAGGTCAGCGAGGTCATCATCCAGGAAGGGGTGCCCACCATCGAAACCGTCGAAGATGGCGTCGCCGAGCCGGTGGTCTATATGGTCGACCGTTATGTTGTGGGGGGCTTTTATCGGGTCAATGCCGAGCGCGGTCGCGATGAAAACCTGAATTCGCCCGGCGCCCACTTCGTGCCGCTGCCGTTTGCTGCGCCCTGCAACCAGCCGGATGCCGGCGCCACCGTCGACTGTCCGCCCAACCGCTTCTATGCTTATGGCGTTGTCGCCCGGCTGGCACTGCTCGCGGCCTCGCTCGAACTCGAACAGACCGATCCGAATCCAGTCCGAGCTGGCTGAAGGTCCGCGCGGTCTCTCTCTCCAGAAGGGCAGTCCATTCAATGCGCATTCTTATCATTCTCGACCCGCTGGAGTCGATCAAGACCTACAAGGATTCGACCTACGCCATCATGATGGCGGCCGCGGCGCGCGGTCATTCGATTGCGGTGTGCGAAGTCCCGCAGCTGTGGCTGGCCGACGGCCATGTCTGGGCCGATGCGTCTGAGCTCACGCTCACCGGGCCGCAGCTTGGCGACCCTGGCCATGATCCGCACGACTGGTATCGCTGCGCCGAATCGGTGATCGCGCGGCTGAGCGATTTCGATGCGGTCCTGATGCGCAAGGACCCGCCCTTCGATCAGGAATATGTCTATGCCACCTGGTTGCTCGAGCATGGCAAACGCGAGGGGGCGAAGGTATTCAACGACCCCAAGGCGATTCGCGACCATGGTGAGAAGTATTCGATCGCCGAGTTCGCGCAATTCACCGCGCCCACCATCGTGACCCGTGATCCGGTCAAGCTGCGCGCCTTCGCCGACGATCATGGGGAGGCGGTTTTCAAGCTGCTCGACGGCATGGGCGGCGCATCGATCTTCCGGGCGCGCAGCGACGATCCCAATCTGTCGGTGATCATCGAGACGCTGAATCAGTTCGGTGCCCGCAGTGTGATGGCCCAGCGCTACCTGCCTGCCATCGCCGAGGGCGACAAGCGGGTGCTGCTGATTGGCGG